>LKMJ01006831.1_pt1 | contig 10757 bp, 8 predicted proteins | sample 643391 | NCBI WGS metagenome assembly LKMJ01 (sample SAMN04112250, study PRJNA286221) | soda lake metagenome | biome: soda lake; feature: Kulunda Steppe; material: water; isolation source: sample PL-Br10 brine of Picturesque Lake | place: Russia: Kulunda steppe | collected 2010-07
CAGGGCGTTAACGGAACCATTGCGGCCCAGGCCTGGGATCACCTGGATATGCGCTTCCCTCTGGCCTATCGCCAGTATTTCCACCATGCCGCTAACGAGCAGGCCCTGGATGTGAACTGGATGTACGCCCTGGCCCGCCAGGAGAGCGCCTTCAACAGTAGCGCCCGCTCCCACAAGGGCGCCATGGGCCTGCTGCAGCTGCTGCCCTCTACGGCCCGCGAGACCGCCAACCAGCTGGGACTTGATTTTCAAAGCAATGGCCAGCTGTATGAGCCGGCGTACAATATTCGCCTGGGAAGCGCTCATCTGAGCGAATTGCTCGAGGACTTCGATGACAACCGGATTCTGGCCACAGCCGCCTATAACGCCGGCAGCCATCGGGTAAAACAATGGCTGGACAATGGCGCACAGGATCTGGATTCAGACATCTGGGTGGAAACCATGCCGTTCTACGAAACCCGTCAGTACGTGCAGAACGTCATGGCCTATACCGTCATCTACGGCTTCCGCCGGGGCGAGCCGCCGAACCATCTGCTGACGGATCGGGAGCTCGCCTGCATGTGCCTGGAGCAATAAAGCCGGATCAGACCGGGCGGACCTGATAGTTGGCGAAGGCCCGGGCAACGGTTTCGCCCTTGTTGTCCATCAGGTCCAGCTCGATCATCAAGGTGGACTTACCCTGCTCGGCGACTTCCTTTTCGATGTTGGCTTTCTGCTCGGCACTGAGCTGAAGCTCCACCTCCAGATCGCTCTTGGCCGGCTTGTCATAGACAATGTGAAGGTCCTTCAGAACCGGCACCATCTTGCCTTTGAACTCCACCAGAGAGAGAGCGCCGAAGGGAATTTCGGCCAGCAGGAACTGAGCTCCGGCGTACACCGTGCCCAGGTGATTGCGGTTGCCCTTGCGCGAGAGCTTTGCTCGCAGGTAGCCGGCGCGCAGCTCAACCACCTCAAAGCCGTTGCGCCGGGTAAAGGGTACGCTCATGCCAATCAGGCGGTTGAGCACACTGTAGCTCATGCCCTTCTCAAAACGGGCGAGACCAGGCAGCGCCCGGCCATCGGTTTCCAATTGATCAAAATACGCCGAAACGCGCGGCGCTACGCTATTGAAGTCAAAAAGTTTCATCCGTTGTCTACACCTTGAATCGGGCCACCTTATCGCGCAGCGTCGTTCCTACTTCGCTGATTTCGTTGCTCAGGCGGTCATTGTCGCTTGCTGAGGAGGCGGTTTCCTGACCCTGATCCGCGATCCGGGTAATGGAGCTGTTAAGCTCCTCCACCGCCGTGGTCTGCTCTTCGGACGCTGTCGCGATCTGGCTGGTCATGTCACTGATCTGCGAAATCCCGTCGGTGATGCGCCGCAGCGCTTCCATGGCGTCCTGAGCCTTTTCCATGCTCATGTTACTCACTGCGCGCGATTCCTGCATCACACTGACGGCATTTTCCGCCCCTTTCTGCAAGCGCCCGATCATTTCGTTGACCTGTTCGGTGCTGTCCTGGGTGCGTTTGGCCAGTGCCCGCACCTCATCCGCAACCACTGCAAAGCCACGGCCTGCCTCACCGGCGCGAGCCGCCTCAATGGCGGCATTCAGCGCCAGCAGGTTGGTCTGCTCGGCAATCCCTTCAATCACCTCCAGGATGTTGGTGATCTCACTGACGTCCTTGCCCAGTCGGTCAATGACCTCAGCCGCCTCGCCGATCTCACGCCCCAGACGTTCCACGGCCTCATTGGAGCCCTGAACGGTCTGCATGGATTCCTGGCAGTCCGAATTGGCGGTGTTGGCCGAATCCGCCGTGCTCTGGGCATTGCGGGCAATCTCAGCTGCGGCAGCAGACATCTCGTTGATGGCCGTGGCCACCATTTCAATTTCCTGTTGCTGGCTGTCCACACTGGCGCGGCTGGAACTGCTGGCGCTGCGCAACGATTGCACATGCTCACGCAGCTCCTCGGCACTTTCCTGGGCCTCGCGCACCACCTCCTGAATGTTGCTGATGAAGCTATTGAAACCGTTGGCCAGTTGGCCGAATTCATCGTCACTTTCCACGTCGAGACGGCGCGTGAGATCAGATTCCCCACTGGCAATGTCGTCCATTGCGCTCAGCAGCCGCCTGGCCGGACGCAGCAGGACGTTAAGCAGCACGTACATCAACCCCAACACCACGGCCAGGCCTACAGCCGTGGTCACCAGTGCGGCCCAGCGCCCTTCGGTGATAGGCGCCAGCGCAGCGCGCTCATCCACCATCAGGCCGATATACCAGTCCACACCCCTGGCGCCTTCAATGGCGTGGAAGCTGTTGCGGTAGCGCTCCCCATCAATACTGAGTGTGCGGACCTCTCCGTCGAGCTGCGCTCCCTCGCCCAGGAAATCGGCAATATCACTGCCAATCAGGTCCCGGTCAGGGTGGAACAGAATGGTGCCATCCTCGCTGACCATAAGCGCGTAGCCGCTGCCGGCCATGGTGACGGTTTCCAACAGATCATTCAGGGCATCCATGCTGATGTCGGCGCCCGCTACACCTTCAAATCGACCGGATGACACTGGCGCCATGGCGGTGATGATCAAGCCCGAACCGGCAGCATCCTCGTAAGGCTCGGTAAATCCGGCACCGCTTTGCTGAGCTTCTTCAAACCAGGGCCGCTCAGAGGGATCAAAGTCATCCGGTAACTCGCCCTCCGCTTCATCACTCTGCATGATCATGGTGCCGTCGGCGGTACCGAAATAGAAATGCTCAAGATCCACACCATCAGCCGCCGTGCGGGCCAGGTTGCGAAGGTCGAACTCATCATTGGCCCCTTCCGCACTTTTGGCAAAGGATTCTGCCACTTCCAGCCGGGTGTTGAGCCACTGGGAAATGCTCGCCGTACTCTGATCCACGACCTGGCTGCGCAGTTCGGTCAGGTTGCGCTCGGTATGCCCGCTCAGCCGGGAGTCATTCACCAATGCGTAGGCGGCCATCGTAATGACCAGCAGCCCCCCGAACACAATGAGAAGCTTCTGACTGAACGACAACGATTTCATGAATCCTCCGGCACCTGATTGCGTGCCTTTAAAGGTAGCTGAAATTTGAAAGGTAGCACCCCGATCAGTCTGTTATGATCGCCGCAATGCCACCTTGGCCCGAAATCGATTTAAGGAGCTTGCGAGTTGATGGCGCACGACGAACTTCATCTGCAGACGCGTAATCTGGAGCTGCGGGACTACCCTCAGCTGCGGGAACTCATGGATCTGGTCTATGACGACATCGGCGGGGCCTGGCCTCGCGACACGATAAAGCACATGATCGAGAAGTTTCCCGATGGCCAGATCTGCATTGAGGACAACGGGCGTCTGGTTGCCGTCGCCCTGACCGCCCGCGTGGACTATGAGCAGTTCAGCAACCCGCACACCTACGACGATCTGGTCATGAAAAACGACCGGATCCTCTATGCCGCCAACGGCGATACCCTCTATGGTCTGGATGTATTCATTCACCCGGAATATCGCGGATACCGGCTCGGCCGTCGCCTTTATGAAGCCCGGAAGGATCTGTGTCGCAGCCTGAACATGCGAGCCATCCTGGCTGGGGGTCGGATACCGGGCTATGAAAAGCTCGCCGACGAGATGTCACCGGCGGAATACATCAAACAGGTGCACCGTAAAGAGGTGTACGACCCGATTCTGTCCTTCCAGCTTTCCAACGACTTCCAGGTCAAGCGGCTGCTGCACAAGTACATTCCGGAAGATGAAAAATCAAAGGGATACGCCACTCTTCTTGAGTGGAACAACATCATGTACACCCCGCCCTCCCCGGTCCTGGCCACACGCAAGAGCCAGATCCGACTCGGCGCCGTGCAGTGGCAGATGCGTGAATTCAATTCGGTGGACGAAGTGCTTCGGCAGGTGGAGTACTTCGTGGATGCGCTGTCGGACTACAAAAGCGATTTTGCGGTTTTCCCCGAATTCTTCAACGCCTCACTCATGGGTCTGACCGATCAGACGGATCAGACCAAAGCGATCCGGTTTCTGGCGGCGTTCACGGAGAAGTTCCGGGATGAGATGTCCCAGATGGCGGTCAGCTACAACATCAACATCGTGGCCGGTTCCATGCCGCTGTTTGAGGACGATCGCATCTACAACATCTCCTACCTGTGCCACAGGGATGGCCGCATTGACGAACAGCGCAAGATCCACATCACCCCACACGAACGCCGCGACTGGGTCATTGAAGGCGGCAATGAACTGAATGTGTTCGATACCGATGCCGGACGCGTCATGATCCAGATCTGTTACGACATAGAGTTTCCCGAACTCAGCCGCATTGCCGCCACCGAAGACGAAGGCGTCGACATCATTTTTGTACCGTTCTGGACTGACACCAAGAACAGCTACCTGCGCGTGCGCAACTGCGCCCAGGCACGGGCCGTGGAAAACGAGTGCTACGTGGTGATGACAGGCAGTGTCGGCAACCTGCCCAAGGTGGAAAGCCTGGACGTTCAGTACGCACAGTCTTCGGTGTTCTCACCGTCGGACTTTGCGTTCCCCCATGATGCCGTCATGTCTGAGTCCACACCGAATACAGAAATGATCATGTTCTCGGATCTGGACCTGGACAAGCTGAAAGTGATCCGTGCCGAAGGGTCAGTGACAAACATGAAGGATCGCCGACCAGACCTTTACGAGCTGAAATGGCGCAGTTGAGACTTGCCTCGCGCACGGGGTGACCTACACTGTTGAAATGTTAGACTGATCAGAATTTAACGGCTCTGCAAAACACAGGAAGTCCGAACGGGGAGAAAACACCATGAGTAAAAGCGACAAGCTCGGCGTCGATAAGCTGATCAAGCGCGTCACGGATGAATTTGACAAGGCCCAGCAACGGGTCGAAAAAATGGTCAGTGATGCGCTCAGCCAAATCGATACTCTGCAGAACCAGGTCCAGGAACTGCGTGATGCCGTCAAGGGCCGGGTTGGGCTTGGAGGCAGTGACAGCGCCAGTAAGGGCAAAAGCAAGACCAAGGGGAAAAGCGGCAGCTCAGCCGAAGGCACAACATCGGCCAAAAAACCGGCGGCCAGCGCGAAAAAGACCACCTCTTCCGGCTCCAGCAAACCTGCGGCAAGCAAAAAGACCACCACCGCCAAGAAATCCTCAGCCGCAGCCAGTAAAACAACCGGTGCCAGCAAAAAAACCGCTGCCAAAAAAGCCGGTAATGACACGGACCTCACCCGTATCAAAGGCATTGGCCCTGCGATGGCGGACAAAATGCGCGCCAAAGGCATCACCTCCATCAAGCAGATTGCCAACCCTTCTGCGGATGATAAGAAGAAACTGGCAGACTTTTCCCACCTGAAGAGCTTCTCCTCCTGGCAGAGCGAAGCCAAGAAGCTGGTTTAAAAGCTCTTTTTCAGCTGCCACAAAACAGCCTGGGCTCAACGCCCGGGCTGTTACATTCCGCTACAATCTGCAATGTGCAACAGCGCGTAAAATCTTTCCGTAATTCAAGCACTTTGTGACGCAATTCCCTACTCTGGGCAATATCTGGATTACTGTGGTGTAAGGAAATCCCTGTTCAGATAGCCCAATAACACTGGTTGTAGGATGGCGATAGATGTGGGACACCGCGATGATGTTTGCAGTAGCGGCCCTGGCAGTTGTGCTTTCAGGAGTGGTCGCCCATCTGGGGCTGAAACTCCGATCCGCGCATAAAGCCAGACAAAGGAGTGAAACCAGCCTCACCACCTTCTCTAGTGCGGTGATGAACAGTGGCGCCATGATCATCATTACGGATGAGGCGGGCACCATTGAGTTCGTCAATGACCGCTTCTGTGATCTGACCAGGTTTGAACGCAAGGACATGCTGGGTCAGTCGCTCGCTGCTCTCAGCGCCACAGTTGATCTCTCCGGTACCGAGACCGGCGTCACCACGAACTTCCTCGACTGCCTTCAGCCCCACTGGAAGGGCGAATTGCTTTGCCGTACCCGCAACGACACCCCGCTCTGGACGGCGGTGACAACCTCCTCCGTATTGGATGACAACGGGCAGCCCCGCAATTACATCGTCTCTGCCGTGGACATGACCGAGCTTAAAATGGCGCATCGGCGCATGGAGCAGCTCGCACTCTTCGACAGCCTGACCGGTCTGGCCAACCGCCGTTTGTTCCAGGACCGTCTCGAGCAGGCGCTTCAAAGCATCAATCGCCGTGGCAACCAGATTGCGCTGATGTTTCTGGATCTGGATGACTTCAAAGGCATCAACGACCGCCTTGGCCATGAGGCGGGTGACATGTTGCTGCTGACGGTAGCCGATCGTCTGCGCTCCTGCATCCGCTGCCACGACACCGTCGCCAGAATGGGCGGGGATGAGTTCACCATCCTGCTCCACGATGTGGACGATGCGAAAGCGCTGACCATGATCGCCGAAAACATCCTGAGCACCCTGAAGACGCCCATTCGCTTGGCCAATCAGGAGGTCATCGTCTCCACCAGTATCGGCATCACGACGGCGCCTGCAGACGGTGACAATTCCGATGTGCTGATGCGCAACGCCGATCTGGCACTGTACCGCGCCAAGGAAAAGGGGCGGGACCAGTACGATTTCTACACCGAGACGCTCAATAATCGGGCCGAGCACCTGATGGGGCTGGAGCGTGAGCTGCGCACTGCCCTCAAACGCGATGAATTCACTCTGCTTTTCCAGCCTCAGGTGGACCTCAACACCCGAGAGATTACGGCACTTGAAGCCCTCATCCGCTGGAATCATCCAGAACGTGGCGAACTCCTGCCTGAGGAGTTCGTACCGGTAGCGGAAGACACGGGGCTAATCACGCCAATCGGCAACTGGGTCATGCAGAACGCCTGCATGCAGATCAAGCTGCTCCATCAATTGCTGGGCCGACCAATGCGTGTGGCCATCAACCTCTCAGCCCGTCAGTTCCGCGATCCCAGCCTGGAAAGCATCGTCCGGTTTGCCCTGAGCACCTCGGGTCTTGAGCCGCAATACCTTGAGCTTGAGGTGACGGAAAGCATGTTGATGGACGATATCACCACGGTTCGTGAGCAGCTGGCACGAATCAAGGCCACGGGAGTCACACTCACCGTCGATGACTTTGGGACCGGCTATTGCTGCCTGAGTGAGTTACGCAATATGCCTGTGGATCTGGTCAAAATCGATGGCGGCTTTGTGCAGGATATTCCGTCTGACCCCGACCAACAGAGCCTGGTCCGGGCCATTATTGCAGTCGCACAGGAAATGGATCTTCTGGTGTTGGCGGAAGGGGTGGAAAATGCCGAACAGGAGAACTTCCTCAGAGCCCATGGATGCCACCTGGCACAGGGCTATCATTTCTCGGCACCGATGAATTTCGATGCCCTCTACAGGCACCTTCAGGAAGGATGGGTGAATTCAGCCATCAACGCCTGAATCCACTCTCTTCTACCGGCTACCGGATTTTTTCGGCCAGATTCTGGTGGCGTGAAAGAATCCCCTCAATACGTTCCAGAGATTCCTCTACACCCTTACCGGGGTCCTCTTCGAATTCCAGCCCGTAAAAGGTGCCACCGTCCTGAGCCTCACTATGCCGGACATGGGCACTGACCTGGTCGACAATAATATCGCCAACCTCCGTCCCAAGCCGCAGACTGACCATGATCCGGGAATCCGCCTTAATGTCACTGTCGGTGATGATGCCCATGCCAAAACGGGTATAGTCCACTACGTCCACATCGAGCCACTTTGACCCGAGCAGCCCCTTTTTCAATTTGACGCGCGCGTCCATTGAAACCCAGGGCAAGCGGCCTTGCCGACGGCGTTCTGGCATCATCCTATCCTCTTTCTGTTTTATTCGTTGCCCTGAGCATGGCCCAGCCCGGAAATAACCTCAAGGCACAGTCACTGCGCCTCTTGCATTTCCTGCATCCTGTCACGGATTACCGCTTCGCTCTCTTCGGCTTTGGCAATGATTTCACTGGCGGTCTTGCCGTGTACCTCATCATTGAGCTCATCCATGATCTCGTCTTCACTCATGCCGGACTCCATTCGCTCCAAAGCCCCCATCATGTAGACGTTACCCAAGGCCTCGTCAAACTGATCACGCTCCTCGTCAGAGAGATGCGCAATGATTTCACTGTAAGATGCCTCTACGGATTCATCATCGGTGGTGTCCATTGTAGGCTCACCGTTTCCACCACAGGCAGAAAGGATTACGCCGATAAAAGCAACGGCGATCAGTCGAAAAAAGACATTCATGAAACAAGCTCCTTGTCATGAGTCGGTAGGCTGAGTAAACGCGCTGGGTTGGAAAAAGGTTCCCTTTCACTATAGCCAGTATGTGGCAATTACATCAGTGTCCGGCGTCTCAAAAGCAGCAGGCATATGCGCTGCAACTGGGATGGAAAGGAAGCGGACACCCTGCTCCAGAGCGCCCGCCCACCGATCATTCCTGATCGGCGCTGTACTGACCCTCACGAGCCAGGGTATTGAGCTTGGCACGCTTGATGAACGCGTCCTGCGCCCCTGCGACCTGATCCGGATTACCCTTCCAGGTATCCATAACCGGCTGTTGCAGCGCCCGGGCGTAGGAGAAGCCCACGTGCCAGGGATTGGCCGCCGGATTGACGTTCATGGCGTTCAGGTTGGCTGAGGCCTGCTCGGGCGTCTGGCCACCGGACAGGAACATGATGGCCGGAACCGCCGCCGGCACCGTGCGCTTGAGCACCCGCAGAGTGGCTTCCGCCACGGCCTCAGGCGCGGCCATGCCGTTCGCCTTACCGGGCGTGACCATGCTGGGTTTGAGGATCATGTGCTCCAGCGAAGCGCCGTGCTCATGCAGTGCATGGAACACAGAGTGCAGCACTTCACGATTCACTTCCTCGGAGCGCTCCATGGTGTGATCACCGTCGATCAGTACTTCCGGCTCGACAATGGGCACAAAGCCTTCCTGCTGGCAGACCATGGCGTAACGCGCCAGCATTTCCGCATTGGCTTTCAGGCCAAGGGCGGTCGGATTGCGGTCCGTGATGTTGTAGACTTCGCGCCACTTGGTGAAGCGTGCGCCCTGCTTCTTGTACTCGCGCAGGCGCTCCGCCAGCCCGTCCAGACCGTAGGTGATCTCATCGCCTTCCGCGCCCGGCAGCGGGCCCTTGCCCTTATCCACCTTGATGCCCGGAACCACGCCCTGGGAAGCTGCCAGTTCAGGGAGCCACTTGCCGTCATCGCTCTTCTGGGTCAGGGTTTCCTCATAAAGGATGATGCCGCTGATGTAATCGCCCACGTTATCCGCCGACATCAGCAACTGGCGGTACTGGCGGCGCGTCTCTTCCGTGGATTCAATACCGGCCGCCTCAAAGCGCTTGGTGATGGTGCCGGTGCTCTCGTCAGCTGCCAGCAGCCCACGCCGGTCATCCACCATATCTTCTATCGTTTTCTGCAACTCGTCCTTCACAGACATGCCAATCTCCATCCCAGTCATCAGTCGGTAGGGTTATTTGATTGGCGCCTATTGTACTGATAATCGGGGACGTCACACCAGCGCCGTCCGTGACGCTGGATGGCCTTTAATCAATCAACACCCCCGGATTGAGCATGCCCCTGGGATCGAGCGTCGCTTTGGTGGCACGCAGCGACGCTGCAAAGAGATCCGGACGCTGCCGGTCGTAGCCCGGTCGATGGTCGCGCCCCACCGCATGATGGTGAGTCACCGTGCCGCCCGCCTCGCTGATCACCTCCATGACCGCCGCCTTGATATCATCCCACTGGGCCACCTGGGCCCCCTTCTGGCCCGGCGCGATGACGGTGTAGTAAGGGGCCGGGCCATCCGGGTAGACATGGGTGAACCGACAGGTCACAAAGGCCTGACCGCAGATCTCCCGGGTAACTTTCTTCACGCGCTCCATCACCCCCTGGTGGAAGGCCTCAAAACGATCCCAGGTGATGGCGGTCTCGAAGGTTTCCACCACCATCCCCAGCCGTACCAGACCATCGCGCATATACGGCGCCTGTATGAACTGCTGGCGCCAGTCCCCGGCCTGGGACTCCCCGGACGACGCCTGCCGCGAGCTCTGCACCTGCCCGCCCGCATCACGGCATATCTCACAGGCACGCGCCATCCACGGATCCACCGGGTGGTCGGCGGACTCAAAACCCACCAGCAGCAGATGCTTACCGCCACTGGCCACACCATTCATCATGGCCTCCCGGGCATCGATCAGACGGCAGTTGGTCGGGTAAAGCCCGGACTGGGACAGTCGCCGGACCGCCTCAGCCCCGGCCAGGAAAGAGTCAAAGTGCACCGACACCGTCTGTCGGTATTCAGGCCGTGACTGCAGGCGCATCCAGGCCGAGGTAATGAAGCCCAGCGCACCCTCGGAACCCAGAAACAGCCGATCCGGCGAAGGCCCGGCGCCGGAGCCCGGCAGGCGCCGGGTTTCAAGATGCCCACTCGGGGTGACAACACGGATGGATTCCACCAGATCATCGATGTGGGTATAAAGCGTGGCGAAATGCCCGCCGGCCCGGGTGGCGATCCAGCCCCCCAGCGTGGAGAACTCAAAGGACTGTGGGAAATGGCGGAGTGTGTAGCCATGGGGTTTCAGTGTGTCTTCCAGCGCCGGCCCGTAGAGCCCGCCTTCCAGATGCGCCGCCCGGGAGGTTGCATCCACCTCAACCAGTCGATTGAACCGCTCCATATCGACAGTGACCACACCGCGCCAGTCGCCCTCAAGGCGAGGCTCAACGCCCCCAACCACACTGGAACCGCCCCCATAGGGGATCACGGCTGCCC
>LKMJ01006832.1_pt1 | contig 10757 bp, 13 predicted proteins | sample 643391 | NCBI WGS metagenome assembly LKMJ01 (sample SAMN04112250, study PRJNA286221) | soda lake metagenome | biome: soda lake; feature: Kulunda Steppe; material: water; isolation source: sample PL-Br10 brine of Picturesque Lake | place: Russia: Kulunda steppe | collected 2010-07
GGCATGGTGCACGGACATGGGAGGGTGTAGGGGTGTGGGGAGATCTGTGTTGCGCCGCAGCGGTCTGGGATGTGCATGATCGCCGCGGTGCGCGCGATCGCCGCGGTGCGCATGATCGCGGTGCGCAGGCAGTGCTTGCAGGTGCATGCTTTGGACTGGCAGCGGCTTTTGGTTGACCTGCGTGGGGTAGCAGCGCACACGGCAAGGGCCTGTGTGCATGGCCTCCAGAGGTCGGCCCTTGTCCATGCCCTGTATCAAGGCTTGTCCATGCCCAGTATCAAGGCTTGTCCATGCCCAGTATCAAGGCTTGTCCATGCTCTGTACCAAAAGGCTTCATTCCAGCCGGCCCTCACCCTGGCCCTGAACTTTGCCGTGTGCCTGCGAACTCTGCTTACCCGGTGGGGCATGGCGTGCTAGCGCGGGTGCAGCAGCAGCAGCAGCACATCCTTTGCAGGGGATAAACTCTGCTCGGGGTGTGTCGTGCTTCCTCCGCCTGAGTGGACACAGGGTACACGTGGCAGTGCGGCTTAAATTCTCATTTACCTGGGGCACATTGCTGCTGGAGCTCTTATTAAACCCGGCACATCATTGGCGGAAGTCTCGGGAACGGGGACAGAGGCTGAAGGTTTCTTTAAGGGAACTCGGCCAAATGAAGTTGCTGTATGTTCAAGGCTTTGAGGGCATGCTGGACATGCACAGGCATCCTTCCCTGGAGGGGCAGGCAGGCAGGGTTGCACAGCAGAGGAGTTGAGTGCATTGCCTGCAGAGGAGCACAGGAACCCCCCTTCCCATTGATTGAGTGTAGCACAGGCAAGCAGTGGTGCGTATTATGTGTTTCGCTTATGTCGCCGCCGACGCCCACACCACACTCATGACTACTGCATCTTATGCGATGGAATTGCCGCCCACCCCGCGCACAAAACTACTTTTGCCGCCCACCCCGCGCACAAAACTACTTTTGATGCCCACCCCGCGCACAAAACTACTTTTGATGCCCACCCCGCGCACAAAACTACTTTTGATGCGCGCTATGTGTGGGGAGTGTGTGCTCACGCGCATCACCCTGCCAGCACCACCGCTGCCCGCGCACAGGTGGCTGGGTGGGCGTCCGCACAGTAGCGGAGCTGCGGCGCGCGCAGGGCGTGGGCGCACCTCGTAACCCGGACTCACTGTACAAGAGGGACGCGGCAGAGCGCGCGCCGCGCAAGTTCAACCCGCTGCGCATCCCTCAGGCGTTGCAGGTGTGTGCTTAAAGCGCTTGAGCACAAGACTACGGTGTGTTTTGCAGGGTGGTGCGCCCTGCAAGCCACGGGGGTGGGTGTGGGCGAGCTTTCCCGAGCGATCGAGTGCAAGAGCAGCATGCGTATTGCGGGCGATGCGCCCCACAAGCGCTGCGGTTTCAGAACGCCAGTCCAGCTGCCAGGTGCCCTGGAGCAGCTGCCAGGTGACCTGCAAGCGATGCAGGTCCGGCGTGTGTTGACCCAGCAATGGTTGGCGCGCGAAGTGCAAGACGTTGTGGCAAATGCGGTCAACCACTGCAAGCAATGTGAGGGGCACTCATGGAGCAGCAATCTGGGCTGACGTTCCATCGATGATAAAATGTAATGTATAATATATATGACGATGATAAGGATGCTGAGTTGACGAGAGCGTGGATGGCACCCTCCTTTCTTGGAAACTGCGTAGCTGTGATGTTGGCGGAGAGTCAGCATTGTCCAGATGCTGGCAATAGGTCTAGGTTGCTGAGCCCACAGCAGGGGCCCCCTGGATCGCCACTTTGCCGGCCTCCTAAGTAAATCTTGGTGCTGCGCTGGATAAGAATAAGACCGGCTTTTGCTCTTGTTTTAGAATTGCCTCTTGTGTCTCAAAATTGCCACTTACCTGGCCTCCTGAATTGACCACAGTGCTGCGCTTGATGACGATTGGAAAGGAATTTGTTCATGTTCCTTATGAGGTGGACCTGTGTATTTGGAACCCTATCACATTGGTGGCTCCATAATATGCCCCAATGTGCTTCTGCATTGCTTACCTTTAAAACAAAGACAACGCATGCACTCGTACTTGCCTACCAATTCTGAGAAAGTCAGGGTTGGGTCATGCTTATTTTATCGCATTCTACGCATTGAAACAAAGTCTAAAATTCGCGAATTGAAAAGACGCGGTTTACAATGCGGGTTCCAATGCGACACCCCCCAGCAGAAGTTCCTTTGTTCCTGCTCATTTCCTCTTTTGGCAACTTCACTTAGCGCAAGCAAATTAAGAGAAATAATTTAAGCAGTTTACATATCTACTCCTCATCACTGCTGCGGTCCTCATTGCTGCTGCTATTGTCCTCAGCATCACTGCCCTGGCATTCCTCGTCGTCGCTGAATACTTTTGATGCTGGTGCCTGAGCGAGCCCCCTGCTCCAGGACCTGGGTGCGCTACAACCAAGTCTGCTCCCTGCACACCGCAAGCGTCCGCTGCTTCTTTGCAGGTGCCAAGAGGTGCTCGCATTTGCTGCTGTACATCTGTCGAGCTTGCGCTGCTGCTGCTGCTGCTGCCTTGTTTTGAGCATCTATGGTCCCCATCTCATCCAGGACAAGCTGCAGGACTGCCTCATCTGCGGTGCACTTTGCTACCCCACAAGTCGGATAAATGTGCAGGAAGTGCTCCCTGATGCGGGAAATACCTGCAAAAAAGACATGCTTGCAGTACTAGCACTCCACCTTGTGCTGGTGCGTCCTGTCTTTCAACTCAATGATTGTGGCATGATCCCATTCCTTCCCCTTTTTTTTCAAGGCATTTCAAAATTAATATATATTCGTGTAAGAATAAATAGGGGTGGTTTTAGGTAGCTGGGGGGCGATTAGGGTCCCACAGGCCCCCTTCTCCCCCTCAAACCTCTAACTTCAATGACCCCTAAATGCAGACGCATTAACGTTAGATACGCACATTGTTCGTACCATACGCGCATGGGTCTGGGCAAATGGACGCATGACTCAACCCTGGATAAAAGGAATAAAAAGCCGTGCTCATGCATGCACACACACGGACATGCACACATTCACACACATTCTCACATTCATGCACACAATCACGCTTGTGCAGGCTGCGCTGCCCTTCAAGACAAAACCTAAGCTGGAGGCGGCGCGCAAGCCCGGCAAGCGCGGCACCCTGGAACAGCGGCGCGCCGTCGTGCTGGAGCCGCATGAACGCAAGGCTGCAACGCTACTGCAGCAGCTCAACGCCATCCGGAACGACAAAGCCACCAAGCGGCGCGAGCAGCAGGTATTGGGCTGCTTGTGCGCGAGGGTATGGTATGTGTGTGCATCTGTGTGTGTCCTTGTGTGTGTGTGTGTGGTGTGTGTGTACATGCTTGTACACGCATTTGCATTGGCATGGCCGCCAGAAACTGTCAGCGGCAGGTGAAGGAATAGTGCGTGCATGTGTTAATGATGTGTGCGCACAAGCATTATGCTCACCAGTTTGATGGAACAAGGTTGCCAATTGCTGCAAGCAGCAGGTCAGGGTAGATGTGCTTATGGGCATGTGCGCATTATTGCTGTTTACATGAGAGGCAAGGGTATGCAAGTAGTGTGTTTGCTTGTGCATGACAGTGTTTTCTTTGATTGCTCATTAATCCTGATTGTGCGTGCGCACATCTATGTGCACATTTTTGCCCCAAGCGTATGCATGCGCATGTGTACTCACAATTGCGCATTTGACATTGCTGCGCTCTATAACAGGCAGGGTTAGGCCCAAGCTGAGGCAGGTTACTTGGTTATATGATTTAACTTACATCGCTACAGCAGCGCATTGTGGCCAACAAGATGTTTGTGCGTTTGCACATGTATGATATAACTTGTAATGCTACAGCAGCGCATTGTGGCCGACAAGATGTTTGTGCGTTTGCGCATATATGATATAACTTATATTGCTAAGCAGCGCATTGTGGCCGACAAGATGTTCGTGCGTTTGCGCAAATGAGTACACAAGACTTACAGGGAATAGTGTAGCATCTGTTAAAATTTGCAATCCTGGGCGCCCCCACAGGCGCGCAAGGCCGAAGAGCGGAGTAAGAAAGCAAGCAAAGAGGGCGCGTGGCGCGAGAAGCTGAACAAGGAGCATCGCAAGGAGCGGTACAGGGAGCAGGTGCGTTGGAACCTGTGTCTTTCTTTTTTGTCTGGTGTGTGTGAGTATTCATGTCTTTTTGGCTCCCCTCTACGTAGTCGGGATCACACGCCAAGGCTGGATCATGTGCCACCAGGGGGGCTGTCTCTATACAAGATCTGCTTGCCTGTCTTGCATATGCCCATCACTCCAGAACTCCTCTCAGACAAGGTGTTCCCTGGGGGCAGTGCCCGCCTCGTTGGCCTCCCTTAAAGCGTGCGTTAGCAAGCATTTGGTCTTGGCCGAGGCGGCGCGGTGTGCACTGCTCGCTTGCCCGGGCTTGGATTGCAATTGCAAGCCTGTGATCGCCTGTAAGGAAGGGCTCACCTTGCCTTGCAATTGTTCCCTGGGGGTTGGTGGTCTGGGTTCATATTTCAAGCTGCTGTTTGAGCTGCCCCTTCATCTGCTAGGCACAGCTGTTTGAATCTTGACTTGCGCACGTTTGTGTAGGGTACGGCTGAGAAGTGCAGCCCAGACGTGAGTGCATTATCCTCATTCCACCTCACACGTGCGCTTCTTTACGCAGGGCAAGGCAGAGAAGCGCAGCGCTGCCATGAGCGGTGCTGGAGGGGGCAGCGGCAGAGCCAAGAAGGCCCGCAAGTAGCCTCTGGTGCATGGCATGGCTGTTTCTTTGAGGGCGTGATGCTGGCAGGGAACCTAACTTTAACCCCATCGCAATCCGCCACTGGGTCCGCCCAGCTGTGGAGGAGCCCTGATCGGCCCCTGCACCCCCATCTCCTCTGCTGTAAACGCGTATCTGGATGCTGCTACATGCTTGCAAGTGCCTCTTTCAGGGATGGGGTCCTGGACCCTTGCCTGCTGTCTGACAGTGTAACAAGGTTTCAGAAGCAGCAAGGGACGCCGCAGTGTTGCCGTGCTTGATCTTGATCACCACAGGCCATGAGAGGGTCGAGACAAGGCAGGAGGTTATGGCAAAACTTGAAATCAAAAAAATCTGTGGCTTTCTGCTTAAGCTTGGCTGCCCTTGGCCTGACGCATCTCCTTACTAGATATTCCCTGTGGGTTAGGGGCCTGTGGTTCAAAACCCCTAACCCATTTAAATTTGAGTCACATGTATGTGCTCCCTCTTTTTCATGATGGTTATAAATGCTGATATACCCTGAATGCTGCAAATATCACTTGGCACATGCTGAGGCTACCTTGGCTTGGTCAGAAGGGATCTGATGAGCCCTCAGGGGTAAAAGAGCAGACTTATTTCACAGTGTCTTGTGCTCCAAAATACTTGTCCAGACTTTGATCTGCTTATCTCTTGATGGAGTGCACTTGAGCAGCATGCAGGGCACAGACAGCAGGCCTTTTTCTTTGATAGCTACTACGATAATTTTCGCCTGAAATGCCCGTCCAATATCTGTATCTGCCATTGAGTGCGCATGCTGTGAGGTCTGCTTTCTCAACTATGGACTTAAACCTGAGAAACCCTTGAGCCACCCTTTGACGATATGTTCATCTTAGATAAATTATCTGTGACTTCTGCAATTGAACTTATCATGCTCCTACCACCTTGGAATGGATCCATGATCACCAACCCTTACTCAAATCTCCTGGCAGCCTATCCCCACTTGTGTTATTAAGTTGGAACAATTCCAGCTCATGAGATGGCCTACGCTTCCCCTCAGTCCTGGATTAGTCAAGAGACCTCCTTACCCCACTGGCAGGCCTCTTGGAATCTCCGTATCATAGCAGTCTGGAATACAGCTGCACGGCTCCACCTCCATAAACACAATCCTACATGGCTACAAAACCTTGCTCATGACATCCCTCATGCTAATTGCCAGTGGCATCTCAACAACATTGCTAGCCACCCCATATGTAATGCTAGGCACGCTGAGACAACGCTCGGTCACAAGAAATTTGAGAAACTTCACACAGACAAATTGCAAACTACCAGGTGCTCCCACAGACCTGCTTTGGGTGAAGTGGCCCCCCTTTCCCATCAATCCAAACCGGGACTCACACTTAAAATTTCTGACTGGAAATCCTGGACCTACACGGATGGTAGCTGCCATATCCAGGAAGGCAAAACAAGTATTGGGGCAGGGGGCTACCACCCCAGTTCGGGCAACTCTAACTTAGTTGAACCAAATGGTGCTGGTATAACCAACACCATAGGGAGAGAAGGACTGGCAGCTTTAGCTGCCGCTATCACTCACAATCATACTCCTATTGCCACAGACAGCCTTACCTCACTCCATCAAATTTGGAGACAATCGTTGTGTCCAGAGAAACACCGTCATCATGTCCAAGGAGACATCCTCAAAATTCTTTCTAAAACTATCCGAAACTCTCGATCCCACATCTTCCTTTATAAAGTAAAATCTCATGCCGGAATTGCTGGAAATGAATGCGCAGATGCCCTCGCTAAATACCAAGCTTGCCATGGAAACAGCCTCCCAGCTGAAACAACCATCCGCATCGCAGGCCCAGATGGCAACCCCTTCTTTGATATTAGCTGGCTAGCTATTGAAGAAGCTAATCACCAAGAATCTGGCACTGCAGCCCCCCAACACAGCCCTAGATTGACTTACCTTCCAAATCTCTAAGCTGCACTACCGTAGTGCGGCGTCTCTCTTGAAGCATGCGAACAAATCACTCCTATTGCTTTCTGAGACTTCAGTTTTGTTTTGTATGGCTGGCGGTGCCCAGCAAGCCCAGTAGTCAACCCATCTGGATGAAGGTCTTAAGCTATTGTAACTTGACTATCCTTAGAGGACATTTCAGGCTTGCATCTGCCTGAGACCTGATGCCATATAGCTTGCATTGATTATTTGGCAGAACTCAGGCTGCTGCACACCACATAGCTGAGCCTGTGGCTGTTTTTGCTATTTTCTTGAGCTTGCAACTTTTCTCAACTTTTTCTTTTTAATTGGTATGCAGGGCAGGGGCGCTTTGTGCACATTGCTTGCGCAACCTACAAGGGGCTTATAAGGGCTTCACAAGAAAAGGCCAACAGTCAAGAAGTGTGACCGCTAGCCTGCTCAACCTTCAACCTACTTGTGCAACCTACGGCTGAACTTGTGTTCACCAGCAGTCAATGCCTACCTTGTTGAAACTGCTCGGAGCAGACTGTGTGCTCTGTTCACCCAGAACCGTCTAAGCTTTGGTAACATAGCTCTATCCGCCAGGCGTTGACTGCTGCTGCCTGCGGCAAATCTACCTGCGGCAAATCTCAGATTTTTCCAAAACTCCACAATGGTCCCAAAGGCGCACATGCACTCGGCATACAAGGGTTACAAGAAAAGGCCTTCAGTCAAGAAGTGCGACTGCTAGCCTGCTCATAAAAAACTATCAGTGCATGAAGGAAGAAATGAAGCTTATTGTTTTCCTGGCCCAGAAAAGCACAAGTCCTTCGGAGAAAGACCACCTGTGGATGGATGCAGTGAAAAAGGGTGTGTTGCTCATCTTGAACATCATTAGCAATACACAAGTCACAGGTAGGGGAGGTATTGTGAGCCCAGGTCACAGTTTCAATTCGTAGGGCTTGGGCATGAAGTCTGAAGCGAGCCACGCTGCGAATAATGTCATGAGGAAGATCAAGGAGCATGTATCTAGGAGGGGTGTATGGCGAATGTGTGACCAGGGCCCTCTTGGTAGGGAGGACGCACAATTGATGGCAAGTGGAGCGTTTGCTGTTGCGCTCTCGTGGATGCATATCAGAATGAAGGTGTCCAATAATCCAAGTGCCTCTCCCTGAGATCCACAACAAAACGACCAAGATCAATGGGCTCACACTTCACCAGCCTTTCCTTGAACAAGTAGGATTGTGTGAGACCATTCATAGCAAACAGGATTTAGGACGACCAGCAATCATTGCACCATGAGCTCAGTTGCATGTCAACTTGTAAGATCTTTCTCGCAGTGAAAAAAGAAAAAAGAAACTACGCAAGCAGCAAAAAGCTCCTCACATCTATTAAGGAAAAGGGGCCACTTGGGAAGAAAAGCCCCTTCACCAGAAAAGAAGAAAGCAGTCAGTGAGGTGGAGCTATTGCCAATAGCAGTGCTTTGGGCTAAAGCATTGTATAGCCGCACTGCCGCCTGGAACCAGTTGAACTGTAGAGGCTCTACACCAAACTCGCGCATGACGCACCATCGAGGGGTTGTGTCCTTGACCATCAGAATCCTCCTGAGCACCGTCAGCCGCTATTTTTGTATAGGATTGTCCATTTCTTTGCCCCGTCGTAAGAATGGGGTGGCCCAAACCTGGCTTGCATACGTACCAGCAGGAATTGCATACGTTTTAAGGAGCCACATGCAGATGTGCAACCTGTTTGTAAGGTCATGTTCCCATATGAACTGTCTGATGCGGAAAGTACCAGCTGTGAATGGACGTAGCGCTGCATCAGCTGCAGAATTCAAATTGATATGTCTGTCACAAACAATGCCCAAATATTTGAAGGAGTCTGTGAAGGGTGGCTGCGTGCCATCATAAAAGAGAGGGGGCAGATAACTAGTGTAAGACTTGAAGCACATCACCTCAGACTTCTGTGTATTGACAGTGAGAGACTTTCTTGTGCTTACGCTCGTAGTTTGCTCAACGTGGTCTGCATGTGGTTGGGGTCGTTGACATGAGGCAGAGGACATCTGCGAACAGCATGTGGGTCACCAAAAAAATTGAAGTACCAAGAAAGAAAGAAAGAAAGAAAGAAAGAAAGAAAGAAAGAAAGAAAGAAAGAAAGAAAGAAAGAAGAAAGAGAGAAAAAAGAAAAGAAGAACTGCGCAAGCAGCAAAAAGCACCTCACATCAATTCAAGAAAAGGGCCCACTTGGGAAGAAAAGCCCCTTCACCAGAAAAGAAGAAAGCAGTCAGTGAGGATCAGGAGGGTTGCAGGCAGATAAGCCAGCAGACCTCTCCTGATTGGCTTGAAGTTGAGGAGAATGCTCAAGAGAATGTCTGGTCTGAACAAGCCTATGAGCATTGTGCACAGAATGAGCATGGAGCTTGAGAGCAAGTTTCTTGACTCTTTGTGAATCAAGGCTGAGACTCTTCAGAGGAACTAAAGTGCGAGGAATGCAAATAACACCCCTACACCTAAGAGAACAACGTGAAGAACATGGTCTCCTGCGACGCTGCATCTAAGGTGACCATGCTGAGCATGGGCAGCTTGGAGCTGCTGCTCAGGGCGAGTGTCTTCACAGTACTTGATCTCAATGAGATGGGTGGTAAGACGCTGCCAAGGGAGGTTCTCGGGGCGTGCCTGTCTAGGCCCGGGCCGGTAAGCTGTGGCTGGTGATGGGGGTCTGCCTCCAGCTGCGGTGGCTACCGTTAAAGAACCCTGCCCCCTCCCAAAAACCACCCTCCCTCCACTCCTTAAACTAAGGCCTTGATCATTGAGATGGTTTTGTTGATTTTGGGAATTGATCTTGCGTGTTTTCTTTGGAGTCACTAAACTGGCGTCAGGGCGAGAAGTCTGTCTCTTTGATTGTGGTTTATAGCAAAAATCCAAGCCGGAGGAATTCTGGATTCTGCTGTCACAGGTATTTGAAGAGTTTGCAAACGATGCTTGTCAGCACTGCCCACATCTGTGGATACAAGACAGGATCCTAGGGAACCTTTACTTATGGCTTTTGTCATAAGTCTGCCTGCGATATTGTGGCGTTCAGTCACCATGTTTCTAATGATGGGATGCTGGCACCCTGAGAGGATGTGAAGTGCACTGTCTTGGCAGGAGCAGATGGGGCAACTAAGGCTGTTGGACTGCTTGAAATGGACAGCGTGTTTTTGGTTGTATATCGTGCCAGACCGGTATGTAATCACTGGCTCTTTTTCTTTGTGAGAGATGCCAGGTATAGACCAGAAAACATTACTGATTTTGCTGTGGGCACTCTTATTCTTGATAAAAGTCTGGTAGTAGGTGTAGTAGCTGGTATCAGTTTGTGAATTGCCCAGTTTGTGGACCTTATGCATGTGTGCTTGTGGCGCATCGTGTTTGTTGGGGAGGTAGCGCATATGGGGTTGGTAAGGTTGGGATTGATTACCGTTGTCAATAATAGGACAATTAGTTTTTAATATTGGAGCCATTGGGATTCACGTGATGAATTCTGTTGGAGTACCAGTGAGCGCGCCTTTTGCCCCGTCTACAATGCTATCAATGTCATTCAAGTAGATGGCGAACAGCAGAGGGGAGAGGGGACATCCTTGTTTAACACCAAAAGATGGCTGCACTGAAGCTGTCTTATCCCTGGGGCCCATCCAATCACGTTTATTCATCAGCATAGTACAAGTCTTTTTTAAGATGGATAGGATATGGTCAGGCATCCGGCAACTGCGTAAATGGCCCCAACTTGATTGATTGAGCTTTGAAAGCTTATGTCTTGGAATACAATCATAAGCTTGTATGAAGTCAATAATTGCAGCATACAACCGCGATGACCAGCTTTGCATTCTCTGTGCTGCATGCTTTACGTGTCTTTGAATGAATAGGGGTTGCATGCCATGCATACCAGTGGTGCTTCTGCCTGGCTGTAACGAAACCAGGCTTTTCTTGATCACCAGATCACCTCCAACTACCTAACCAACCACCAGGCTCAGGCTTCGGGCTGGACTGGGGTCAGGCCAGTTCATTAACCGGGATCGTTCCCCGGCCAGCC
>LKMJ01006834.1_pt1 | contig 10753 bp, 11 predicted proteins | sample 643391 | NCBI WGS metagenome assembly LKMJ01 (sample SAMN04112250, study PRJNA286221) | soda lake metagenome | biome: soda lake; feature: Kulunda Steppe; material: water; isolation source: sample PL-Br10 brine of Picturesque Lake | place: Russia: Kulunda steppe | collected 2010-07
ACACACCCACACAACCACAAACACATGGACCCCCTCACCCCACGCACGTGCACACTTACACACATTCACCCACAGAATCCACATATGCTCGAGCACCTATGCATGCACCCATGTGCCCACATTCACAAACACGGTGTGTTGATGTGCATGCTATACACCCATGCCCCCACATTCACTCACACACGAAGTCTTTGGAGGGCAGGCTGCTCGGACCTAGCACTGTGGCACTCCGCAGCTTTCCTTGCATCCGATGCAACCCCTTTTTCATCCTCGAGCTGCACAAGGTTGCTTGAGGACGAATAAGGGGCTGCATCAGATGCAAGGAAAGCTGCGTCGTGCCACCTCTCCACATCACACACCCTCTCTCCTCCTCCTCTCCCTCACATGAATATCCGCCCCCCTCACATAAACATAACCATCACGCCCCCCCTCCCCTGCACCTGCAACCGGTCAGCCATCTCAAGGGTTACGGGGGCTTGCAAGTACCGACCCAGGTACAGGGCTTGTGCACCCACATCCTCAGGCGTCCAAAACCTGCATGTCAAGCACGTCACGTGTACAGGGCCTGTGCACTCACATCCTCAGGCGTCCAATACCTGCATATCAAGCGCGTCACGTGTACAGCAGCACGCGCTCATTCCTGCAGCCTTGCACATATGTGTGCAGGAGGCAGTGCATGCCATGTGCAGGGCACACCACGTGTGGGCCCGGGGAAGACCATGTGGGGGAGGGAACGCAGCAGGCACATGGAAAGAGGACTTTGAACACTCTCTCTCTCTCTCTCTCTCTCTCTCTCTCTCTCTCTCTCTTGCGCGCACCTCTGCTGTCGTACTAGCGCCGAATACAGAGTGGTGAACCACTCCTTGCTTGGGCGTGCGTTGAAGTTGCTGAGAGCCCACAGCAGCCGCGTGCAGTCCGGAATGAGGACGGTCTGCGCAGCAACGCATGAGGGACTCAGGGATGGGAATGAGGGGTGCGCAGCAGTGGCAAGGTGGACAGGGATGAGGCAAAGGCTGCGCTGTGACCATGACCAGGAGGGAGGGGAGAGGCCCGTCCAAGCGCAGGAATGGTGAGGTGGTAAGGCGAGGACAGCACAGTGACAAGTGAGGACAGCACAGTGGCAAGTGAGGACAGCACAGTGACAAGTGAGGACAGCACAGTGGCAAGTGAGGACAGCACAGTGGCAAAAGGTGACCAGGTATGCAGTAACATGAGCGACCTGGAAGGAGGACTGCGCTGCAGTCGGGGGCAATGAGCGGTGGTGCAGCAGCGCAGCCTGATGGCTGATCAGGTCACAAGGCCTGCACAGCGACCTGGCAGCGAGGAGCCTCGCCCGCGCGGCAAAGCAGTGCGCGAGCATGAGGGGCCAGCAAGGCAAGCTGGCGGCCCAGGCGCATGTGCTGTGCAAGCACGCTGCTGCCCAGCAAGGCTTCCAACAAAAGCCATGCAGTGATGCCAAACCGCTACGCGGAGGGAAGCCACGGGGGGCCCACATGCAGCAGGGGCGGCGCAAGCTGAACAGAGCATATTCCCTGCCCCCAAATACACTCTCCTAGACACACTCCATCACTCCTGCACACACACACACACACACACACACACACACACTCCTACATATACTCACTCCTACACTCTTACACTCCTACACATACACACACCCCTACACTCCTATACACACACACGCACACCTTTTTTGCTCTGAAGCCCCTGCCCTTGTCCCTCCTGCTGTCTCCCCCCTCGTCCGCAGTGCCGCCGCCCCCACCAGGGCCCTGCGTGCCTGACCTGCCCATGCCGCCTTGCTGCTGTGGGTACTGGGGCAGGACCAGCTGCCTGCTGTTGTCCAGGATTTGGTCCAGCAACTCCTGCAGCCGCGCGCAGAAGCAGCAGCGAGTGGACAAACAATGCGCGCTCCTGGCTCGCCCTTAAGAGTGTCTCGCACCACGCGTCTGTGGCCCAAGGCAGGTGCGCGCACCACTGATGCAATACCAGATTCTACATGCTTTGGAGTCGTGGCATCGGGGCATTTGCCTTCCCTCGCTCCCTTGCTTATGAAATAAATGCACGACTCAACCCAGGCAGGGAGCACCACAGTGACCCCCACACACACAGGGCAACAGCACCACAGTGACCCCCCACACACAGGGCAACAGCACCACAGTGACCCCACACACAGGGCAACAGCACCACAGTGACCCCACACACAGGGCAACAGCACCACAGTGACCCCCCACACACACAGGGCAACAGCACCACAGTGGACCCCCCCACACACAGGGCAACAGCACCACAGTGACCCCCCCCACACAGGGCAAAAGCAGGGGAGCCACGGCGCATATGCTTGAGCTACCTGCCGGCCAGGCGCTCTGGGCCCACGCTTGCTGATCAAAGCTGCCTGCATGCTCTGAGCACCAAAACCTACAGTATGGCAGAGCGCCCCTGAGACCAGCGGTCCAGCGGCCTGCCTTTCCCTCCACACACATGTGCCTGCTTTTTCCTCTACACACATGTGCCTGTTTTTTTCTCTCCACACACGTGCCTGCTTTCCCCTCCACACACACGTGCCTGCCGGAGTGCATGCTGGCATGCAGGCGTGCGCGCACGCACATGCCAACACGCACATGCCAACACGCACATGCCAACACGCACATGCCAACACGCACAGGAATGCGCACATGCATGTACATACACGTGCACTCATACGTGCATGTGTGGGCGAAAGCGATGCGATTACACACGCGCATGCATTCATGCACACATGCGTGCACAAATATGTGCATGCATGCAGACACACACACATTTTCACACATGTGTGTGTGCGTGCAGATGCGCACACACACATACGCTCAGACACACGTGCGTGCTGCAAATATGCACGCACACACATTTTCACACACGCGCGTGCCGCAAATATGCACACACACATTTTCACACACACGCGCATGCCGCAAATACGCACACACACATTTTCACACACACGCGCATGCCGCAAATACGCACACACACACATTTTCACACACACACGCACGTGCCGCAAATATGCACACACACATTTTCACACCACGCGCGTGCCGCAAACACGCACACACACCTGGCTTGGCTGCCAGCCATTCTCCTTGGCGGTCATGCCCATGAGCACCAGCACGTCCACAAAGGCATCCCTCTCAAAGTAGCGCGCGCGATTCACGTACGCCGCAGCGATGGCCTCCATCCAGTCTGCGAGCACAAGTGCACGCATGAGCCGACATGCGCATGCGCAGGATGATACGGCGCATGGCCCCGAGGCCATACGAGGCTTGAGAGCGAGCAGGAGGCAGCGCGCGTCTCACCTATGCCGGGCATGCCACCATGGAGCCCAGCGCCCAGCAGCTCCGTGTAGCACATGCAAAGCTTGCATGCTTTCATGGTGATGCAGCAGCTGAGAATGAAATGCCTCGCATGAGATGGGCGTGGGAGGAGCCGTCCAGGCCCAGCCCTCAGCCGCTCACATACCCAGCCTTCAGCTGCTCATATACCCCGCGCTCAGCTGTGCTCAGCCATCCACAGTGGACTCATGCACAGCACAGCCCTGTGTCATATACCCCGCGCTCAGCTGTGCTCAGCCATCCACAGTGGACTCATGCACAGCACAGCCCTGTGTCATATACCCCGCGCTCAGCTGTGTTCAGCCATCCACAGTGGACTCATGCACAGCACAGCCCCGCGTCACCCAATCTGCGCATGCCTCCCACAAGGCACCACAGCATGGCTTTTGACCAGCACAGACTCTCTGCCCGTGTGCAGCCCTCAGATTCACTTGCGCGTGCTGGAGTGTGCAAGTGTGCCTACAATCAGGGGACTCCAAGGGATCTTTGAATCCTTGAAGCCCTTGAATCCTTGAAAGGATCCTTGAATTGTCAAGACCCACGCGGCCTATGATTCTGGGCCCCTGTCAGCTGTCAGCCACAAAGGACGAACGCACCCAAGGGCTGTATGACGGCCGCATGGCTCCCCTCCACATTGGGGACTCACTGAAGGGGATGTGCCTTCACTCACCAGCACTTTCAGAATGATGACAGCTAAAAGAATGGTCTATTGTGTTGATGCACAAGGGGTGATGATGATGGTTTTGATAGTAAATCTTGGCGCAAGCCTGCTCTGGCCGTGCAGATGTTGATGCACAATTGGTGATGATGATGCTTCCGAGAGTGAACCTTGGCTCAAGCCTGCTGTGGCCGAGCAGAAGCCATACCAGGGTTGGGGACAATAGAGGCGCGGACGAAGGTGGACACCACAGACGCCACGTCCTCGTGGAACCAGGAAGGTATGGAAGGCAGAGTCTTGGAGCAAAACTGTGTGCAGGCAGAGTCCCAAGCAAGCAAGCACTCAGGCCATTGAGCACACGCAGGGTGTGGCATATAGGTATGCATACCGTGCTTGTGCATACCTGCAGATGGCTCAGATCTTTGCATCGACATTTTTCATTCTTAGATCAATGTTATCCACAAGGGCCGCCAAGGCTAAGCAAACATGGCAGCGCCTTCCTTCAAATCACGCAATGTTAAGCTGCAGCAGCAGCAGCAGCAGCAGCAGCAGCGACACCATCTGCCTCAGCACCAACAACACTTTCAAATTATGTCTGGGCACAGGCTCAGCGCTCATGGGCAGAGTTCAAAACGCACAAGGTGCATGTAATGAGGGCACGTATGCCTGCTGGAAGCCAGCTTGTCACAGGCGCATGCATGGCTGCGCATGTCGAAAAAGGAGTCAGCCAAGGCCACACCAATATTGCAAAAGTTCTAGGGCCACGCACGAGCCCGCGTGGGCAGACAGGTAGGCACCTCACCTCTGCAACGAAGCGCGCATCTGGAGTCACACCCAGCTGTACCAGTGCGCTCAGCACCTGTCCGTAGTCTGACTTGAGCTTGAAGCTGCCCAGCTGCGTGATGAGCTTCTCTAGCAAGTTGCTGACGAGCTGCAGGCCAGGGCGCGGGCAGGGCAGCCGTGGGATGAGCGATTTACACAGGGGAGCACACAAAGCTGCAGCAACCAAGAGCATGCAGGCACACGAGCTAAGGCCAACAGAAGGAAGGACGACTGGCAGCAGACCGCCGACAGCAGGCGGCGCGCAGCAGGAGGGGCAAAATGTAGCAGAGCAAGCCGTGTTTGTTTGGTGGAGAGCGGCACAGCATGCCACGTCTATTCGGTGGGCAGCAAGCATGACACGTCATTTTGGTTGGAAGTGGCTACCACAGGAGATGTCTGGCAGGGAGAGGCAGTGTATGCTTGGCTGCACGGTGGAGGGAGGCTGGCCCGCAAGATGTTTGGCAAAGCAGCAGATTTTTCCCAAGCCGTTATCAGGCCGACCTCCCTAGGGTTGTGCTGACGAGGGACAATGTGCCAATCAGTGGGTGTGTGACCCTCTCCTTGCCTGAGCAGAGTCCAGGCTGTGGCTGTGACACCATTTTGTAATCCATACCATCCCTCCAGCTCTACCTCCTCACTGAGGCCACCCCCACTCACCCACCCTCTCCCCATGCCAACTCATCCACCTTCTTCCCACACCCACTCATGCACCCACTCTTTCATCCACAATCTTCCGCTCCCACTCATCCACCCCTCCTGATGCCCACTCATCCATCCCACTCATCAACCCACATTCATTCACACTCAAGCACATTCATTCACCCTCTCAGCACGCCCAGCCAATTGCTGCCAGGCACAACCATACGCAGGCCCTCAGATACAGCCATGCACTGCATACAGACCTACAGACACCTCAGGGACAGCACGGCACGTCCAGGCCATGCCCCACTCTTAATTTCCCCCCGCCCTCTCTCGTCTCTTTGGCCCCCCACCGTGACTGTGGAAGGAGATGTATTCGAATGTCACCAGTTGCAAGCGAGGTACGGTCTGTGGGCACAGACTCAGGGGGTACAGATCGGACAGACAGTACAGGTGCCGCCTGAAGTCCACTGTTGCTCACGCACAAGCACAGCAGCCCTTGCCCCTGGTCTCCTTCATGCACCCCCCTGGTCTCCTTCATGCACCTAGGCACAATGGTCTCCTTCATGCACCTAGGCCCCTGGTCTCCTTCATGCACCCCCCTGGTCTCCTTCATGCACCTAGGCACAATGGTCTCCTTCATGCACCTGAGCACAATGGTCTCCTTCATGCACCTAGGCACAATACTTTTGCCTATTTGACAGGGTGCACAACGAGCACAGATATCCGCTCCTTATATCTGACAGGGAAAGGGACTCTTCTGCCCCGCATATCTGACAGGGAAAGGGACCCTTGCCCCACGTATCTGACGGGGCAAAGGACTCTTGCCCCACGTGTCTGACGGGGTGCAAATGTCTGACGGGGTGCAAAACAAATGCAGATATTTGCCTCTCACACCCCTCAGGCAAAGACACTCGCACTCACACATGCGCACAAGTACCCATGCTCACACGCGCACACCTGTGCACACAGACATCCCAAAACACAAACCCACATAGGCGCACACCCACGCAGGCACACACACCCCTTGTAGGCACACACACCCATTGTAGGCACACACACACGTAGGCACACACACACACACACACATGCATTCACATAGGCATACACACGCGTTTCGTGTACGCACACGCGCTCACCTCCTCAGAGTACAGCTCCAGTTTGCTCATGGACACGAGCACTTTGACAGTCTGCTTGGGCGCGAAGGTGGGCATGAGGGCCAGGCACCAGCCCATGAGCGTGGACAAAAAGTTGTCAAACTCGGCGCGCTCTGCTGGGTCTGTGGGCCGTGCATCCCAGGTTAGCTGCAGGCAGCGCGCACGCAGGATGCATGATAACGCACACTGACATCACCCATCACCCATCACAGGCATTTAAAAGGTAGCTGCAGGTACAAGACGCAGTGCACAACAAGACACACACATCAACCCATCAACCCATCACAAAGACAGCTGCTGGCACGGCACGCACAGCCATGCGTGTGCATGGAGGCTATGCAGCCATGCAGGCGCAAAGACGGCTGCCTGCACAGCACGCAGGCGTGGTAAAACATTCGTCGCGCACCACCCCAGCACAGGCACACAACGCGGCACAGCCGCAAACAAAGCTACAAAGCACAGCATGCAGCATGCACAGCCATGCATGTGCACAACAACCACGAGGCCTTTGTGCAGAGGCGGCTGCAGGCACTGTTCACGGTGCATGCACATATACACGCATCACGCATCACCCAAGCACAGGCACAAATACACCAGCAAGCACAGCAGTGCTCCTTGTGCCCGTGCTTGGATGATGCGTGATGCGTAGCTGTTTGTGGCTGCAGGTGCATTTGTGGCTGCTGTGACAGCACGCAGCATGCACAGCCACGCATGCGCACAACAAAAGTATGCAGCCATGCAGGCGCAAGGACAGCGCGGTGGGTACGTGGTGGGCGCAGCATGCAACGCACGGCCACGCTCATGCATGACGACAGTGCAGCCATGCGGGCAGCATGCAACGCACGGCCACGCTCATGCATGACGACAGTGCAGCCATGCGGGCAGCGCATGGTGCAGCCTCTTGCAAGCAGGACCAGCACACAACACCACGATCAAGCATATGGGGACTTGTGCCAACACCCCTCTGCGCCTCCTCACCATGTCCATGATGTTGCTGATGTTCCTCACCATGTTGTTGATGTTCCTCACCATGTTGCTGATGTTCCTCACCATGTTGCTGATGTTCCTCACCATGTTGCTGATGTTGCTGATGTTCTTCACCATGTTGCTGATGTTCCTCACCATGTTGCTGATGTTGCTGATGTTCCTCACCATGTTGCTGATGTTCCTCACCATGCTAATGTACCTCACCATGTTGCTGATGTTCCTCACCATGCTAATGTACCTCACCATGTTGCTGATGTTCCTCACCATGTTGCTGATGTTCCTCACCATGTTGCCGATGTTCCTCACCATGTCCATGATGTCCTCACCATGTCCATGATGTTGCTGATGTTCCTCACCATGTCCATGATGTTGCTGATGTTCCTCACCAAGTCCATGATGTCCTCACCATGTCCATGACGTTGCTGATGTTGTCCGCATCCATGATGGAGCTCTTGGCCTCAACCACAGCCGCCAGCTCGCGCCAGTTGGTGCATGCGTTCACGGCATCCCGCACCTCCTGTGCATGTGCACGTGGATGTGCACACATTGACAGGACGTGCGTGCGTCAACAGCACATGCGTGCATTGGCATCATGCACCCCCTGTCCATGTGCATGTGGTGACAATAACTCCCTGTCCATGTGCATCGGCATCATGCACCCCCTGTCCATGTGCATGTGGTGACGGTACCCCTGTCCATGCGCATGTGGTGACGGTGCGTACGTGCGTCAATGGCATGCAGATGTGAAGAGGGCGTGTGCGTGTGATGGCGGCATCCTTGGGGTCCCCAGCAGACACCGACGAGGAGCCCTGACACCCACGAGGAGCCCTATACCCACGAGGAGCCTGTTTGCGCTCCTGAGTTCTGAGCTCCTAAGTTCTGAGCTGCCAAGCACTGCCGGCGGCGTGCGGAGCCAGGAACCGCCAACGGTGCACCGACAGGTCAGATGCAAGTAAGTGACGCGTTTATACCATTTTTGCGGCACTGGCGAGTTCCTGGCAATGCGAACGAGTCGTGGATGGTGGCCAAGGGGGACGGTGGCCAGAGGTAAAGGAATGCAAGCGCAGGGGAGCAGGGCAGTTGCACACTCGTGCCCCCGCAATCGCGGCGTCAGTATAGGTGTATTTGAGTAAAATTGCACTCGTGCCGTGCAAGCACAACCCGGCTTCCATGAAATTGTGCCACGCTGCTTGCGTGTGTATGTGTGTGTACATGTGTGTGTATATGTGTGTACATGTGTGTATGTGAGTATGTGTGTGTGTGTGCGTGCGTAAGCCCGCGCACACCTACCAATCGTCTGGAATTAGGCCTATGTACTATACCACGAGGCATCAAGTCGGTGTCCGCCAGCGCAAGCTGAGCGAAGTTCCTTAGATGATGAGACACAGAGGAGGGTTCAGCGCAGCAAAATGTACAATACACATATGCACACGCATCCAGGCGTATTAACCTCTTGCGCCAGCACTCGTAACTCGCATGCCTGCCAGAGTGCGCGCTCACACACACACACATATGCACACAAAGCTTGCCAAGTGCACGACAGATCACAGATTTAAACAGATTGCAGGGCTTTTCACAAGGCAGTTTCAGGCCTGCGCAGCCTTCACTGAGCTTTTGGTGTGCATGACTGGGCTCGGTATTCATGCGGCTTAGCCTTCCTGGGGCTTAGCTCAACCTCTCAAACATCAGAGGGGTCTGAGCGCCTGTGTTGGTCATTGGCCACAGCACACTGCAGGAGACAGGCTGGACTGAGCCATCCCTACTACCAGCCACCATTTGCACGCCCTCATGCTTCCCCAAAGGAATTTGCACTGCTACCCTCGAGTCGCATGCACTCGTGCTTCCCAAACAGAGCCCCAGTCACATTCACAGGAGCGCTGCCCAAGTAGAATGCAGCATCATGGATGCTGGACAGGCGCAGCCCGGATGGCATGCCTTGGGAGCACAGCGCGCACTGCAGGCCTCAGTAGAAGCACAGCGTGCGCGCCTGATGAGGCATGCAAGCCGCGCGGCGCCCATGCGCCACATGCGTTAGCGCGTTGTGGACACACTGTTCCTGCACATGCGCAGCACCAAACGCACCCTGTACATCGCGCGCTGCTCGGGAGTCATGTCTGATTGGCGGCCCCCCTTTGCGCCGCCCCTGGGGCCCTGCAAGCAATGCAACCAGGGCATCCAGGCATGCATAGCATAAGCATCGCGTTAAGGCCATTAGGTACTCTCAGGACATCCAGGCACGCGTCGCATCAAGCATTGCATTATAGCCATTTGGTACACCCAGGGCATCCAGGCCTGCAGTGTATGCAGCAGGGCCCATTCCGCTTGTCCGCTTCTGCTGGCTCAGCGACATGTGGCAAGTACACTGGCCCTCCTCAAAGGCATCAGCTGCAGGAGCACACCCGTTTAGCACCTGCTGCCAGTGCACTACAATACCAGCGCTCCACGCTGCAAATGCCCTACCAGGAGAGGACCAAAGGTCGGGATTGCCAGAGCCGCAGAGCATGAACATGACACAAAAGAAGGTCTGTGCTCCCTCATGCTTGATTGTTGCGTGCAAAATAGGCCAGCTGCATAGGCATGCATGCACACAACCCAATCATGCTAGAGACTGAAGCAAGGAACCATACCTGCGGCCCACCCTCTGTGTACTGTGGCCTGCCATCTCCGTAGCCTTGCCTCCTGCCTGGCCTGGCCTGCTCGCAGCAAAGTGGGACATCATAACATAGTTTTCTCCTGACGTGCAAGCTTAGTGCGTTGAGGAGGGTGCTGCAGCTCCACTCCTCTAACATGAGAGACTAAGTGAGCTTAGGGGGGCTCATCTGGGAGTGTCGGAAAAGACTTGCGGGTACATCACCTGGTAGGCTGATGTTCACTAAGTTAGAACAAAGACAGATACAAGCACTTGAGGCATCAAGTAGCTAGCCACTGAAACCCCAGGTGATATCACTCGGCCAACATGTGAGTGCAAACTTATGCGAGCGTGTTTAAGTGTGTAAGTGTCATTTGTGTGTGTGTATGTTGCACGTGTGTGTAGTGTGTGTGTGTATGTTGCGCGTATGTGTAGTGTGTGTGTGTGTGTGTGTGTGTGTGTGTGTGTGTGTGTGTGTGTGTGTGTGTGTGTGTGTGTG
>LKMJ01006835.1_pt1 | contig 10752 bp, 7 predicted proteins | sample 643391 | NCBI WGS metagenome assembly LKMJ01 (sample SAMN04112250, study PRJNA286221) | soda lake metagenome | biome: soda lake; feature: Kulunda Steppe; material: water; isolation source: sample PL-Br10 brine of Picturesque Lake | place: Russia: Kulunda steppe | collected 2010-07
CAAGCAACGGCTCTGTGCCTGGAGGGGGAAGCAGTGGTGGGCCGGCTGCGGGCGGCTCCAGCATGTGAGTCCTGGGGCAGTGGTTGGTGAGCTGAGGTACTGCAGCGTTTGAGTTGGGGGACTGCAGCGAGTGAAGTGAGGGGCTGCGGTGCTTGATTTGGGGGACTGCAGCGAGTGAGCTGAGGGGCTGTGGTAGGTGAGGTGAGGGGCTGCGGTGGTTTAGTTGGGGGGCTGCAGTGGTTGATTTGGGGGACTGCAGCGAGTGAGCTGAGGGGCTGCTGTGGTTGAGCTGAGGGGCTGCGGTGGTTGAGTTGGGGGGCTGCTGTGGTTGAGTCAAGGGGAGGTTGGCGTTCAAAAGGCAAAGGAGAGTGTGTGCGTAGGTTGAGGAGCAAGAAGGAGTGGGCAGGCTGCCAGGGGCCTAGAAGGGGTGGGGCTGGGGCAGGGGCAGGGGCAGGAGTAGGGGCAGGGTCCTGGTTGAGGGTCCTGGGTGAGAGTGCGGGTGTGTGCAAAAAAGAGCAGAGCGGAGGCTCCTTGGCGGGCGGGTAAAAGGGTGCGGAGGTGTGGAGGCTGCCCACCGCTGCTTGTATGCTTGTGCAAGGCGGGGTTGCACACGGGAGGTGTGCAAGGCATGCAAGGCAGGGTTGCGCCTGGGCGGTGGGCAAGGCATGCAAGGCGGGGCTGCGCATGGGTTGGCAGTGGGTTGGCCCAGCTCCTTGGCTAGAGGGCGGGACCTGCATGATGATGTGTGCCTGCGCATGTGCAATGTGTTAAGGCTGGGATAGCAGCGGGGAGGGATGCCCCAAGCACAGCTCTTGGATGTTTGGAACACAGCAGCTGCTGCTGTGTTGGGGGCAGGTACATGAGCTTGGTGCTGCGCCATGTGACTGCACCTCCCTGGCTGTGGTAGTGTGCTGAGCAGCTGCCGTGCGAGAGGTGGGAACAACAGGCACACAGAGCGCATACAAACGCATGCAAGTGTTTGCCTGTGACACATATAAATACACTCATGATCTTGTGTTAATGCTTACAAATTTGCATGTACACGCACGCTTGCACTTGCGCATGCACGTTCAGACGCCGCTTGGTCACACCCGTGCACACAGAGGCCTTCCAGCAGGGCAAAAGCCTCCCTTGTGCACAGTCCGTCCAGCAGTGCACGCGCATGTACGGACGCTGTCTACTCATGTGTGGGCGCGAGCCATCCAGCAGAGCACGCACATGCCCGGACGCGGTTTGCTCGTACCTGCCCACAGGCCATCCAGCAGTGCAGGACCCTCCACTGCGTCAGCTGCCGCTGTCGCCGCGGCTGCCACAGCTGCGGAGATCATGCAGCCGTACCAATGGAGCCTACCCCGTATGGGCGCCATGCCAGGTGGGCTTTGTGTGCAGGCACGGGTGGGCGCCCAGCCTATGCTGCTGGACGGACCCTTTGACGCTGGGTGTGCCAGGGCATGCTGGGGGGTGTTGGTAGCAAGGGCCTGGGGTGTGTAGGCACCGGCACCCTGCCTGGTAGGCTCGGGCATGTGCACGGGCGCCCAGCCTATGCCGCTAAGGGGCACGGGGGCAGTGAGCGCCTTGGGTGTGCTGGCACGTGCTACTGCTGTGGTGGGGGATAGGGGCTCTAGCCTTGAAAGCTAATACAGAGCTCCAAGGGCTGTCCCTGCTGCTCCTTTCGGCTCTCAGTGCATGGCCCTGCCCCAAGCATGCAGGCCTTCTCCCATGGTGAAACCTCAGTCAGCTCCAAACACCCCCTTGGGCTCCAAACATCCCCTTTGCTCAGATACTCTCTGGATGTACTCTCTTCCCTCCAAATGCTCCCCCAGCTCCCCCAGCACGGTGGAATGCCCATTTGCTCCAGATCTGGCCCCCCCTCTACTGCGCGCGCCATGTGCTGCGCTTTGCCTGCGGTGATACAGCAAATTCTTCTCGCGCACCCATGCTGGCGGTCCTTCATTTGCAACACTGCATAGGAGAGGATGGGCAGGCAGGCATGTGTCCTTCCTGGAATGTCCCAGGCATGGCTGACGTGTGTTGATGCTATCTGCAGATCTGTACTTGTTCAACGCTGTTGTGCTGTGCTTTTGCCGCACGGCAGCGCTTGTGCCCTGCAACACTGCTGTGCCCCCCAGCTGTCGTGCCCCTTTTTGCCTCACGTCTATGCTTTTGCCGTGCTTACGTACTCACTCACTATGCCGTGCTTGCGTACTCACTATGCCGTGCTTGCATACTCACTATGCCGTGCTTGCATACTCACTATACCGTGCTTGCATACTCACTATGCCAGAGAATGGTGCTCCCCCTCCACTTCGCTTGCCACCCATCGCCCCAGGGTCCTCGTTCATACAGGAGTATGAGGTAAACGCGCCTGCATGCCGTTGACAGCGAGTTGCGCGTCCTGTTTCGTGCATGTGCGGCATGATATGATGCACAAGGCCCGCAAGGCGTCTCTCTCTGCGCATCAGCTCGTGATGCCTAGCTTGAAATGGGCCTGAGCCAAGGCACCTCTTCGGGACTCCGCGCAGTGCGCTGCTGGCCAGTGCAGGGTGGCGCATGCGGCGAAGGGTGTGAGGAGGTTATTATAGCTTCCTGGTGGCACCTTGCTCAAGCTTGGGCAGTGCATGCAGCATGGCATAGCAGGCAGGGTGCGTGGCTGGGCCCTTGAATGTTCCCTCGTGCTGCAGGTGCACGACTTCCTGCTATCCATGCAGCCCCTTCCGATCCAAAAGCGGCCAATTCATACAAGTATACCTGTGTCATACTAGTATACCATATGTTATACTAGTACCACTAGTCATACTAGTACACCATATGTCATACTAGTACCACTAGTCATACTAGTATACCTGTGTCAGGGTGCACACTCAGGGCACTGCACTGCTTCCAGCCCGGCACTTGCTGCTCACCCGGGCGCACCAGTGGCTTCAGGCTTGCATTCCTGCATGGCACTTTGCTTGCTACCATGACAACACAGGCCTCTTGCTGCACTTGCGCACACATTAGCACGCACACACGCATGTCCACACATGCGCACACACCCCTGTGCACGCATGCGCGCAGGTGGTGCTGCTGCTTGACAACCGGGAGCGCTTTGTGCAGCGTGTGGGCACCACAGCCCTCACAGGCGCCCAGTCCCGGCCGGTGCACATGGAGCAGGTGGGTGGTGTGCTGGATGGTGGGTGGGTGGGTGGTGAGCTGGATGGTGGGTGGCGAGCTGGATGGTGGGTGGCGAGCTGGATGGAGGGTGGGTGGGTAGTGGTCTGGATGGTGGGTGGCGAGCTGGACAGTGGGTGGTGAGCTGGATGGTTGTGGAGCACAGGAGGTGCGCGGTCAGGTAGCACCGTCCTCAAAAGCGCCTGTCCACAGCCATCACCTCTGTGGCCGGCTGGAGGGTTTTGATGGCACAGAGTGCTGGGGTCCCACTCCGTGCATGCGCCGGGGTGGAGGCGCCCCTGCAGGCTCGCAGTGCGCATGCCACACAAGGGCAGCTCTCACGGCCTGTGGTTTCCTGAAGTGACGCACCATGCAGCCGCGCCTGGTGCTGCTTATCCAGCAAAAGTCTTTGGCAGCTGAACAGCCAAGCCCGTTTGCTGCTCGCCAACTTGAGGTCCACGGCCCGCGCTCTGGTGCGTTGCGCCACGCGGCCGCGCATGTTGTGTTCAGCACTGTTACTCTTTGTTGTGTTCAGCACTGTTACTCTTTGACAACCACAGAGCCAGGCCACGTGCCACCCATCACGTGGCTGCTGTGCAACCCACTTCCCTCGTCCCTGCAGATCAGGGCGCGCGGCGTGCTAGTGGAGGAGCGCTCCTTGAGCATAGGCGACATGCTGTGGATTGCCAGGTACGCCACGCTCTTGCGAGCTGCAAGCCCAACTTGGAACACCCATACAAACCCACGCACGCACACGCATGGGGGCACGCATGCACACACTAAGGCACACAAGGGTCACAAACACAAGGCACACAAGAGTCACACACAAACGCACACAAGAGTCACACACAAACGCACACAAGGGTCACAAACACAAGGCACACAAGAGTCACACACAAACGCACACAAGAGTCACACACAAACGCACACAATAGTCACAAACAAGCTCAAACACATAGTTGCTCATGATCTCACTCTGCTGCGTGTACACGAGCTTGTTATCACGCATGGTGGCATGGGCTCTGCATTCCACAAGCCTGCACAAAATGAGCATGCCAGATCAAGCAAGGGTGGGGGCTTGCAAGGTTGTACTACATGCATCCCTTGCAGCGTTAGGACATGGAAGGAAGTTAGAGAGGAAGGAGGGAAGGAAGCAAGGAAAGAAGGAAGGAAGGAAGCAGAAAATAGAGGTGTTGCGGGGCAGAGCAGCCTCCCAGCCTTCAGGGACGTGCGCACTTGCCGGGCGACCGTGAGTGCACTTGGCAGGCGACCACTGCCCAAGCCTCTGCAAGGCTCAGGCATTGAAAACCCACAGGCGCATGCACGCAGTCACAGGTGTACGCTCCCGCGCTGCATGTCTGTGCGCAGGCGTAGATCTGCACCGCATGAGGAGAACCCACAGGCGCATGCACGCAGTCACAGGTGTGCGCTCCCGCGCTGCATGCCTGTGCGCAGGCGTAGATCTGCACCGCATGAGGAGTACGTGCTGGAGTTTGTGGTTGAGCGCAAGAGTGTGTCGGACCTGCTGTCCTCCATCCAAGACGGCAGCAAGCAGCGCTTCCAGCGCCAGAAGTGGTGGCTCACCCGCTGTGAGCTGCGCCAGCCCTGCTACCTGCTGGAAGGGGACGCAACTGCGCAGCGGCTAAAAGGTGTGTGCACGAAATGTCCAGGAGCCGCCCCAAGGCGTGTGCTCCTGTGCAGATGTGTGTATATGTGATGATGCTGCAGCTCCAAGGTGCGTGCTACTGTGCTGATGCTCAGCAGTGTGTGCTTGCACCTGTCGGCGTGGTGATTGACGGCGCTTTCAGGGTGTGTACCATTGCTGCGGCTCAGCAGCGTGTGTGTGTGTGTGTGCCATTGTGATGCAGTTCAGGGGCTAGCGAACATGCTGAGGCTCAAGCACATTGTGATGCAGTTCAGGGGCTAGCGAACATGCTGAGGCTCAAGCAGTGTCACAATGTGCAGAGGCAAAGGCTTGCACCATCGGCAGAGGCTTGCACCATCGGCAAAGGCTTGCACCATCGGCAATGGCTTGCACCATCCGCATGCACCACCCAAGCCTGAGCGTCAACGCAGCAGTGCGGACATGTATAGGCGCGCAGGATGTGGAGGGGATGCACATGGCATGTAGGCTCAGAGCCACAGGCTGCGTGGCATATGCCCCTGATTGTGCAGGCCCGGACCGCTTGTGCCTGTGTGGTGTTTGTCAAGCGCCTGTGTGGTGCCTGTGTGGTGTTTGTCAAGTGCATGTATGGTGTTTTTCAGGTGCCTGTGTGCGCCTGTGTTGTGCCTGGGTTGTGTGCGCCTGGGCCGTGCACGACCAGACCATTTGTGTCTGTGTGATACCTATGAAGTGCGCTAGCTGCAGCGCAAGCGGGCGCTGCTGGTGTTGGCGCAGCATCTTGCATGCACATAGCCTTGTGTGAGCAGCGCCAGGAAGCGGGCTTGTCATGCACATGGTGCTGCAGGTGCCTGTGCGCGCCCCGTGCCAACCTGCCCCTCAACCATGCATGCATGCGTGCGTTCCCTGCAGATTCGGACATCAAGACCTGGAAGACTGTGAATGTGGCCAACGAGCTGGAGGGCCTGCGGGTGTTTAGGAGCTCTGGCCCCCCAGGCACGCTCACGCTGCTGACGCGCTTCACGCACGCCATCACGCGGGCTTACGCAGCCGCGGCGGCGGCCAGCCTGTCGGGTAAGAGCTTGCTGTCCGTGCGCAGGCCGCCTGCAGGATCCCGTGCTGGCAAGAATGCGCTGCAGCACAGGTCTCTTACAGAGGGCGCAGCCACCGCGGCCGGCACACCACGACGGCATCCGCTGCAGCGCCCGCGCTGCTGCTGCTTGCCTAGCAGGCGCCCTCTGGGGGTGGAACTGACACCTGCCTGGCGTAGACACTTGGGTCGCGACGGCGGCTGCAGTCTCCTGGAAGGCAGCCCCTGCCATTGGGGGAAAATTTTGTTCATGCCCTCCCTGAAGAGTGGATCCATGGAGCCATGCGCGCGTCCAGCATGTGTAGTCCGTTGGCCCCAGCACGCGTAGTCCGTTGGGCCCCACCCCTCTGCTTTTGCTTGCCTGTTGTGCAGCCAGCTCGTTGAGCGCTGCCCGAGCCCCAGCATGGTGTGTGCCCCATCCTGCATGGCGTGTGCCCCAAGCTGCGTGGTGTACGCCCCAACCTGTGCGACGTGGGCCCTAACATGCATAGCGTGGGCCCCGACCTGCATGGCTTGTGCCTGAACCTGCATGGCTTGTGCCTGAACCTGCATGGCTTGTGCCTGAACCTGCGTGGCGTGCGCCCCAACCTGCACGACATGGGCTCTAACGTGCATGGCGTGGGCTCCGACCTGCATGGCGTGTGCCCCAACCTGTCTGGCATGTGCCTCAATCTGCATGGCTTGTGCCTGAACCTGCATGGCGTGGGCTCCGACCAGCATGGCGTGTGCCCCAACTTGCCTGGCATGTGCCTCAACTTGCATGGCTTGTGCCTGAACCTGCATGGCGTGGGCTCCGACCATCATGGCGTGTGCCCCAACTTGCCTGGCATGTGCCTCAACTTGCCTGGCATGTGCCTCAACCTGCATAACTTGTGCCTTAACCTGCATGGCGCGAGCCCCGACCTGCGTGGCGTGGGCCCCAACTTGCCTGGCATGTGCCTTAACCTGCATGGCGTGGGGCCGACCTGCTCTTCTACCTGCAGGAGCCCCGCTTCAGCAGCAGCAGCAGCAGCAGCAGGGCCCTGAGCAGCCGCCACTGTACCCTGAGTGGTCTGCACGCATCAGGCGCTTGCGGGACAGCCGCACAGTCCAAGACGTGTGGGGCCAGATGCTGTGCGCCATCCCAGGTGCGCATCCAAGGGGTGTGGGGCTAGGATGCTGCGCGCCATGCCAGGCACGCGTGGCACCACGCGTGGCACCGGCTCCACGCATGTGCTGTCTCTGCTGGTCAGGCTGGGCGCGTCAGCACTGCCAGCCTTGCGCAGTGCACCGGCTTTGCACCTGTGCGCCACACACAGCTCGCTGTGGGAGCATGCCAGAGCTCTGCCAACTCAGCCGGCTCTGCCCTCTCTGTCTGGGCGTGCATCCGATTGCTGTGGCCGTAGAAAACACATATCCTAACCCCGAACCCTGTACCCTGTACCCAGCACATGTGCACCAGGGAAAGTATCCAGAAATGTTCCCTTGCTTTGGACTGTTCTCCAAAAAGTGCTGCTCAGCCTCACACACCAGCTGCTCGGGCCAGGCTCAGGTGCTCACATGAGGCAGGCCAACACCGCGCGCATGCACGCAAGCAGGCCCGCGCGGCCGTCCTGGTCGCGCAGTAATATGAACGCATAAGTCACTTACATGTATGCGCATATGGGGTCGCGCGCAGGCCTGGGACAACAGACTGTGGAAGCTATCACCACACGTTACCCCACGCTCCCGTCCCTGCAGTCGGCGTACCATCGCGCCATGAGCGCACCAGGTGTGCAGAGGAGCCAAGGCCAGCGCATGAAACGTGCATGCGCATACTGGCCTCAGGCCCTTGCCAGTCAGGGTGCCTATAGCCCGCAGCTGCTGCGCAACTGTCCTGCCCTTGCTGCGCGCCTGCGAGGCCAAGCAGGGTCCTATGCTCTTGGTGCCGTGTTGGTTTTAGCAAATCATGGACGCCTTCCCTGGGCTGCCCTTGGCTCCGTGGCTTGATGCCAGCGCAGCATGCATGGCAGGAAAGCGCCTGCTTGAGCAGGAGGCATGCTTCACAGTTCCTATGTTCGGGGCAAGGCAAGATACACACGCTCGTGCCACTAGGCCAATGCTGTCCCCTGATGCCACAAGGCTGGCTTCCATTTTGCTGTGCAGGCGGCACAGAGAGGGATGCGCGCATGCTGCTGGCAAGGCTGCCGCATGTCAACGGCCCTGGGAGCGTGAGTGAAGCCAAGTCGGCTGCTGTGTATGATATGATGTTCAAAGGTGCAGACTGAGGTTGCAGCTGGTTGGCGTGAGCGCCTAGCACATAGCCCTGGGCTGTGAAAGCAAGCCCTGCAGGCTCAGATAGACAGCCACAAGATGCTTCTTTGACTTTGACCAATAAGTGCCGACAAGTGTGGGCCTAGGAAAGAAATCACTTCATAAATGAGCAGTACTGCCATTTTACGCGCCCTCTTTAACTCAAGTCCTAGTTTAGTGTTTGCAAGACTGCTAAGACACTTCATTCATAACCTGACAGAAGCTGGATGATTTGTGTTTGCTGAGCCAATGGTTGATAATTAGCCCTATTCAGTAGTGCTTGACTGGCCATGGCCGCCCCCTTTTTGTCTGTTCTGTTTCAAAGCTAAGCTAAGCTGCCCTCGTCTGGCAGGTACAGCTTTGTAACCTAACCTAACCTTTTTGTCCGTTCTGTTTTAAACCTGGACCATGCTTCTAGCTGACAAAGCATTATTGCTTATTCGGAAGAGGCTCTTAGAAAGAAGACAGTGCACCATCAGATACCTCTATTGGCGCCGGTGGACACCCGCTTGAGCCGAGTCGGCACTCTCCTGTTCTGAGCACTGCTGGCGTAACTTAATGGAGAGGTTTACCTGTTGCAAAATTCACCAAAACATCTGGCTTCCAGACACTACCTTTCACCTGATTTGAGCGCTTTAGTTTTGGTTTAGAGTTGCAGGCCTTTTAGGCTTCAGCTAACTTAAACTTGTAAACTTGTAAACTTAGGCTTCAGCTAAGCTGCCCTCGTTCAGCGGATACAGCTATGTAACCTAACCTAACCTTTACCTGTTGCAAGCACCAGGCAACCCCTAACCATCAAACTGAAGGTCAAACTTAAACTTGTAACCATCAAACTGGGAAGAGGACATCAAGTAGGGTCAGACAGACTTCAAGTTATTCTTAATTATTAGAGGATATGCTTTTGATGTGCTTTAAATCAGCATTCTGCTTGTACTTGTGATATTTCTTCAATATGCTCAAGGAATTCCTTCTCTTCGAAGAGAAAGCAAAGAAAGAAACTTAAGGGGTATGTACGTATCATGTTCCTGAGACGCTGAACTGGTCATGACGGCGATTTGTCATGACGACGATTCGGCATGACACGTGGCACACAGGGGGCCACTGTCACGCCAATTCGTAGTTGTATAGCATGCCATGATGCTTGTTTCTATGTGACGTTAATTTCACCTGATACTACCGCCTGATCAGGCCGTGCCATCGCAATCCACCAAGCAATTTACAATGAATCGCCCCTGCACACCAACACTGCAGCAGCAGGAGCGACGAGCTGGCACACGCGTGGAGCAGCAGCTTTCAAACATCCAGCATGGTGCACAAAGGACGAGACAAAGCAAGATTTCAGCGGCGGTTAAGGAACTACACTAGGACACTGGAAAACCCAAGATAGTTGTCGTTCAAGCACTCTTCAGGCAGCTCCCCTCTCTGCGCAAAGACAGCTTGTTTAGCAAATGCCAGCTCCGCCTTGCTTCCACCTCGCCCTCATGCGCATGCACATGGTTATGCAAGGCCGCAAGCGCCCGGCCAGGTTATGCGCATCCAGCAACCGATGAAGTGGCCATGCTCCCGCAGCAGCAGCAGCAGCAGGTGGGCCCAGGGCGCCGCACGTTGGTGTGCGCACTCAAGCCAGATTTTCGGGGATGGCGTTGTGCTGCTCCAGCACCTGTGCGTGAATGTGTACAGCAGGTAGAAACAGGGGCTCGGGCTGCTGTCGCTTTTCTTATCAGCCTGCGTCTTCAGTTGCCAGTATTACGCTGTAGGCAGATGGGGGGGGGCAGGCTGCCGCGACCTTGCAAGCGATCTGGGTGCCTGTCACACACCCAAAGCTTCTGGCTGCAAGAAAATGATGGTCAGTGCGTGGCCAAGCTGCAAACAAGGCTCCAAGCACAGACCATGCACGGCAACGGCTGGCTTTCCAAGCGGGGGCTCCAGACAGTGGTGGATAGAGGCCGTTGTGTTCATCTAAGTATATGGCAATCAGGCAAAGCTAGAGCAGGCTCTCGCACACGGGTCAAGCGCAGGCGTCGGCAGTCCACCGGCTCGGCCCACTCTGCCAACTCATGAGAGTATGGCCTGGATCAGAGCCACAGCGTGCGCCACCAACAAGAGACCTACTGTTGTGCGCATTACCATGACTGACACCCCCTTCGTGTGGGCCCCGCCAGGACACCCACCTCGATGGCCTCCTTGACCTTGCCCTGCAGCGCCTCGCCGCTGTCCAGCAACATGAGCAGCTCGGCGTTGTCCATCTCCAGCAGCATGCCGGTGATCTTGCCGGCCAGCTTGGGCTGCAGCTTCTGGACCAGCGGGAAGAGGCGCTCGCCAATCATCTGCTTCTGCTCGTCAGGCGAGGCTGCAGCCAGCATGGCTGCATTCAGGGGCTGGTTGGCGAGGTTGGCGGGGGTGGGCTCGGGGGGACGGTTGGCAGGGGGCATGGGGCTGGGGGTGGCGCCGGGCGGCGGGGGAGGAGGGGCGCGGTTGCCACGGCCCATGCCGCGGCCGCCACGGCCGCCGCGGTTGCCGCCGGCGAAGCCCGCGGGCGGGGGACCAAAGAAGTCCATGGGGCCGGCGGGGCCCATGGGGCCCATGCCGCGGCCACCGCGGCCGCCGCGGCCGCCGCGCA
>LKMJ01006836.1_pt1 | contig 10750 bp, 10 predicted proteins | sample 643391 | NCBI WGS metagenome assembly LKMJ01 (sample SAMN04112250, study PRJNA286221) | soda lake metagenome | biome: soda lake; feature: Kulunda Steppe; material: water; isolation source: sample PL-Br10 brine of Picturesque Lake | place: Russia: Kulunda steppe | collected 2010-07
ACATGAGGCGAAAGGAGAATGTCGAACGCTTCCGAAACTCGGATTCCTGTAAGCAAGGAGACGCGCCAGCTGGTGAAGAGCCAGAAACGCGCGGGCGAGCGTTATGAGGATCTACTGCGAAGGATGGTAGACCAGTACGATCCCGCCGCGGCCGCTCACGGCCGCGAGGATAACGATTAAGCCATGAGCCCGAGAGTAGTGACTACAGGTGTAACGAATCTCCCGGCGGGACCGGGCGCCAACCTATCCCGCCAGGAAGTAGTGGACGGACGGACCCCGATGACGCGGGTAGTCCTACCCGAGCGTAGTACGCGCTCCGGTAAAGCATTTACTACCCTACCGCGTTCACCGGGGTTCGGGATTTGCCGACCGAATCGGCCCGAACCCGTAAATGAGAACGCCAGACGCTAACGCCGCGATCGCCGCGACCAGTTGTAACGCCACGCCGACCAGTAGCGACGTCGCCGCTCGAGGTGGTCGCCGTGAGTGACGTCGCCGAGCTGGTCGACTTCGAACCGTTCGAAATCCCAGGAACGGCGCTGTCTATCAACATAGAACCGTCCGATAACGGGAAAGTCAAACTAACTGCGATACACGCTGGCGAAACCGTCGAAAGCGGCGCTTATTCTCATGTCGTGTTCACCGAACCGGGCGAGCGAAACAAGTTCCTAAGTTCCGTCGAGACGTCGCTCGAGGACCGCCAGAGCGTCGACGCGGCCGGAGCCCGGCGTAAGATTAAAGAGTTCCTCGCCGATTTCGGTGAAAAGAGGAATGACGAAAAGGAGGCGTTATACCGCACGCTCTCGGCCGAATTGAGGGAAATACTCGAAGGGACGCACTACCCGATCGAAGTGTACCGCGGCGAGCCGACCACCTGGAAGGTGACAATTACGTTCCGCGGTGAAACGCGCGAGCTCGACTTTACGACGTCGGAAATGAACGGTTCGGGGGGCGCGCTTCAAGAGAAAATCGCGAATCACTTCCTCGAGTTTTTGGAGGTAAAACCCGGTGGGTGGGAAAAGGTTCGCGATGAATGGGTCGAAAATAAGAAAGTCGTCGACACGGGCGGCGAAACCGCGGGCGACGCCGTCGCCGACCGCGTGCTCGAGCACTTAGGCGACGGGGTTCTTCCGACGCGCGACCGCGAGAAGGTCGCTAACGCGCCGTCGAACGCCTGGTTCGACGAATCGAACACGCCCGGTTACAGCGACGCGCCGATCGACGCGACGATCGTGTGGGTACAGGACCGCTACCTGGTCGACAAGCTCGAGAGCGCCGGGAAAACGGTCGAATACAAGGGACAGTTGGTAAAGGACCTGATAAGCCGCGGAAACCTCTACGGAAAACGAACCCGCTACCGCTGGTCGGACGGAAAGCGGCGGAAGTACTACCCGTTCACGCCGGACGCGCTCAAAATCGACCCCGACCAGGTCGGCGAGCCCGACGACGGCGACGCGGCCGGCGAGGTGGAGGCATGAGCGCCTACGTCGAACAGATCGACGGCGCCCCCGGCGCCGGAAAGACCTACCAGCTCCGCCAGCGGCTCGAGCGCGAAGCGGCCGACGACCTGGCGCTCGCGGATTTTTACTGGTTGAATTTCACGAACAGCGGCCGGGAGGACGTCGAGCCCGAGATTCGGGAGACGTTCGCCGGGTCCGACGCCGCCGGCGAAACCGACCCGAGCGACCGGGCGTTAACGTTCCACGGGCTCGCCCTGTCGCTGGTCGTTCGGGACGGTGCGGTCGATCCCGACGTGTTCGACGAACAGATAATTCAGCAAAACGGGAATAACGGCGAGGTCGACCCGTTCGCCGACTTTTGCCGGCGCCAGGGGCTCGAATACGACCCGGCCGAATCCGACCCGAAAGAGTTGCTCTCGCGCGTCGACCAGACGAAACACACGGGGAACACGCTGTTCGCGATCAACGACTACCTAACGGCGACCTACAAGCCGCCCGAGAAGTGGCGCCACGCCCGGCTTACGACGCGGATCCCGAACGGTCGCGTTCCCGATCTTCTCGAGGCGTGGGACGAATACAAGCGGAACCCGCCAGAACACAACTTTCGGCTCTTCGAGCACGGTGATTATATCGAATACGCGGCCGACCAGGGGCTCACGCCGGACGTCGACGTGCTGTTTATCGACGAATTTCAGGACCTCGCCCCCGCCGAGTATCGGCTGTTCAAGTTGTGGCGCGACCACGGCCCGGTCGAGCGGATGTATATCGCCGGCGACCCGAATCAGGCGATCTATTCGTTTCGTGGCGCCACGCCGTACTATTTCGAAAACACCGACACCGACGCCGTCGCCGAGCTCACCGATTCGCGCCGGTGCCCCGAGCATATCGCCGCCGCCGCGGGCGCCGTGCTCGAGGCGCACGCCGATACGGATCCGCGCGGGTTCGCCGGGTTCGACGCTGGCGGCGTGGTTCGGTGGCCGACGTTTACCGATAAGACGGCGCTCCGCGACGCCGCGATCGCCGCGACCGACCGCTACCAGAGCGAGCCGTCCGTGCTGTTCCTGACCCGAACGAACCGCCAACTCTACCAGCTCCGGCGCGACCTTCAGGACGTCGGGATCCCGTTCGAAGTGCTCGGGCGGAAACGCGGCGTGTGGGGCGACGACGACCTCGCGGATATGCTCGAGGTACTGAACGGGCTCGACGCTGGCGCCGGTTCATTCGACGCCGACGCCGTCCGAACCCTTCGCGACGCGCTCACCGACCGGCTCGACTACGCGAAAACGTTCGGGGAGGTGGCGCTCGGCGAGGACGTTCGCGAGCTTTTCGCCGGCTACCAGAGCGTCGACGCGATCGCGTCGCGCGTCGACGTGAGAGACTACAAGCGCGAAGCGCTACGGAACGCCGTCAGAGCGACCGCGGCGATCGCGCCGGGCGAGGTTCAGGTCGGGACGATCCACACGGCGAAGGGGCTCGAGGCGCCGACCGTCTACCTGTTCACGGCCTCGAGCGACCGGATCGTATCGACCTATGAACGCCAACCCGAGAAGGCGGCCGAAGAACACCGCGTGTACTACGTCGCGGCGAGCCGGGCGAGCGAAGAGCTCCACCTGGTCGACGACTACTTTCGGGGCCCGCTGGCGCCGCCGCTGAAACAAGCCCGCCACCGGTTCGAGGTGGTCGCATGAGCGCCGACGTCGAGAGCGGCGGCGAAACCGCCAGCGCGCGGGCTGATACCGACGTAACCCCTGGGGTTCGCCGGCGCGGGAAGCGGATCCTCGAGGCGGATCCGGGGCTCTCGCCGGCCGGGTTCGCCGGTCGGCTCTTCGACGACCTGAACACGGCGCCGGACGTCGCGACCGACCTCTACCATGAGCTCGCCGCCGACCAGAACGACGCGGTCGGCGACGGCGGTGATTCGGTCGCCGTCGAGAGCGCCGCCGAGCTCTACGAAGAAGCGGCGGCGAATGGGTGGGAACAGAGCCACGATCGGACGCCGTTCGGGAACCTTCGGACGCTCTTCGAAGCGACCACCGACGTCGACGCCGACCGCGACGCGTACACGTCGCTGGCGTTCAAGCGGATCGCCGGGCTCGGGCCGACCTATATCGGGAACAGCTACGAACGGCTCGCCGAAACGACCGACCTCGAGATACCGGGCGAAGGTGGCGACGTCGACGACGACGCCGAACCCGACGCGGTCGACCAGGACCAGAGCGCCGACCAGAGCGACGCCGGCGCGACCGACCACATGGAAGCGGCCGACCTCATGGACGAACCAGAGCCCGGCGAGAGCGACCAGAGCGCCGCCGAACCGGCGCCACCGGCGCCACCCGAGCCCGCGCCGGCGAGCGGAGAGCGCGCCGCGAGCACCGACCAGAGCGACGCCAGCGACGGCGGGCCCGCGACCGCCGACGCGATCCGCGAGCACTACCAGCGGCTCGAGGACCGCGACGTCTACGGGGCGCTCGGCGCGATCGACGCCGACGCGGTCGACGGTGACGCCGACCTATCGGCGATCGGAAACCAGGACTTCACGGGCTGGTATCGGTCGCGCGACGCCGGCGGCTCATGGGACGGCCGCGGGCGACCGTGGGCGCTCGCGAGAGAGTTCGACGACCTTCGCGACGGACTCGAGCGAACGCTATACGCGACCGTCAACTACACCGCGATCCCGTGGTTCCTGGATTCGTGGGACCGCTACGAATGGGTCGAGAAGGACGGAAAGGACAAACCAGAACGAGCATGGGAAGCTCAAAACTCACCGACGCCCGGCTACGACGCCCTTCACGCCTATGCGCCCTTCGCCGACGTCGACCTCGCCGACGACGTGAAGGCCGACCGACCAGCGGGCGACGTTCCGACCGACCGGCTCGAGGAGGCGCTACGGCGATACGTCGACGCGTTCGCCGACCTCGCCGGCGGGCGCGAGCACGTTTACGCTCTTGATTCGGTCGGCGGGGCGTACCTGTTCGTGGCGCCGACGTCGACCACGCCGATCGCGACGGCGTTCGACGACGCCGACGACCGGGCCGATATTTTCGAGGAATTGACCGACCGACTGAACGACTGGCTCGACGGCGTCGCCGACCGTGTGACCGACGCGACGGACCTCGTCGGCGTGTTCGAACCGGACCTACTGAATAACAAGAACCGACTCTACAAAGCGCCGCTTTCGGTTCACACGTCATTAGACGGCGTCGTTACGCCGGTCGACGTCGACGATCCGACCTACCAGTTTACCCCGCTCGAGGAAACCAGCGGCGAGCTGGTCGACGAAACGCGGGCGTGGGTCGACGGGTACACCGCCGACCACCGCGACGCCGTCGACGCGATCGTGGCGACGCTCTGGCCCGAGCACTACGGCGACGCCGACGACTGGCGCGACGCGCTCGCGGCGTGGCTCGAGGACCACCGCGAGAAAGAAGCGCGGAACCAGGACCGCGAGCGCCAGCGAATCCCGAGCGACGAAATCCCCGACGACCTCGAAACCACCGACGACCTCGAGATAATCAAGTCGAAGATCGACGGGATCGCGGTCGACGACCTGATACGCAAGACGATCGGCGCGGCGGTCGAAGGCGAGAGTACCAAACACAGCGACGACGGGATCCGGTTTAATCCACCGTGGCGCGGCTCCGAGAGTGAACAGTCCTGCTTTGCCGACTACAAGAAGTTCTACGACCCCGACGCGAAGTATAGCGGTGGCGGCGCGCTCGAGTTTATCGCCGTCGAGCGCGGGATCGTGAGCCGACCAGGCGACAAGCTCACCGGAAACAAGTACTGGCGGGCCGTGAACGCCCTTCGAGAAGAGGGCTACCATATCCCGTATTTCGAAGGGTCAAACGGTCGCCACGCCGACGTCCTTCGGCTCTTCACCGAACCCGAAACCGAAGACGACCGGAAGCGCCAGCTCGCCCGCGCGCTCTTCGCCGATCGGTGAAGCGGTCGCCGGCGACGTCGTCGACCAGCTCGGCGCCGAAGGCCCGGTTTGTCTTATGTAGCACCGGCCGGGCGTTCCCGTGGCGAATGTTACATAAGGCGATCGGTGAGCGCCGGAACCCCCCTCGAGAAGCCGCCACCGGGGCCGTCGCTAAGCCACCGTTAACAGGTGTATATCCGACGCCGAAACGCGACAAGCACCCGCGAGAGCGACCAGAGCGCCGCGTCGTCGCTCGAAAAACGTTCACCCCTGGGGGGGCTCGCCGTCGACGTCGACGAGACGCGAGCGCGCGCGTGGCGACCGCCGAGAAGGGGCGCAACATACCGCAACATGAGCCCGCCCTACAATCCGGGATTAGGGGATAGGTCTAAAATTCCGAGTTCCACGATTCGTAAGACTAAGCGGTTCAGGCGTGAATATTGGCGTGTTTCGAGGATTCGGCGGGCATGAATAATCTTCGACCGACACTTTCGAGACGGCAAAAAAGTGCCACACGTTCGGATATGTCGCTGATCGGCTCTCGAAGCGACGCCGATCTTAACTACAATTCGGGCCGACCGGGCGAAAAAGTTGGTTAAAACCTATCCACCGCCGGCGGGCTCGACGACGTCAGTTAGTCGCCGGTCGCGCCGACGCCGTCGCACCCGGCCCGGTGGGTCGCGTGTTCCGTTTCGCCCTCGAGCACTTCGATCCCGCATTCGGAACAGCGAACGAACCGCGCGCCGGTGAGTTCGCCGTATTTGTCGGTTTCTGCGAACGGACCGTTCCACGTCGCCGGCGCGTCGTCGTCGACCAGCTCGGCGCCGTCGCCACCGACGATCCCGCCGTCGCTCGCGAGCACCTTCGGGCCCGGCGCGTGCTCGGCGAGCCCGGCGGCGACGTCGGCCGCGGCGAGCTCGGCGGTCGCGACCGGCCGCTTTCCGGTGGCTATCTCAGCACGCCGGATATGGTAGCACTTCGCGCCGCGGTGGCGGTGGTCGGCGCACGTACACCGCTCTTCACGGACGTCGACCGTGTGCTCGCGGCCGCTGTTCCCCGATTCGACGGCGACCATGCTCGGGTCGTCGCCGGCCGCGATCGGGGTTCCGTCCGTGTGAAGGACCGTCGCGACGCGCTCGAGGGCCCGGCGCGTTCGTGGTTCAAGTTCGACGCATTCAGGTTCCGTAGGTTCGTGGTCGTTCATGGGTTCAGCCTCGAGAAGAACCCGGCCCGCGTGTTCCTACCACGTGGGCGTTTCCTACGCCCCGAGGGGCCCGGCTCTTCTCATTCTTGCCTACGTAGGTAATAGCCTTAAACTCTTCGGAGAAGCGCCAAAAGTGAATATCTGACGTGTTCTTACCCACGTGGGCAAAACATTCTTACCCACGTGGGTACTTGTTTCCCACGTAGGCATGACTAACAGCCTCGAGGCCGAAGGCGCCGATATGGGCGACCCCGGCCGAATACCAGCGACGACGCCCGACGACGTGCTCGACGTGTTCGCCGAGCGCGACGATCGGGGCGAACCGCTCACCGCGCCAGAGCTCGCCGAACGGCTCAACTGTTCGCGGCGAACCGCTCTGAACAAACTCCACGACCTCGAGGACCGCGACGACGTCGCCAGTAAGAAGGTCGGCGGGCGGTCGAAAGTGTGGTGGCGCCCGATCCTTCGCGACCAGAGCCTTCACGCGAGCGCGCGCGAGAGCCCGGCCGTGAGCGGCGAGGAGAGCGCCGGCGGCGGGTCGACGTCCCAACCACCGGGCGACGGCCGCGACCGCTCTACGGCGCCACACGGCGGCGAGAGCGATACGTTCAATCGCGACGCGTGGCGCGACCGGCTCACCGAAGAGGTTTCACGGAGCGGCGCCGTCGCCGAGCGCCGGGCCGACGCGATCCTCGAAATGTACGACCACCTTCGCGAGCACGGCGAGGCGGGAAACCACGCGCTCGCCGAGTTGGTCGATCCCGACGCGGTCGAGCTCGCCGACGCGGAAAGTATCTGGTCGAATCTTGTGAAGGGTAAAGAGACGCTTCGGGCCCTTCCGGGCGTCGAGAAGCCACCGAGCGGCGTAAACGAACCGTGGGAATACCGGCCGGCGGTCGACGACGGCGAGGGGGGCGAATGAGCGACCAGAACGACGACATCGACCAGAGCGCCGGCGTTCCCGAGAGCGACCCGGACCATATCGACCCCGCTGGCGACCTCGCCGATCTTCTCGCCGACCAGCTCGCCGACGCCGAGCTCGGCGAGGATACCGACGCCGACGACGTCCGGGCGTTCATCGACGCCGCCGAGCGTGGCGAGTTCGGACCCGCGGATCCGGCGCTCGAAGCGCAAGTTCGAATCGCGCGGTCGATCCTCGAGGCGGTCGACGGCGGCGAGGGCGACCAGGACCAGAGCGGCGGCGTCGACCAGAGCGGCGACCTGATCGGCGTCGTGCTTCGTGGGTGGGAAATAGATACCAACGCCGACGAGAGAACGGCCCGAGAACAAACACGACGGGCCGCCGAGTGGCTTCGCGACAACGGCGGGCGGCGCACAAAAAACGAATTTATCGACGCGCTCGCCGACGGTTCAGAGCTTAGCGACCGGTATTGGTGGGAGCGGGCCGTTCGCCCCGGGCTTCACCGGCTCGCCGAACATGACCTTGTCGAATATCGCCCTGGAGTCGATTTATACCGCTGGTCGGGCGACGACCACCAGGACCAGAGCGACGACGCGATTAGTAACGCGCTTCATGGGTGGGGTGGCGATCTCAGAGCCGACGAGAGAACGGCCCGAGAACAAACACGACGGGCCGCCGAGTGGCTTCGCGACAACGGCGGGCGGCGCACAAAAACCGACTTTGTCGACGCGCTCACCGACGGTTCAGAGCTTAGCGACCGGCATTGGTGGGTGCGGGCCGTTCGCCCCGGGCTTCACCGGCTCGCCGAACATGACCTTGTCGAATATCGCCCTGGATACCATGATTACCGATGGGCGGGCGACCACCAGGACCAGAGCGACGACGCGATTAGTAACGCGCTTCATGGGTGGGGTGGCGATCTCAGAGCCGACGCCGACAACGCCCGAGAACAAACACGACGGGCCGCCGAGTGGCTTCGCGACAACGGCGGGCGGCGCACAAAAAACGAATTTATCGACGCGCTCGCCGACGGCTCGGAGAGTTCTTGGATACGGGCCGTTCGCCCCGGGCTTCACCGGCTCGCCGAACGTGACCTTGTCGAATATCGCCCTGGATACGATGATTACCGATGGACGGGCGGCGACCAGGACCAGAGCGACGCCAGCGGCGAGGGCGACACATGAGCGCGACCGGCTCGACGTGTGCCATGTGTGGCGACCACCTCGCCGAGCCCTACGGCGGCTACCAGCTCCCAGCGCCGTGTGTTCAGTTGCTCGACGGCGGCGACGACGTCGACCCGAGCACGATCGCCGGCGAGGTGGCGGTCGACCTTTGCGAAGAGTGTACCCACGTCGCCCGGCGCATGATTCGCGACTACGAAACGTCGCCGCTCCCTGAGTGTGACGTCGACGCCGCGACCTGGTCGAGCGCCGAGCTCATGGGCGCGTTCGCTGGCGACGGCGTCGACGCCGACGACCTCGGCGGTGGCGGCGTCGACCAGCGGGCGATTACCGACGCGGTCGCGACCGTGAAGACTCACCGCGACGGCGACGCCGACCGGCTCATACCCTCGAAGATCGACGCGGCGTATATCACGCTCTGGTCGCTTCAAGAGCTCGGGATCCTCGAGCGCGACGACGGCCGCTGATAGGTCGAAAACTTCACCGTTCCCGTGTTTGACCCCTTCATTTTTGAAACGTAACATTTCGGCGGCGAACCAGGGCTTAACGTTGCTTGTCGGCGGCTTTCACCGGCGCGGCTCGACGGTTGTTCAATACCGGCGCGTTCAGTCTCTTTTCTGGCTCTGTTCTGGTTTTCCATTCGCCGATCGCGACGTCGGCGCCGCGGCTCGGGTTCGGTCGGCGCTTTACGACCGGCTCGAGGTAAGAAGTGAGTTCGTCGACAGCGACGGCGGGCGCGTGGTCGCCGACCTGGTCGACGCGCTCGAGTGACGTCGCCCGGCGGTTCGTGGCGAGCGGTCGGCGGCGCGGGTCGGCGGTCGCGGTCGGCGGTGAGTGAAGGGGTGGACAGAATAGACGCGCGTGGGTGATTCTGTCCACCCCTCGCCGTTTTGTCCAACCCTTGTCCAACCCTTCGCAAGCAAGGGTTGGACAGAGTTTTCGGGGAGAACAGCGCCGCTACCGCCGGTCTATGCTTACCTGTCCAACCCTACCAACCCATTTGCCGGTTCTGAGAAGGGCCCCCCCAAATCGGGGGGGGGCCCCCCTACAACGCGCGCGCGCGTATATTTTCGCAAGGGTTGGACAGAGCCCACCGACCGCTTGAATATCGCCGGTAGAAGCGCCAAGACGCCGTCCAACCCACTTATGCCCTGGACAAAAAAGCCGACCGCTCACTCGGCGCCGTCGCTCTGGTCGACGTCGCCCTCGCCGTCGCTGGCAGAGAAGAGCGTTTCAATATCCATCGGGTCGGCCGCGTCGATCCCGAGCTCTTCGCGCCGCTCTTCGACCCGATCGGCGAGCCGGGAATACGATTCGTCGCCGTGAATCTCCCCGAACCGGAACAGCACGGCGTACATTTCCGATTCGGTGAGCTCATTATACGACTGGCGGGCGAGCTTATCGATCGCCGCGTCGACCGTTCCGGCGTCGAGGTTCGTCTTTACCTCGACGTCCGGCCCGTCGACCTCGACGACGACGCGCCGGCCGTAGCGGTCGCTCTCGCCCTTCTTGATACCCTGCTGAACGACGCGGTCGAACGGGACGGAAAACCAGCGGTTCGCCGTAATGGGCGAATGAAGATCGCCCTCGAGCGCCAAGTACAGGAACGCGATCGAATCGACCAGGTCGCCGTAAAGCCCCTCGCCCGGAAGTGGCTCGGGGCCGTGCTCGGGCTCGACGTCGAACACGCGGTTCCGTTCGTGTTCGTCGAATACCTCATACAAGAGCGCGAAATCCTCGAATGCCGCCCGAGCGCGACCGGCGATCGCTTCGCGTCGCTGGTAACGGCTCTGTTTCGCTTCATATTCCTTCTCACCGCGAAGGAACGCCCGATCGGTCGCTGTGAGAAACCCCCGTTCGTCCGACATGGTAGTGTGTTCAGTACTATACCAGCGGATGGGCGTAAAGGTTTTGACAACGGCGAAGTAACGAACACATGAGGCGAAAGGAGAATGTCGAACGCTTCCGAAACTCGGATTCCTGTAAGCAAGGAGACGCGCCAGCTGGTGAAGAGCCAGAAACGCGCGGGCGAGCGTTATGAGGATCTACTGCGAAGGATGG
>LKMJ01006837.1_pt1 | contig 10750 bp, 7 predicted proteins | sample 643391 | NCBI WGS metagenome assembly LKMJ01 (sample SAMN04112250, study PRJNA286221) | soda lake metagenome | biome: soda lake; feature: Kulunda Steppe; material: water; isolation source: sample PL-Br10 brine of Picturesque Lake | place: Russia: Kulunda steppe | collected 2010-07
GCCGAGGCCTACGGAGAGGCTGTCGACCCACGGGAGCGTGCTCCGGAGCTGGGGCGTGGGGGGAGAAGTGGCGTCGGAGTCGCGACGTTCGAGGACGGTGGGTTCGTCGTCGACGGCGGTCACCGGACTGAGCGCTTTACCACGCGACCACCGGATGCTGGGACCTGGAACGTTCCAGTGCCGATTGTCAGAGAGTCCCTCCCGGACAGCTGGCGGTTCGTGCTGGTGAGTCCGGAGGCGACAGGGGGGCGTAGCGGGGGAGCGGAACAGTCGAGTATGGCGTCTGTGGTCGAGCGAGCGAACGCAGGAATCGCGGACGATATCGCCGCCGTCTTGACTCGACGGCTGCTCCCGGCGATTGCCGAGTCGAACATCGAACAGTTCGGAGACGCCGTCGAGCGAATCGGTCGTCTCAACGGGGCGTGGTACGCTGACGAACAGGGCGGTGTCTACCGGCCTCCAGCCCGAGAGCTGGTCGAACGCCTGGGCGAGAGCGCTGCGGTCTCCGGTGTCGGACAGTCATCGTGGGGGCCGACAGTGTACGGCATCACCGACGAACAGCGGGCCGACCGAGCGAAGCAGGTCGCTGAATCGGCGCTCGGTTCAGGCGACCTGTCTGGTACGGTGAGCGTCGTAAAACCGGCGGCAGACGGCCATTCGGTTCGAAACCGGTGACCTGCCACCTGGCGAGTTCTCACTCGGAGTCGTCTGACGCCAGCAATCGGAGTGACGCATAGAGGACCACGAACATGAGAACAAAGCCAATCAGGCCCTGGATGAGCATCGTCGCCCGTGATTTTTTCCCATCTTCGGGCTCGGTCGAAGCCGCTGTCTCCGACTGGCCCAGCCGGTCGCCGAACGACTCGGTGTCTATCATCTCGGGCCCGAACTGTGCGCCTTCGAAATGCGGTTCGAGGAGCGTTATCTTTGAAACCATACTGTTCCTACTGGGGCCAGACTATTGAAAGATAAGTCGTGTCGTGTCGGTCACGTTCCGGTGAGCTCGTCGAGCTTCTCGAAGTAATCCGGGCGAGGTACCTGATAGAGCGCGCGGTAATCAACGTTGCCACGGTCGAAGGCAGCAGCCAACTCCGTGGACGCAGACACCGCCTCATCCCGGGAGTCATACTCCTTCTGGCTGCTGGTGACCTCTGGTTCGAGATACAGCGTGACGTACCACGAATCGTCGGGATTCGGAACGTCTCGACCCGGACGGCGACCTCGTTTCCCCTTGGTGACGTAGATAGTTGGGAGGCACTCGGGCGGATACTCGTGGCTGTCGAAGATGTCCGGGCGGTACGCCAGAACCGCTCTGGTCGATTCGAGGCTCCAGACTGTCCAGCCATCGACGAGTCCGTCGAACTCCATGTACACAGTTCACAGTCAGGAGGTATAAACCACGTTATTGCCGCTGCATCCCGTGATTTTTCGCTGCAGTATATAAATATAACCGTTCGTTACAAAAGACGGAATCATCTAAATACGGTAAGTAATGTGGTTATACCCATTAATGAGCCTGTTACGTAGGTCTGAATTACCTTTCGATAGGGAAATTTATATACCTGAACAAGTACTATAGTAAAAGCATGTGGAAATTGCCGCCGGTAGGTGGTCCCTGTGTCGGTCATGTGTTGGCTGGTACCACGAGACCTGGTTGCTTGGCGCGGAGTCAGTCGCATCAACAGAAAGCATCCACTAACCAAGCAGGAGTCAGTCTGATATCCGAGCGATCAACAGCCACGGAGGAAACTCATGAGTGAGCACGAACGAACCCTGAAATCGCTGAGCGAGGAGTACAGAGAGACCATACCGAGCGACTTGCGCAAACCACGGTCGTTCGACTGGTATCTCGAAGAGCTATACGAGGAGCCACGCATCGCGCGCGGCGCACACCAGCGCGTCGCCGACATGTTCGACTTCTATGGCACGAGCTACGACGAAGACCACGGTGTTGTCGAATACCAGCTTGCCTCGGAGGATCCGCTGAACGACGGTGAGGACACGTTCTACGGGCGCATCATTCACGAGGCTATCCACGAGTTCGTCAACAAGGTCAAATCCGGGGCGCGCGGTCTCGGACCCGAACGCCGTATCCTGCTGCTGCTCGGCCCTGTTGGCTCGGGCAAGTCCGCCTTCGACTCACAGGTCCGCGAGTACTTCGAGGACTATACGAGCCGCGACGAGGGACGAATGTACACCTTCCGGTGGACCAATCTCTGTGACGTCATCGACGACCAGGACCCCGCAGACGACACTGTGCGTTCACCGATGAACCAGGACCCCATCGTCTTGCTTCCCCGCAAACAGCGCAAGGAGGTTATCGGCGACATCAACGAGCGCCTCGACGCACCATACACCATCCGCAACGAGCAGGCACTGGACCCGGCGAGTGAGTTTTACATGGACCAGCTGCTCGCCTACTACGAGGATGACCTCCAGTCCGTACTGGAGAATCACGTCGAGATCGTCCGGCTGGTCGCTGACGAGAACAAACGCCAGACGATAGAGACCTTCGAGCCCAAGGACAAGAAAAACCAGGACGAAACGGAGCTGACCGGTGACGTGAACTATTCGAAAATTGCCATCTACGGTGAATCTGACCCTCGTGCGTTCGACTACTCCGGTGCTTTCTGTAACGCAAACCGCGGCATCTTCTCGGGTGAGGAGCTGTTAAAGCTCCAGCGGGAGTTCCTGTACGACTTCCTGCACGCCACCCAGGAGAAGACGATCAAACCCAAGAACAACCCGCGAATCGACATCGATCAGGTCATCGTCGGGCGCACGAATATGCCGGAGTACCGCGACAAGAAGGGCGACGAGAAGATGGAAGCGTTCAACGACCGGACCAAACGCATCGACTTCCCGTACGTGCTCTCCTACGAGGACGAAGCCCAGATTTACCGGAAGATGCTGCGCAACGCCGACCTGCCAGACATCGGCGTCGAGCCACACACTCTCGAGATGGCTGGACTGTTCGGCGTGCTCACTCGCATCGAAGAGCCCGACGAAGGAACTGTCGACCTGCTTCAGAAAGCCAAGGCCTACAACGGCGAAATCGACGAGACTGAAGATGTCGACGTGAAGAAGCTCCGCGAAGAAGCCGAAGAGAAAGTCGACATTGGTGAAGGCATGGATGGCGTCTCACCGCGGTTCATCGGCGACGAAATCGCCGAGGCAATCATGGACTCGATGCACCGGTCCCGGTCGTTCCTTTCGCCACTGACGACGTTCAACCATCTCGAAGGCAATCTGGAGAACCACGGCTCCATCTCTGTGGATATGTTCGAGACGTACTACCGCTATCTCGAACTGGTGCGCGAGGAGTACAGAGAGCGCGCAATCGAAGACGTGCGTCACGCACTGGCGTACGACGTCGACGAGATCCAGCGACAGGGTGAGAAGTACATGGACCACGTTATGGCCTACATCGACGACGACACCGTCGAGGACGAGATTACTGGCAGAGAGCAGGAGCCAGACGAACAGTTCCTTCGCAGCGTCGAGGAGAAGCTCGACCTGCCCGAGGACCGCAAAGACGACTTCCGGCAGGAGGTCGCCAACTGGGTCTCTCGCCGGGCACGCGAGGGTGTGTCTTTCGACCCACAGGACAACGACCGTCTGCGCCGCGCACTGGAGCGCAAGCTCTGGGAGGACAAGAAACACAACATCAACTTCTCGGCGCTGGTCACCAGCGGCGACATGGACGACGACGAGCGCAACGAGTGGATAGGCGCGCTCATCGAACAGGGGTACTCCGAGGAGGGAGCCAAGGAAGTGCTGGAGTTCGCCGGCGCAGAGGTGGCGAGAAGCGAGATGGAGGACTGAGATATGCACTGGAGGAACAGTTCAAATGAGCGGTGAGAAGTACATCGAGGCAGCGGACCGCAGGCTCGACGATACGTACGAAGAGCCGATGAGCCTCGACGCCTACGTCGACACGCTGCTCTCGAAGCCACAGCTTGCGTCTCACGCGCCGAAGTATCTCCTCGCGGCAGTCGAGTCTGCAGGCACACGAACGGTCATCGAGGAGGGCGAGGAGAAGGAGCGCTACCGGTTCTTCGACGACCCGTGGAACGACGGCGAACACGCCATTCTCGGCAACACCGAAGTGCTCAACCGGTTCGTCGATGACCTGCGCTCGATTGCGGCGGGACGGGGCAAAGAAGAGAAGATTCTCTGGCTCGATGGGCCGACAGCCACCGGGAAGTCCGAGCTAAAGCGCTGTCTCGTCAACGGACTCCGGGAGTTCTCGAAGACCGACGAAGGGCGACGCTACACGATGGAGTGGAACGTCGCCGGTCTCGACACCTCGCCTGGGTTGACCTACAGCGACGAGCCCGCCGCGGTCGACGAAGACGACTGGTACGAGAGCCCAGTTCAGTCCCATCCGCTGACGGTGTTCCCCAAGGAAGTTCGGCAGGAACTCGTCGATGAGTTGAACGACAGACTCGACGACCACATCGCTCTGCGCGTTGACGGCGAAATCGACCCCTTCTGCCGGGAGGCCTACGAGTACCTCGAAGAACAGTACCGCCGACAGGGCGAAGCTGACCTGTTTTCAGCGGCGACAGACCGTCGACATCTACGAATCAAGAACTTCGTCGTCGACGTGGGCCGAGGAATCGGCATCCTCCACTCAGAGGATGAGGGCACACCCAAGGAGCGACTGGTCGGGTCGTGGATGCACGGCATGTTACGAGAGCTCGACTCCCGGGGGCGCAAGAACCCACAGGCGTTCTCCTACGACGGCGTCCTCTCACAGGGTAACGGGCTGTTGACCATCGTCGAGGATGCGTCACAACACGCGGACCTGCTCCAGAAGCTCCTGAACGTCCCCGACGAGGGACGAGTCAAGCTCGACAAGGGAATCGGGATGGACATCGACACGCAGCTCATCATTATCTCGAATCCAGACCTCGAAGGGCAGTTGAACCAGCACGTCGATCGGGAAGGACAGGACCCCCTGAAGGCGTTGAAGCGACGGCTCGACCGCCACCGGTTCACGTACCTGACGAACCTCTCGCTGGAAACAGAGCTCTTGCGACGAGAGCTGACCGACGAAACGAGCGTCTGGGACGCCAACACGTGGGACCAGCTCGAAGAGTGGATTCGCGCGCCGCTGTCAATCTCCGTCCGGGGTGCGGACAACACAGTCAGTGAACGCGAACTCGCGCCGCACACACTCGAAGCGGCCGCGCTGTACGCGGTGGTCTCGCGACTGGATACGACCGACCTGCCCGAGGAGATTTCCATCGTGGACAAAGCGTTGCTGTTCGACCGCGGGTACATCCGCGACGGGGACGAGCGCATCGACATCGAGGACGTGGAGTTCGGAGACGCGGCTGACAACGGCGAGCACGGTATCCCGGTGACCTACACCCGTGATATTATCGCCGACCTGCTCCACGAGGAGTCCGAGCGCTTCCACGAGGATATCGACGTTAAGTCCGTCATCATGCCGCGTGACGTGCTGAACACGATGGCCAAACGACTCTCGGACGCACCCGTGTTCTCGATGACCGAGGCCGCGGAGTTCGAGGACCGCATCGCGGCGGTAAAAGCACACGTGTTCTCACAGCAGGAAGAGGACGTGCTGAACGCGATGATGCGCGACAAGCGTGTCGACGAAGCGACCGTCGAGGAGTACGTCGAGCACGTCTACGCGTGGTCGCAGGGAGAGACGCTCGAGAACGAACGCGGCGAGCGAGTCGAGCCGAACCCGCTGAAGATGAAGGTGTTCGAGATAGAGCACCTCGGCCGCTTCCACGAGGAAGACTACGCAGGGAACCGGCCTTCGGAGGCGGTTGCAGAGTTCCGAACCGAGCGAATCATCACCGCGTTGAACCGCCATGCGTGGCGTCACCGGGACGAGGAGTTCCGCGTCGAGGACGTAAATCCGAAGGAGATTCCCGTCATCAAGGCCGTGCTCGGAAGCTACGACTGGGACGACATCCGACGGACGTTCGAGGACTTCGAGCCCCACCAGTGGGACAACCCGCCGAGCGGAACGGAGACGGCGCGGCTCAAGGCCGACACCATCGAGAACATGCAAGAGCTATACGACTACAGCGAGGCGACGGCCGAGCTGACAAGCAGACACGTGATGAATCAGGTGAGTTATAGATGGGACTGAAAGACGACCTCGACCGTTATCGAGAGGTCGGCGAACAGCGCCGACAGGACCTCGCCGATTTCATCCAGTACGGTGACCTCGGCAAGAGCCGTCGCGACGAAGTCCGCATTCCGATTAAGATTATCGACCTGCCGGAGTTCGCCTACGACCAGCGAGAGATGGGCGGTGTCGGACAGGGACAGGACGGGACGCCCGAGCCGGGCGACCCCGTCGGCCAGCCCGAACCCGGCGACGGTGACGAGGACGGCGACCCAGGCGAGGAGGGAGCCGACCACGAGTACTATGAGATGGACCCCGAAGAGTTCGCAGAGGAACTCGACGAACGTCTCGGGCTCGACCTCGAACCGAAAGGGAAGAAGGTCATCGAGGAAATCGAGGGGGATTTCACGGACATTACCAGGACCGGCCCGACAGGAACGCTCGATTTCGAGCGGCTGTTCAAGGAGGGACTGAAGCGAAAGCTGGCGATGGACTTCGACCGGGACTTCGTCCGCGAGGCGCTGAAAATCGACGGTTGGGGACCCGCGAAGGTGTTCGAATGGGCCCGGACGGAGGAGAACCTCCCAGTGTCACGGGTCTGGATAGACAACGCCTACGACGAGATTCCCGAGGACGAACGAACGACCTACGAGAGCCTCGAAGAGATGGAGGAATCGGTCGAGCGAACGGACACAGCTCACCGGATTCGCCGCGAGGGGGTCGACGAGATTCCGTTCCGACGCGAAGACGAGCGCTACCGCTACCCCGAGATTATCGAGGAGCGCGAGAAGAACGTCGTCGTCGTGAACATCAGGGACGTGTCGGGGAGCATGCGCCAGAAAAAGCGCGAGCTCGTCGAGCGGACGTTCACACCGCTGGACTGGTATCTCCAGGGCAAGTACGACAACGCCGAGTTCGTCTACATCGCCCACGACGCCGAGGCGTGGGAAGTCGACCGCGACGAGTTCTTCGGCATTCGCTCAGGAGGTGGGACGCGCATCTCCAGTGCCTACGAGGTGGCGATGGAGCGCCTCGACGAGGAGTACCCGTGGGCGGACTGGAACCGGTACGTCTTCGCGGCGGGCGACTCGGAGAACTCCTCGAACGACACCGAGAAGAACGTCATTCCGCTGATGGAACAGATCGACGCCAACCTCCACGCCTACGTCGAGACACAGCCATCGGGCAACGCTATCAACGCGACCCACGCCGAGGAAGTAGAGAAACACTTCACGGAAAGCGACAACGTCGCGGTCGCCTACGTCACCAGGCCCGAGGACGTGACCGAAGCCATCTACGAGATACTGAGCACGGAGGACTCGGATGAGAGCTAAGGAGGAACACGACAGATGAAATCACCAGAAGATATCCGAATGCAACGGGAGGCAGCGAAGCTCGAAGAGGCGGTCCGGGAGGCGAACGACCTGGCTGAACGACTCGGGCTGGAGCCCTACGACGTGAACTACTGGATAGTCGATTACGACGACATGAACGAACTCATCGCCTACGGCGGATTCCAGAGCCGATACCCACACTGGCGGTGGGGGATGAGCTACGACCGCCAGCAAAAGCAAGGCCAGTTCCTCGGCGGGAAGGCGTTCGAAATCGTGAATAACGATAACCCAGCCCATGCGTTCCTGCAGGTCTCGAACAGCATGTCCGACCAGAAGGCAGTGATTACGCACGTCGAGGCACACTCGGACTTTTTCGCCAACAACGAGTGGTTCGGGATGTTCAGCCGCAGCCCCGATGCGGCTGCGATGCTCGAACGCCACGCCGAGACTATCGACGAGTTCATGCAGGACACCGACATCGAGCGGGCGGCGGTCGAGCGGTTCATCGACCACGTGCTCTGTCTGGAGGACAACATCGACCAGTACCAGCCCTACGAGCCGTTGGCGGACGACAAGAATGGAGAGGATGACATCGAGTACGCCGACATCAGCGAGGAGCTCGGAGAGCTAGACCTCTCCGAGGAGGTCCGTCAGCAGGTGTTCGACGAGGAGTGGCTAGAAGCCCAGCGGGCCGACGACGAGGCGACAACGTTCCCCCCGGAACCCGAGAAGGACATACTGGCCTTCCTGCGCAGACACGGCAAGCAGTACGACGAGAACGCCGGGAAAGCTGTCGAGATGGAGGAGTGGCAGAAGGAGGTGCTCGAAATTCTGCGAACAGAATCGTACTACTTCGCCCCGCAGAAGATGACAAAGATACTGAACGAAGGGTGGGCGTCCTACTGGGAGTCACTGATGATGGCAGATGAGAATTTCGCGGATGCTGACGAGTTCATCACCTACGCCGACCACATGTCGAAAGTGCTCGGTTCTGGCGGTCTGAACCCCTACAGTCTCGGGCTCGAACTCTGGCAGTACATCGAGAACACGAAAAACAGGCGCGAAGTCGTCGAGCGGCTGCTCTGTGTCGAGGGTATCACCTGGCGGAACTTCCATGACACGGTCGATTTCGCGGAGATACTGACACTTCTCGAGCCCGACCCTCTCGTCGCGTCGGTCGACGTTGACGACCTCGACAGCGTGCCCGCTGACGACCCGAGAATCGACGCAGAAGCGCTGGAGTCGACACGGAACGGCGATATCGACCTCGAACGCTACCCATGGAAGCTGTTCACCTACGACGGGCTCGCCGAGCGCCACTACTCACTCGTCAAGGCCGCGAACCGGGGGTACATTGCCCGCATTTCGATGGAGGAACTCGAACGGATTTCGCGGTACATGTTCGACACGAGCCGGTTCAACAGTGTAGAGGGTGCGCTCGAAAACGTCGATTACACCGCGGGCTGGGACCGTATGCGCGAGATACGAGAGAGTCACAACGACGTGACGTTCGTCGACGAGTTCCTCACACAGGAGTTCGTCGATGAGCACAACTACTTCACCTACGAGTACATGCACTCCTCTGGAGATTACCGCGCCACGTCGACCGACTACGAGGACGTGAAAAAGAAGCTGATGTTGCAGCTGACGAACTTCGGGAAACCGACAATACTCGTTGCGGACGGCAACTACCGAAACCGCAACGAGCTGTTGCTCGAACACCGGTACAACGGCGTGGCACTCGACATCGAGCAGGCCAGGGACACGCTCGAACGCGTCTTCGAGCTCTGGGGACGACCGGTTGCGCTCCGGACCATCGAGGCGATCTACGACGACCACGACCTCGAAGTCGCGCGCCGTCGCGACCGGGAGCCCGACCCCGAAGAGCTCGGACTCGAAATCCGCTACGACGGCATGGATTTCGAGGAAGTCGAACTCGACTGGCAGGAGGTTGAACATCTCGCAGCCACCGACATCGACTACGATACGAAACCCGAAGAGTGGCTGGCCTGAGAAGCCGAGAGAGCAGCCATCTTTCTGGAGTTCAATATACAAACCGTGTTGGTTTACGAATGAACGTCATTCCCCCATAGCATACACCACACTGGTACGAACACTGAACCGTAATCTGATTGTCTCGACGGTCGTAATCAGAGCATGGACACGTTCGAACTGACGACCGAGAGCCGTCTCGAAGTCACAGAGATAACGGACCAGGTCGAGTCGGCAGTGCCAGCAGACGCAAACGGAACCGTGACAGTGTACGTCCAGCACACGACGGCAGGGGTGACCGTCAACGAGGCGGAGTCCCGTCTGCTCACGGATTTCGAAACAGCGCTGTCGGATATCGTCTCCGACAGGGGGTGGAAACACGACAGCATCGACGACAACGCGGACTCGCACATCCGGGCGATGCTGGTCGGGCCGAGCGCGGCCGTCCCGGTCATCGACGGTGAGCTCCAGCTCGGGACGTGGCAGTCAGTGCTGTTCGTCGAGTGTGATGGACCGCGAACCAGACAGGTACTGGTCGTCGAAAGCTGAGAAGCAAACCCCGCTCAGTCCTCGGCGTAGAGTTGCTCGACTCGCTGTTCGTGGACGTCCATGATAGTCTGTCGCTTCTTCTTCATCGAGGGTGTCAGGAGGTCGTTCTCGGGGGTCCACTCCTCCGCGACGAGCGAGAACTTCTTGATCTGTTCGTGTCTGCCGAACTGTTCGTTGCCCTGCGAGATAGCGTCCTGAACCCAGGAGACGACGCGGTCGTCGTCCACCATCGCTTCACGCGAGTCGGGAAGGTCCACACCGTTCGACTCGGCCCACTTCTCGAGGCGCTCGAAGTTCGGGACAACCAGCGCGCTGACGAACTTCCTGTTGTCACCGAGGACCATTATCTGCTCGATGCGGTCGTTCGTCGCGAACTCGTCCTCGAGGGGCTGCGGGGCGACGTTTTTGCCGGTGTCGAGGACGAACACCTGTTTGAGGCGTTCGTGGAAGATGAGGAAGCCGTCGGATGTCTGTTCGACGAGGTCGCCCGTCCGGAACCACTTACCGCTCCCATCGGCCGTCAGCTCCGTCGGCGTCGCTACGTCCCCGTCTTCGAAGGGGTCGGCGGTGAATGCGCGCTCGGTCGCACCCGGTTTGTTCCAGTAGCCACTCGTCACGTTGTCTCCGCGAACGAGTAGCTCGCCGATAATCGAGTCCTCCCGCTCGAAATCCTCGTTCACATCCTGGGATTCGTCGATAGCGATGTCGACGCCGACGAGCGGGACGCCCAGAGTACCAGGTCGGATATCGTCTGGGGAGTTGA
>LKMJ01006838.1_pt1 | contig 10749 bp, 3 predicted proteins | sample 643391 | NCBI WGS metagenome assembly LKMJ01 (sample SAMN04112250, study PRJNA286221) | soda lake metagenome | biome: soda lake; feature: Kulunda Steppe; material: water; isolation source: sample PL-Br10 brine of Picturesque Lake | place: Russia: Kulunda steppe | collected 2010-07
ACGGCAAGTGTCTCGATTTGGAGATTCAGTTCCCATTTATTCAAGACCTGAATTAGAGCATTATATTGAAGACTCTGACGAGGATAGTTTGTCAGATATTATTGAGAGTTTCTATCGTGGTCATGATTCTGGAACGACTTTTTATAAACTTCCGATTAGCGTATTTCAAGAATATAACACTTCACAGAGAAATATTAATGAATACCGAATTACTGGCGGAAATGTGTATCTTAACCCCTCAGAAGCAGAAGAGGTGTATACAGAGATATTGATTGACTGTATGACTGAAAAATACCCAACTCCAAAACCAAAGGAATTCGGAGAGTTAATTGAATCAAAGGCGCAGACTTTAGAGGCACAGATTAAGATTGATTTCTCTGTTAGTTCCGAACAGAGTATATTAGTCGAGTGTCTTCCACCACAGTTGCAGTCTATCATTCTTCGATGTGATTCAGCACCAGAGACTATTTCCACAGAGGAATTCAAATTGTTATTCTTAACGCTGTCACGAGTTGGATTCACTCCCGAGGAGATTGCTGATTTCATTCCATTCAATACAGACATCGGAGAGAACTACACATATGATTTAATTAGTGATGCGAGTTTGTCTCGTCGGGAACCTGTTCCAGATTGGGAGGAAGTTGAGGAGACATGTAGTGGTTTACATCAGTCGAATTCAATATATAACATAACTTCAAACCCTGTTGAATATTATAATCTTTCTAGAACTATTATGGAGATGGGAGATTCGTAAGGTATAAGAAACAGGACTTCGACTAGAACTGTATGTCAAGTGAAAGTGCTGTTCCAGTCCCTTCATTGGAGGAAATTCGAGATGAAGCTCCAGAAGCTGTCTCAAAGTTATTAGATTATGAGTATTCCCCTATTGAACCACGAAACGAAGACCGTCCAGATATTGTAGTAACGAAGGATATTACCGGGAAATCGAAATCCACAGGTGATTATAGCGATTTTGAATCATTATTCTTAAATCGATTTGAGGAATTGTCATCTATTTTGAAGAAACGGTCGTTAAAGGGACATGTTGAGATTGCGGGGATGTCTCGAAAGCCTTCACGAGAGACAATTACTTTGGTTGGGCTTGTTACGGAAGTCAGACAAACTCGTAATGGAAATCGTCTGATTGAACTGCAAGATAAAACAGGGTATTCAAGAGTTATTGTGACAGATGATAGATTAATGGATGAGGTTGATACATTACTTAGTCATGAGGTAGTTGCGTTTGAAGGGCAGTTATCTGATGATAAAGAGATTATCTTTGGTAATGAGATACATTACCCCGATGTTCCTCAATCGTTCCGCAGAACTCGAACTGACCGTACTGTGAGAGCAGCGTTTATTAGCGATATTCATCTGGCGGCAGACACATTTGCGTATGAGAAATGGGCAGATTTCGTTAATTTCGTTCGAGAAGAACCGTCAATTGAGTATGTATTTGTCGCAGGAGACTTAGTAGAGGGAATCGGTGTGTATCCAGGCCAAGAGGATGAACTCGATGTAAAGAACATCGATGCCCAGTACAAACTCTGTGGAGAAGTATTTAAGAAGTTCCCAGATTCTGTGGATATTATCACTTGTACTGGAAACCACGATGCGGTTCGACTTGCTGAACCACAACCTGCACTTCCAGAACGGTTTACAAAGTACTTCCCAGATAATGTGACTTTTGTTGGTAATCCATCAACAGTAAAGATTGAAAATGGAATTACTATTGAATTGTACCACGGGATGTCAATTAACTCGTTTACTGACTCTGTACCTTCGTTTGAAGTTGAGAGTCCAGAAGAGATTATGAAGATGATGTTAAAAAAGCGGCATCTTGCCCCGTTGTTTGGACATAATACTCGTATTGCCCCCGAGAAGACTGACTACTTAGTGCTTCAAGAAGTTCCAGATGTTCTCCATACAGGCCATGTTCATACTTTCGGTATTGACTCATATCGGAATAGTATCGTTGCCAACACGGGGACATGGCAGTATCAGACTGACTTCCAAGAGAAGATGAATATTGTTCCAACAGTTGGACGGGCACCAGTAATGAATTTATCTAATTACGATACAACGACATATGAGTTCTGAAATTAAAAAGTAGTTTTATCGTATTAGAAGAACGGTGACACAATTATTGCGAGAAGTAGAGACGCTGTAAGGACTAATATTACTGTTGTTAAATGTCCAGGAATTGAACTTTCTTCGGCAAACCCTACTCGAACCCAGAGTTCTTTAATAAAGTCTCTCAAGATGTGGCCGCCATCCAAGGCGAATGTTGGAAGGCAATTAAAGATAGCCACATTGAAATTAATCCATACCATCCAGAAGAGAAGTGTTGCTGTGAAAAAGATAACTGGTTCTGCCATTGAACCACCGACAACTGTGAAGTGATTACCAATTTCAGTAGTAAACCCTGGGAAGTTGTGGTCAAATCCAATTAGTGTTCCTAATGGAACCATTAACATTAACACAACCCATGCTAAGAAGTTTTCTGAGACTAACTCTCCATTAAGTACAGAGTAGTATTCTTGAACAGGATACAGCGATGCTCCAAAGTCAGATATTTCTAATCCATTTACTCCCGAGACAGTTGTTGTCTGTTCTGTAAATGAGTCTGAGACAGTCCCAGAGATGGTTGTATCTTCATTAGAGACTACTGTTATTTCATCTCCCGACTCTATTTCTGCTTGCCCTGAACTGTGTATAATTTCGTCATTTACTTCTGTGACTCGAAGAACATCTCCTGAATGTATAGTAGTTTCTTCTATGGTAAAATCTGTTTGTGCGATATATGTTGCTCCTGTTTGGTGAGTGATAGTATTATCCTGACCCTCAATGTTAAACTCCACATCATTTGTGTCTTGGTTGTGTATAATTGTCTGGAACTCGTTTGTAGTATGGATTTCTTCACCGTTTATATGTGTTAGTACATCACCAGTAGACAAGTCTGAGGACTCTAATACACCTGAGACTTGTGCTTTTCGATTAACTGTAACAGTTTCTCCATTTCGTAGTGTAACTTCTACAGTTCGAGCATCCGAATTAGAAAGATATTCTTGGAATTCTGAATTAGATTGTATCTCCTGCCCATTAACTTCTATAATCGTATCTCCTGCCCCAATTTCAGCATCTGCTGAAGCACTATTAGCATATGTAGACCCTATAGACGCTCCCGATATAGGTGTGATTAAGAAACTAACTGTAAGCATTAATAATACTACTGAAATGACTGTTAGAACTGTATTGTTGAACACACCTGCGGATGCCATTCGTAGTCTACTTAATCTAGACGCATTATCTTGAGATTCTAAATCTGGTTCAACAAATGCTCCAAATGGTAGAAGTCCAAGAAGAACAATTCCTGTTGACTTTACTTCGATTCCTTCATATTTACAGTAGATAGCGTGACCTAATTCATGGATAATCATAGCCGCACCAAGAGCTAACAGTATCTCAAGGGCGACACTAAGAGGGAGGAAATCATTGACTCCTGGGACTACAAGATAATTCCGAGGTTCTGTAATTGCTGATTCAGCTTCTGTGGTTAGGATACTGATTGCGGAGAATATTGTGAGGAGGAATATTGATATCATCACAGTAACAGCGAATCCAGCTCCAAGATTTCCAATTGGTTTCCATAATGGGGTTCGTTCGGCTATTTTCTCGATGTAATCTAGTCCTTTTTCAGAGTGTACAAGAATGAATATCCCACTCCAGAGACTCATCCAATCGGGAATCTTTTCAGGATGTTGTCTCAGGTATGTGATTCCAACCAGATAGAGTAGGAATGCGATAACTGTAAGTTCGAATAGCATATACTTTAATAGTGTATTCTCGGGGTATTTAAAGATGGTGCAGTCCCTTCCGTGTGTACATCAGCTAGCCAACATATTTAACCGTTGAGGATTTAAGTACATATAACAATATGTCTGCACGACGAAATATTATGGCCATCTTCTTCGTATTTGTGATGGTGACTTCCATAGTCGGCGCTCCGTTAACTGCTGCTTCTTCAACTGAAGCGCAGAATCAGGGTGGGTTTGAATCAACTTCGACACCGAATTCGAATTCAAGCCCAGCACCTGTAGAGAGTACTTCACCAACAAATGCGGGGGCACCAGAAGTCCCTGCTGAATTAGCTGGATTAGATGTACAGATTGGAACAATCGATAAAGATTTCTCAGGAACACCACGAGACGGTGATGCGTGGGCTAATGTACCAGTTATAATTCAAGGAAATACAGATGGTGCATATTACCCATACCGACACACGACTGATGTTGAACTCACCGTAACTGATTCAGATGGAGAAGTCGTCGTTTCAGACTCACGAGATTTCAGACTCCAACCAAGTCTTGACGAGAACTATAGTGGAGTCGTAACATTCCAAGTTCGAGTCCCACAAGATGGAGAAGAAGAGTATACCTTTGATGCCAACGCTCGAACAAAAGGTGGCATCTCCACAAACCACCCAAGCGGGTCTGCTAGTGTAACAGACACAATCGAAGGGACCTCTACAACAGCACGAGCAGAATCAAATGTTACTGTCCGGACAGGAGAAGTATTCCGACCACTTCCTGATGTATCTTTTGTCCAATCCTACAAGTCAACTACAACAGAAAGTGAAGTTGGACATATGGAAGATTTAAGCCTCCCAGAAGGTGATATTATTGGTGGGGATGTAGAGAACTTCTCAGCAGCAACCTCTGAGGGAGCGACTTCTGAAGCAAATGATTACGCAACATTTAGTTCCCAATCAGGGGAGATGAGTATCGTTACAGGAACATCAACAATTGAACGGAACGAACCACAAACAGTTGTTGTCCGATATGTAAATACAGGTTCTTCAGACATTAACCTTGATATTATTGATAGTAGTGGTGAACCAATTGATGATGATACAGAGTATAAACTCACCCGAGACAATCCAGAAGATACTAATGTAGATGGTTTAGACCCTGAACCTGAAGAATATACACTTTATAAGGATGAAAATGGGAATGAAGCAGATAGTTATATCGCTGTCATTCCACTTTCAGAGTCTGAACAAGAATTTGTAAATGAATTTGGTGAATTGTTTGTTGACTATAATTCAGACGACTCTGCTGAATTACAAGTGTACTGTCAATCCGTCATTAGTGGTTCAATTGGATTCAGTACTTCATCATGTGGACTAGATGGAAGTGATGATACCTTTGCGACTGGAGTAATCGAAGAAATGAGAGTCGAACAAGCCTCCGATGGTGATGATTATGTCACACACGAGGATGATGAGCGATTATTCAAATCCGCAGGAGAATATGTAGATATCACAGTTGATGTTGAGAACACAGGAAACACAGAACTCACAGAAGATGTTAACCTATTCTCGAACTTTGAAGGAGGGAGCGTTACAACAACGGAAGACGCACGATTCCAAGAAGGTACAGACTATGACTCAGACGCAAGCGGATATTATGATACAACAGTAACAGCTGAGTTTGATGAAGAACATCATTCCAGTAATGTTGACTTCGCAATCCGAGGTGAATCACATGCTGGCGAAATCGAAGTAGCAATTAATGGTGAGGCAAGAGTTATTGACAACCTCACAAATCAACGAACGATTAATCTTGAAGAGCATTTCGGAATCGATGAGACATCAGACACATTTGAAATCGAACTCACAACACGAGACGGGGTTTTCTCAGGGCAAGAACCACAAGTGGATGAATTCCAACTTATTGCAGATGACCCTGCGGCTAACTCTGATGATAACCAAACAGTAAGCAATCTCCCTCCAGGTGAGACAGAGACTGTTACTTTCGAAGACATCTATGTTGGAGAAGATTCACGGATTATCACATACCGAGCATTATTCGATGAGGACATTAAAGAATTACAAGTAGAAGTAGAGTCCGATTCTGAACGAGATGAGATTCAAGCAGACGCCGGAGGTGACTATGAAGTTGAACTACCATACATAGGAATGGGTCAAGAACAAGTTGGTACACAAGTAATTGAATCCGCAGAAGACCCAGGTGCGAGCTGGACACAGATTACAGATGAACCAATTGATACAGGAACAACCTCCCGTGTTCACACAGTAACACTAGACCGAGCGCCAGAATATTCTGGTGATATCGGAGAATCAATGGATTATTGGAAGGAAGCAGGATATATGACCGATTTAGATGAATATTTTCCTGACGAAGAAGACCCATCTGACTGGGATGCTGTAGATGTAACTTATACAGAGATTGTTGAGACTCAAACCGCTGCTGAAACAACAGCAGGGATGATTACTAGATACGGTTCAGATTACGAATCTGAGGGCTGGGCTATAGTTGGTGAGTCTGGTGAATCAATCTCTGACTGGGAAACCGATTGGGTAACTGCTCAGAGAACAAGTAGTGACGGTGAGATTTCAATGGACGGAGATAATTATGGTGTATCAGCTGATACAGAAGAATGGCAGCCAGTCACAGAAGACAGCCCAGAAACTGTCTGGAATGACTATTCATATTGGCAAGAAGGTAATTATATTGTCGATTGGAATGAAGTAGTTACAGACTCAATCACAGCTGAATATCCAGCAAGTTGTGAACAACCTCCAACATCTCCTGAGGACGAATGTGAGGATGATAACGAGGAAGATGTCACATGGGAACGGAGTGACGAACCTGTGAGTGTAGAAGAGTCTCAATCAGAAGATACAGTAACACAACAGTGTAGCGAAACCGCACCTGATGATGAAGATGGTAAATATGACTGGACCCGAGCAGGAGTATGTGAGGGATTATGGGACCCACTTAACCCGACAGTATGGTTGTGGGAATCTCCAACCCCTGAGACGACAACTTACTACCGATGGGATAGAGTAGAAGAGGCACCAGAATTCCTCTTTGCTCGACCAGAATACGAAACACAATACCAATACGAGCGGAATCTCTACGAAACTGAAATAACCTTTGAGAAAGAAGAAACTGGAGACATTCACCAGTATGAAGGCCCAAGATACAGCTACACCCCACGATTCGATTCTGTTGACCTTCAACTTGACGGGTCTAACAGTCAGCCTGCAGATGGTGAAGAAATCGTAGACTACGACTGGGACTTCGGAGATGATGGTGCGACTCCAACAATGAGAATTAGTTCCTTAACGAACCAGTCTGTTTCGCTTACAGTAACAGATTCAGCAGGGAATACTGATACTGACACAGCATCCATTAATGTGAGTCCAGGCTGTACTGACTTCACAGAAGACTGTTCATGGAGTCACGGGTTCACAGACTTAGATATTAACGCACCAGAGATGGTTGATTACCGATATGGTATTGCCCAAATCGGTATCGAGGCAAGTACAAATGGGATTAACCAGGACTGGGAACTTACAATCACTCCATCCGAAGCAGATACTATCCGAATGGGGGAAAATCAAGAAGATTGTCCAACAGAGTACTATAAAGGAACCTCTATTGACGCCCCACAAGAGGTTGATTCATCAGAATTAGAATCGGATACAACATACTGTTTCCTTGATGATGAGTCTTTCGATGGGCCTGACTACTTCATCCATCCAAAATACGATGACGATACAGAACCAGAGGATGTATCATTCACAGCATATGACAGCGAAGCAGAGAAAACTATCTGGAGCGGTTCACAGGCATCATATAATGAAACATTCGCTACTATCATTAATCCACGATTCAACAATTACATTACACGAGGTGAACAAGAGTTCACCGTAACAGCCACACCAACACAGAGCAGTATTGGTGAAATCGAAGAGACATTCACAATAGAATTCTGTGAGGCAGGCACAGCATGGGAATGCCCTGACTTAGACTCTGACTATGATGGAACAATCGATGGAGATGATGATTGTCCATACGACCCACTATTCACCTCATATCCGTGTGAATACATCCCTGAGTTCGATGAGGGTGAAGGATATATTGAGTTTGGTGATATGCGAAACCAAGATGGATGGAATTTAGCGTCCCATTCAGGTTCAATTGAACTGAACCGACAACAGCCAACAGGGGGTACACCAGAGTATCAACCAGAAGCAAGTCAGAATGAATCCCAATTCAGCGACCAAAGCCTTCAATTCGGGTACGCTACTGGAGATAGTGGTGCTGATGTAACAAATATGAGACACGATGACCTGATTGCCTACTACCCAATGAATGAGCGAACTGTACGGAATATAGATGGAGCGTGGGAATCAACTGGAGCAAACTGGACGCTCTATGATTACAGTGATAATCGGAATCACGCTAATATCTGGATGTATGAAGAAGATGACAGTTGGTTCTTCGGTTCAGATGACCCATTCAGATACACAGATGATTACTGGGAGGCACTTCCACTAAGAAACCAACAAGCCCCATCTGGAACTGGATTCAAGTTCGATGGTGACTCATGGGTGGAAATATTCAATTACAACCATAGTCACGACGACGACGCTAACTTCCAAAACATCAAAGAGGATATCCAGTCAGCAACAGACCAGGGTAACTATACTGTCTCATACTGGGTCAAACCAGACTTGAGTTACAGCCAAGACCCTAATATGTACTGGGAGTATGATGTTGAAACTGGGGAAGTCACAGGAGCAGACTACTACTCAAATGAACCAAGTGATGACCGATACTACGAGAAGGAAGGCTACTTCCCATTATACATACAAGATGATTCAACAAGACAGTTCATCTACGGGTTATACTTTAATGATTACTCCAGTAATGAGGAACAACTCTATCACGGCGGGTACTTCCTTTACCGCCCAGACCTCGATGATAACCACCCAGTAGACTTTGACATCGAAGACCCAGATGAATACGGTATGTCACATTGGGCTGGAGACCCATACATCCACTACTCCGCTCATTCACTATCCTGTGATGGTGGAGCTGGAACATATGATGATTGCCCACCTCTTGGAGACCAACATAATACCCAAGGTGGATATGCGTCCTACGGATATTGGGATAATAACGAAGAAGGAGAACTTCAAGCCTACTACACAGACCCAGAACCAGAAGGAACTCACTGGTCACACTACTTCCACACCCAAGATGGAGACAGTATGAGCCACTGGGTGGATGGTGAGTACATCGGAACCCATGAACGGCTCCGATTATCCTGGCATACTGAACCAGAAGATGCTGGAATGGAGATGTTCATCGGGGCAGGGTGGAGAAATGCCAACTCACGCTCTGTTCAATTCGAGATGTTCGAAGGAACAATCTCCGACCTCCGAATCTATGATACTAGCTTTGGTGAAAACTATGCTGGAGGGGCATTGGACTCTGATTCATACCTCGCACAGACATCTATGCTCAAAGAAGGACACGCAACAACAATGGGTCAAGTCCTAATCAACGATGGAGATGGGGCACTAGATGATGTAGATGAAGCAACATTTGACCCCGAGGACATCCATTTACGACATAACATCCAATTCGGAGGTGCTAACGCAAGAGGATATGTCGATATAGAGTTAATCCCACTCGATGATGAGTATGGTGTCCTCGACAATACTCTAACTCGGACATATCGGGTACAGTCATCAGGTAGAACCACTATGGTTGATGATGACTTAGACCAGATTGGAGAGGAGATTCACGGATTTAGAGCTGAAATCAAGATGGAGCGGCACGACCCAATGCTTGATATATCCGTCCACCACATCCAAGTGTATAATCATGACCCTGACGCACCAGAAGGTGAGATTCAGTTCGAAGGTGGAAGCATCGAACAAAACGCAGATGAGGATAGTGAAGGGGAATTCACACAGTCACGCTTTGAAGAAGGAGACACACTAACTGTGAACACAGAGTACCTCAGCACCTTCGATGAGCGGAAAGAACCAATCGAAATAACTTACTATGTTGAAGAGACAGGTGAGGATATCGTAACGACTGAAGCAGAGGTAATTGACACACAATCTGATATCCGATTAGAAGAACACGATTACCGAGATATGACCGAACTCACTCGAAGTGACTTAATCGATGCGGGCGCTGAACCTGATGATGCCAGTGTATACACAATTGGTGTACGGATTGAGGAACACGAATACTATGATGAACAACAAATTGTATTCGATGACTTCCTTGTTCCAGAATAATACACACTTCTCCCTCTTCTTTAGTTTAGACATAGATTTATAGGTTTTCATATACTCTAACAGTGTATGAGAAATAAGACTATTGGGCTTGCTGTTCTTGTGCTATCAATTCTTGTACTCGTAAATATTGGTGTTACCGCATTTATGATTGGAGATTTTGATACACAACCGTCACAGGAAGAACAGATACATACTGAAGGGGTAAGTTCAGAGACAGTAACCGAATTACGAAACAATACTGTAACAATCTATGAAACAAGTGACTTAGGTGAATCGCAAGGGAGTGGGTTTTATACACAAGATGGTTTGATTGTAACAAATGCTCATGTCTCAAATAATGCTGACTCATTATATATTCAAACTGGCTCTGGAGAAGTTATGACAGCAACTGTTCGAGGAGAAGATTCATTTACTGATTTAAGTGTGTTAGAACCAGAATACACCCCTGATAATGCTGAGGGGTTATCATTCTCCGAGTCCTTTAGTGTAGGTGAACCTGTTGTCGTAATGGGGTCTCCAGATGGCTTACGAAATTCTGTGACCACGGGAATTGTTAGTGGTGTGGATAGGTCTGTTCCATCACGAGTAGAAAATTATACTATTCCGTCGATGATTCA
>LKMJ01006839.1_pt1 | contig 10748 bp, 15 predicted proteins | sample 643391 | NCBI WGS metagenome assembly LKMJ01 (sample SAMN04112250, study PRJNA286221) | soda lake metagenome | biome: soda lake; feature: Kulunda Steppe; material: water; isolation source: sample PL-Br10 brine of Picturesque Lake | place: Russia: Kulunda steppe | collected 2010-07
ATAATGAAGGGATAGTAATACTGTGAATAACCCAATAACGAATACTTGTTAAAATATCTGAGAAAGGACGTTCTACTGGTTTACCAGCCATAATATACTCCTTGGGGAATTTCCCCATTCTTTTTTTTAACTATTTGTGTACTATCCATAAATATAGCATTTAAAAATAATGAAAAAACAATTTTATTTATATTTAGAAAATATTTTGTTTAGTTTAAATGTCTAATTTTTATTTCTTAAAGGAATTCTTCAAGTTTAGAAATTTTACCAAGAAAAGAATCCGGACTTAATAATTTTTTTTCTAAAAAAAAAAAATTATATCCGTGTTTATTTAAATAAACACGGAGTTTTCACTTTTTTAAAATTTACATTAATCTATTTATTTTTAATTTTTTCGTTTATCTATTAAAGAATTTACTAAATTATTTAACGAAACTCCATACCATGCTTTTGAACTTTATTCTTGTATGATGTTTAACTTAGTATTGAATTTAAAAGTACTACAATTTTTTATAAATAAACCGGATTTCCGCTTTAAAAAAAAACAACTGAGATACTCTCTTGTTTTTCCTAAACGAGAATAATGATGCTTATTAAAAAAAAAAAACTAAACAGGTCTAACATAGATAGACCTTATAAAATAAAAATAATGCAAATAAATTAGCCTTAAAATATTAAAATTCCTTTTTTCTAAGTAAACCAAGAAACAAAAGAATATAAAATTTTACGACTATGAATCTTAAAATAAATTCCATCTTTGATGATGAAAATTTTCTTTTTTTAATCTCCGTGTTTTTTCTAAAAAACACGGAGAGTTGGTTTCGGTTTCATTCAGACGTCCTTATAAAAGCAACATCAACTAAACCATATATAATATATTCATATATATATATGAATATGAAAATGAATATCTATATGAAAATGAATATCTATATGAAAATGAATATCTATAAATATGAATATCTATAAATATGAATATCTATAAATATGAATATCTATAAATATGAATATCTATAAATATGAATATCTAATAAGTGGTATTGTTATTAATTAATAGTATGTTTTGGTTTTTGGGGTTTGTATTAGTTAGTTCCCCTTCCTTATTATGTAGTCTCAATATAATTGATTTTTTAGCCATGAATATACCTACATGATAGAATCCCTAAAACTTCCATAAACCTAATACAGTTGATGATGTTAGTCAGGGGTCCAATTCTTTTTTTACGAAAACTGAATCAGTATCGCCATAACATAACGCATTATTAGATTTATCTTTTATAATATCGTGCAGCATAAGACGTACATCTGAAGTAATAGCCGCTGAGATTTGTGGAGCAATTTTCATGGAATGAGCCTTTTGAACGCTAATAAACGGAGCCCCTCTTTGACTTAAACTAGATGTTGCAGTTTTTGAGTTATGTCTTACGATAAACTGTGAGCTACTATCCATACATTGAAAGGATTCATGTGAAATATAAGTTTGCTTTTGAATTTCAGATAATAACATTTTTTCATTGTTTATTACGGAATACGAAGCGGTTAAAAGGTTTAAAGCAAATCTACTAAAAACTGATAACATAATTAATTAAAAAAAAAAGATTTTCCGGCGATTTTTTTGGATATTGAATTTTTTTTGCATAAATTTCCTCAATAAATGGCTTAAAAAGGTTTTTATTAGGTGAGAATTTTATAGTTTTATGAGCCGGCCCTCCGTGTTTCTTTTAAAGTAAAGAAACACGGAGTAAAAAAATATAGCCAAATTCTTTAGCACGTTTTAACTCTTCACTAAAGAAAATTCCTTTAAAAAACCCTCTAGGGTATAAAATCAGACCCTTTTTCGTACGATATGGTAATATAGTAGGGTCAATATCTAGGGGTGTAATAACAGTGGCTTCTATAAATCCAAAAAAATAATCCGGACTTAATAATTTTTTTTTTTAGAAAAAAAAAAAATTATATCCGTGTTTATTTAAATAAACACGGAGATTGGTGGAAAAAAAATTTTTTATGTTATACAAATATCCGCTTATATTTTTAAATTCGAATCCCTTCGACGTTAATAATTCTTTTACAATTTTAAAAATGAAGGAGGGTCTTAAGTCTTAAAACCATTTTTAAAAAATTTTTTGAAACCTAAAAGTTTCATTGCTTTTTCCCCATTCATCATAAGGGGAAAATACAATGAACTTCAAAATAAAGAGAAAATATTCGAAAAATTCCATGTCCTGTTTAACGTAAATCTTAAGTTTTCATCTAAACAGGACAAAAATTTAAAAATGGTTAAGAGGGACTTTTTATGACTTTTGAAAATTTAAATTTTGATTTTTTAGATGAAGAAGGTATTGAAGATTTTACAGATTCTGATGATGTTTTGGAAATTTCATTTGATGATATGGATCATTTAGAATCGGTTGAATTAGAAGTTGTAAATCAAAATTTTGTAAAGAAGAAAGTATTTGAAATTGCTTTGGATACTGAATTCATAACTTCTACTAAAACTAATTTATCACTTCAAGTACATGTGAAGTCAGATTCTTTTACATTTCCTATAGATAGTAAATTTATTGTTTTAAATCAAAATTATCAGGATGATATTGATCCAGTTATAATTTCTAAATTTTCTGAAGATTGTAAATGTAAGATTTACTTTGATGATTTAACTGGAGATCAAAATCTTTTAATGAAATATCTTATTGTTACTTTACAAAAGGAATATAACATGGTATTAGAGGATATATGTAAATTTGAAATTTACACATATTTTTATTTTTCAGCTAAAGATTTATTAATAGCTTTTGGTTCGGAGATGATGTTACCTTATTTTAAAAAGCGTAAACCGGGTTTTTACCGTCGTAGAAGTCATGGAGGTGTCTTAGATAACGTTTATTATACTGAAACTTCTCAAGTTAAATCTAAAATTATTTTAAAGGATTTATATGGTATGGACCCTGGTTCTCTAGATAATTTAATAGAATCATGTGGTATTAACACTTCTAAAAAACGTAAATTAGACATTTACAAAACCAATATGTTATAACCCTTATTAAATAAAACATACGATTATTTAGATTATGGTATGAACGATGCTTCCGTTTTATTTATAATTTTAGAAACTAAATTAGAAGTTTATAATAATATTTTAAAAAACACTTATAATATCAAAGATGAAAATATTTTATTTACAAAACGGAATTTACCTATTACACTAGGTACAACGGTATTTCAAATTTTTACTAAGTTTTATAACTATATAGTTCTGAAGAATGACCCTCTAAATAAGTTGGCACATGCTAAACAATCAATTCTTTCATTATCCTCAGGTCGTTATTCAGAAAATTTGTCCATTTTAGAAAAGTTAAAGAAATGTACTACAATAGATGATTTATCCACAACGTATAAACATTTTTTAAACACAGAAGAAGATCTTATGAAACTCTTTTCAACACCAAGACCTTTTAAGTATACAACACTAGAGTATGCTTCTAAAAAATTTTTAGTAGATATTTCTGTGGATAATACTTTAGCAGCTATTTCTCTAACTTCAGGAGGTAGAACTGCTAATGAGAAGCCTGAAGAAATCACTTGCGATTATGGTGCTGATGCTGATTTCCCAGGTGCTTATAGTAAAAATATCGAAGAAAGTTATATGCCTATAGGTCGTCCTCACTACATTTCTTATACTCCTAATGAAACCAAAAGAATGAAGTTAGGTGATTTTATAAAGAAAATAGTACCTAAAACTTCTTGTAATCTTTGGAAGGTTGTAGTATCTGGAAAATTAACATTTGAACAATATTTGATTTTCAGTAAAATTTTTAGTACAAAAAATTTTTATAACAAAATTTTGTCTTTCGGTGATTCTAACGTTAAAAGTTTTGAAATCCCAATTCCTTTTGCTCTGATTAGAAAAGAGATATGTAACGGTGCTATTACTCAACCATTATGGGACATTATATCTAAAGTAGCTAGTTATAAGGAATTGTCTGAAATAAAAAATTTAGAAGTTGTTGGAGCAGTTTATTATTTAGAAAAAGATCGTGTTCATTCTATAGAAGATTTAACACATGCATTTTTAGAAGATCGGGGGACCTACCAGTTTAATCCAAAACTAAATTGTTTACACGAATCTCGTACACATAAATGGTATAGTATTTCATTATCGCAATTAGTAACTCCTTTAATTAATGAACGTGTTATGTTAAAAAAGAAAAAAGATTCTTTTTCTTTAGCAAAACAAGTTCTCCGCGTTTTTACTAAAACGCGGACTCCGTGTTTTAAAACACGGAGGGAACCCGGTCCGGTTTAAAAAATATTCTTAATACTTTATACGGCGTTATAACATCTCGCTTCTTTGGTATGAATAACATTATTGTAGCTGAAAATATTACTAGTAAAACACGTGCTAATGTTTGGTTATTAGCAAAAGCATTAAATTCTTTCTTATCTATTACTGATGGTGGTCCTTTTCCACTTCAATCCGTAAACTTCATTAAATCTAACGTTCCAAGTATAAAATTACCAGGCCTGCATGTTTTGTCTTATTATAAATATTTCCTTTCTCATAGAATTTTAATTTCTAAACCGTTAGGTGGTATTGACTGGAAAAATTTATTTGATAATAACGTTTCTCCAGATAAGCTTCCTGATGTTGGTGCTTTAGCTTTAGAACACGTTAAAGAATTTTGGTCCCACGATAAAATTGAAATTACGTTTGGTATATAAATTAAAATGCATTTTAAGCGTGCCGCGTACATTAACAAGGCACATTACTATTTCATTACTTACGATGAAGTTAGTAATAAATATGAGAAACCTTTTCATAAAATTAGAGGTTTTCACTATAATGAAAACCAAATTCTTAATCCCGTATTTCTTCTTTTAAAACATTGCGCTCATAATGACTTAAATAATCCCGTAAATGATAAATTTACCATAGAAAAAGATGGTGTATATGAAGAACGTAAACTTATACATCTAAATGAATGGAGAAAATCTCTAATTAAATTAAACAATAAACTAGTTTCAAAATATGGTGAAGATTTTTTACCTGATGATGAACATGTATTATTATTTGACTATAGACTAAACAACACACATTTTCCTATTATGACGGAAAAAGAATTTTTAAAACGTAGCCGTCGTTCTCTAGCTAAAATCCACTATGTTAAAAATAGAATTATAGTTAGTCGTAAACAAATTTGTTTCGAAACATATCTAAATTCGGGTATTAAACTAACACTTGAGTATATGAAAAATGATGATTTACGTTCTAAAACACGTAAAACATTTAAAAAATCATAATTCTAAATAATGAGATTGTTTTGTAAACCTTATATTTACAAGGGGGTTAAAAACTTTTACTAATATTCTATCAAAAGTTTTGAATACCCCCTTGTAAATTCGATGTTTACAAGAGTTAGTTTCCTTAAAAAATACTATTCAAAACTCTATCCAAACAAAATTTTTCAAACTCTATCGTAAATATAGAATTTACAAAAATAAGTAAATTAAAGATTTACAGGGGTTTTGTAAATTTAAGATTTACAAACTCCCTGTAAATTTAAGATTTACAAACTCCCTGTAAATTTAAGATTTACAAACTCCCTGTAAATTTAATATTTACAAACTCCCTGTAAATTTAATATTTACAAACTCCCTGTAAATTTAATATTTACAAATCTATGTAAATTTAAAATTTACAAATCGTTAAACTCGAATTGTAAATTATATAGGCATATGTAAAAATATTTGACAAATGTAAATTTTTTAGTCATAATCTATTTAGTACACAAATAGTTAAAAAAAATAATCCAATTCAAATAAGAAAAACGCTTCAGGCTTTTCTACGCTAAAAATACCTGAAGGTTTACCTGCCGGCATCAAACAATTGGCCATGGCAGCGCAATAAGCGGAATTTAAATCATAAACAAAGATAAATTCCCCGAATGTTTCAAAAACTTCGGTACAACCACCTATAAAAGCTTTACGAATAAAGTCATCTTGTTCACTCGTTAAAGATCTCTCCGCGTTTTTCAAAAAACGCGGAGATAAATAAATTCATTTTTATATTTTTCGATGAATTCGTTTGCTTCAAGACTTGTATCGTACTTTTCTGAACTTTTAATTGTATAAAACTCCTCAAAAAAAATATGCATAGCTGTACTACTAATGGTACTTTTCGCTCCAAGTAAAAAATTGTATTCATCACGGAACAGCTCTCTTAATTTAAGAATAATATCAATTAACAGACTGCAATCACGTTCTAAGTAAGCTTTAAACTTTTCCCATTGAGTTTTGTCTTGTTGCCATTCTTTTAGTAAAAGCAATGTAAACATATTTACTCCCATATCCATTTTTTCTTTATTTAACATTGTTTTTGCAATGTTATCCAAGCTTGAATTCATTAGCTGATATGAATCCATAAAGACAAGTTTTTTACCAATAGCAAAACGTACCAAAGTATTTTCTTTTAAAAGAAGTTCTGGCTTGTAGGGCCAGTGCGTTTCCATATTACATTGTAGGAAACTGCGAAGTAAAAAAATTCCATCGTAACGCCCCAAATTGTCTCCGTGTTTGTTATAACAAACACGGAGTCCAGGGCATAAATGAAAAAATTAGGTCGATTAAAGTCTGACTCATCAGACTTTTTCTTTTTTCCCAAATTTTCATAGAAAAGACTATCTTTTGACAATCCCATACGAGCGAACACAGCTTTACTTGCTGATCTTTTTTTATTTTCTTCTTTTTGTTTTTGATCTTTTTTTTTAAAGAATTGTGGGTCTTTTTTAATATTTAATAATAGCATCTTTAAGTGACAGCCAAAAATCTTGCATCATTTTTAATGATGAGTTGATAATTGATGTATTATCACCCTTTAAAGAAGCAATTTCAAACAATACGCATTTTTCCTTATCCCCTTTGTCCCGGCACTCGTAACTGAACTTAGAAAAATGAGTATAAGCAATTAGTACAGGAATTTGTACTATACGTGTTGTTTCTTTTTCAATAAAAGAATTACTATTAGAAAGATTAGAAAAAATTTCAATATCCGACATTTCACCAAAGAACTTAGTTGCTTCATCAGAGATTAATTTTAAATTCATAGTTTCAATGTCAAATGCTGAATAGAAAGTTTCCGAATTCCCCTTTTTTTTTGTCACTTTTTTTTTTCATTATCGTCATTATCGTCGATATCATCATCATCGATCTCCGGCCCTCCGTGTTTCTTTTAAAGTAAAGAAACACGGAGTGTTTATAATCAGGATAAAATTCTTTAAAATCAGAAAAAACTCCGTTTTTCTTGATAGAAAAACGGAGGCCCCGGAAAGGCATAGAAAATTCAGGTTGTTTTCTTAAAAAAATTTTACCTTCATTTTTTTTCTTTTTATCTATTAAAAGAAATTCAGCTGCGCTTAAAGAAGTTGTAAATTTAGTATTTCACAATATTCGTGAAGAGAAAAAATGAAATAATGCTAAATTGTAATGACTTCTATGAAACTCATCCTTTTGTCAATTTAAAAATTCCTAAGGAATTTTTAGAATTGAGAAAACTCGAAAATTTTAAAGAACCTTTCCGGTTCTTTAAAACTTCGACTTTTGAGCAGAAAAAAAATCACTACGAGGAGATAAACGGACTTTTTTCCAAATATTTGTGTAATATTTTTATTTTTATCTTTTTTTCCTTTTTTATCTTTTTTTAATTTTGTAATAGCTATAGGCATTTATATATATTTTTTATTATTTTTTGTTTGATGAGATATTCATCAAACAGTTAGTTCTTAATAACTACCCATTTAATATAGATAGCGTAAAACGTCCAGTGAACTTTTTATGGCTAAAAATGATATTTTAGCCATAAATTTACTACCCGTCTTGGACGGACCATAATAGGCGCAAATTGTTTATATTTTTAATTTTTTTATATTTCTATTTATGAAACGTCTATATAAAAAAGGAATAGACGTAATTCTATTTTTTTACAATATATTGTTTTATAATAAAATTATTTGTTTCCATTAACACTCCTCAAGCTACAACAAATAAACATAAAGAGTAAATTGATGGAAACAAATAAAATGCTACTAAAAAAAAACTTTTTTACCCCAGACTTTTGAAACAACTTACTTTATAATAGAGATTTTTAAGGTAGTTTTAATATGTTTTTTATTTTTAACGTTTGTGGAAGCATATCCACACTTAGTTGACTGTTTTGTAAGGTATTTTTAGTATCGTACGAAAAGATTGTACGAATACTAGATTTTTCATTAATTTCTCTATTGGGCAAATGATTTAAGCGGAAACCATTACAGCAAGAAAAGAAACCATATTTATCGTGTAACATTTGTACACTGTCTTGGAAATAGCTTCTTTCAAGAGCTGATAGAGAGCTTGGAAAAATTAACTTTATATGTACACCTAACATTTGCTGAAATAAACGATAATCTTCGTTAAGCAAATCACCAAAAAAATCAAAAAATTCAGATTTTACAACAGCAGTATTAGTAGCCAGAATAGAGATAGAAGACTGTGAATACTTAATAAACATTCCCGTCCGCATTAGATAACCCAGTGGCGAAATCCCAAATGGAGTCTGAACCTAAAGAGTGCCAAAAGTTAACATCTCCCAGACCATCAACCGTTTTGGATAGATAAACAGGATTATACACTTCTAATCCATCTTCTTCAGTTGTTCTAACAACTGCATTGAAGGATATTCGAGTACCTACCCTAAAATTTACTGGACTAAATTTAAGCACGGCTAAAATACAGTTAACAACCTCATATAAAGGAGCTAAAATTGCAGTCATTAATGAGGAAGCGTCTAATACCAAGTATGGTTTAAAACCGGACGTAATAATTTTTTTTTTCGAAAAAAAAAAATTATATCCGTGTTTATTTAAATAAACACGGAGTAAATAAAAATTTAGAATATTACTAACAGCACCTAAAGAGGTTCTGGGTAATAAACAATTTAAACCACCTGTATATTCATCTGGAAGAAAATTTTCATTTGGATGTGTCAAATAATATTCGTAGTCTAATTTTTCTACAAAATTACAAATATCTGTGACAGGAGCAGGCATAATTTGAGATTCATTAGGAGTAGAAACTTTTGATATTGAAAACGAATTTTTAATTTGAGATAAAGCGACGTAATAATTTTTTTTTTACGAAAAAAAATTATATCCGTGTTTCTTTAAAGAAACACGGAGTGTTAATAAAGTTAAATAATTATTATTGAAAATGTTAATTAAATATTGATAAAGTAAGTTGAATGGGATGTCAACAAAAAAGAAGTCTTTTACAGTAAGTATTCCCCATTCTAATAAAAGAATTCTTTGGCGGATATCTATAATAGGAACAAAACTCCAATCATAGTTAATAGGATTACTACGGTCAATAAACGTTTTATTAGTTAAAATATTTAGACATTCCCCCCATAGTTTTTTCCGTTGATTTTCAGCATGCAAAAATAATTCTGTTGAATAAAAATAACGGCGTTCCCCATCTGTTAGCTGAGCAGAATAATTAGCTAAATCCTCATACGTTTCTAGTTTAACCAATTTTTTTATAATATCAACGTTATAGTGATTTTTTGACAAGATTTGGGAGTCCGAAAAATATTCTTTATTTTCTAAAAAATTCATAAAAACATTAACATAGTTAAAAATTTTTTGTTTAGAATCACGTGAAAAAAACTTAGTGGATACTAACTTATTGTAGACATCAACACTATTATTACCATAAAAATCTTCAAAGTATGGAAAATTTCTTTCCGATCTCTCCGCGTTTTTCAAAAAACGCGGAGACCTAAGAATTTTTTTTTATTAAAAGCAGGAAGACTACTTAAATTAAAATTAAAGGAGTATAAGACAACTTCTTTCCCAAAACATAAAGATGTATTTTTTAATGAATTGTAAACAATATTTTTTTTACCCTATTAACTTTTTCTTTTTTTTTAGTTTTATTACCCCCAAGGGAATTCGAATCCCTGTTTCCTCCGTGAAAAGGAGATGTCCTAGGCCTCTAGACGATGGGGGCTTTTAATATATTTTATTATATCATAATGAAATATATTATGTCAATAAAAATAAAATCTTTCGAGAGAATTTATTATTTTTACAAATATAATAGAACTTGTCAGATTCTCGAAAAAAATAACCTTAATTTGTGAAACTAAAAAAGTTTAAGATAAGACTCCGCTTTTAATCAAAAAAACGGAGTCTTATCTTATATTAAGTTATCTGATAATCAAAAAAATTATCCGTCCGTATTATCAAATAATTAACGAGCTAAAGATTCCCAGCTGTTTGTTACACCATCTAAAATTAATGAACCATTGTAAATTTCTAGAATAATAAGTAAGAAAACAGCAAATAAAACAATTGCTACACCCATAAGAACTGTAGTACCCCAACCAGGTAAAACTTTACCTGCTTCAGAGTTAAGAGGACGTAATAAAGTACCTAAAGGAGTAACGATTCCTGGTTCTTGTGATGTTGAAGTTTGTGTATTATTTTTACCTGTAGCCATAATTAAAAATGAATAAAATCTATATGTTTTTTTCCTTTCTGTAATAATTGTATAATTTTTATGGAGAATAATTTTGTCTTGTAAAAAATTTAAATTTATGGAAAGTCCGGCTTTTTTCTTTACCTTCTTTTTATGGTTTCTTTTATTAAGTGCTACAGGTTATTCAGTTTATATTAGTTTTGGACCTCCTTCAAGAAAATTGAGAGATCCTTTTG
>LKMJ01006840.1_pt1 | contig 10748 bp, 11 predicted proteins | sample 643391 | NCBI WGS metagenome assembly LKMJ01 (sample SAMN04112250, study PRJNA286221) | soda lake metagenome | biome: soda lake; feature: Kulunda Steppe; material: water; isolation source: sample PL-Br10 brine of Picturesque Lake | place: Russia: Kulunda steppe | collected 2010-07
CTGGAGCAGGGGGCGGCTTGTCACCCTCCAGATCCTCACTAGTTCTTCATTCTCCCTGGTGGAGGAGACTCACGGCTCTTCGGGCCAATGTGTCTCCTTTTCCTTAATTGATGTAGGGAGTGGTTTCTCTGCCTACGTAAATTTTCTTTCTTTTCTTTTCAATGATGTCAGCTTACTAGCCTGCTCCACACTTCATCCTCCCTTTAGATGGTGGAGGACTGCCTGGTACAAGTGCAATGAACGCCTCTGTATGTGTGTGTGTGTGTGCGCAATGGACGCCTCTCTTCTGATGCATGCCACCAGAGAATTCCCTGAGAGCACAGCCTTTCTATCAATAGAGGCCAAGGTGTGAGTCCTAATTTTTTGTTATAAACAGCCATAGGCTCTTGAAACGTACCTTTGATTTTGACGCATGTGCTCCCTGTTCTCCTTTACCTCATGGTGCAATTTCTTGCAACACAGGTGTGCACATCGATTGGCATCCTCCAATGACTGTATGCGTTGCATTTAGAGAAACTGCGCCGTGCAAAGTGAACGCAAATCTCAGAACACAATCCTACCCTCACATTGCAGCTGAACATATGAGCCTGGGCATGCCGTCACATGAAGCGCCAGACACGAGTGCGAACATCATGCTGGCAGGTGAACAAAACAGGCATGCGCAGGATGATGATTGCCTGACAAGAAATTGCATGTCTAAAGGGGCATCTCTAAAGTGCTGGGCTGCAAATTTTGCATTGAGTACATGGTTACTTTGTATGCTTGCATCAATGCTGCACGTCTGCAAGAATGCCTGGGCCTGACCTTAATAAGTTTTGATCAGGGTTATGCACCACTTGTTGAGTGCATGCCCGGCCATGCTGGCCATGCCCCTGTGCGTGCACAAGGGCGCTGGGAACCCTAAGCGCAGCGTACATCCAGATGTAAATCCTGGAAACAAGAAAAAGAGGCCCGTACTTCCCGGGATGGTTCATGTATCAAAGAGCCACTTCACAAGTAAGATATTTTACTCATTTAAACGCCCTATCACTGACAATGCGTGTGGCACCATGCATGCTGCTGCTGCTTCATGCTCATGAATCCCAAGGTGCGGTGCCGGGCAACCTGCTCCTGAGGGACGAGAAGATTGAGGCATGTGTGGCCAACCAGGTGCGGCACTCAGGCCCTTGCGACCCATATGCAATGGAGCCGCAATACTCACTGCCTGCCTGAGCCATGCACAGGTTGAGATGCGTCAAAACCAGGTACGCTGCAGGCGCTGGGATCAGCTCACAAGCCTGGGGGCGGCCTTGCTCCTGCACGTCCGACCCCTTAACCCTCACACTCAAAAGTTGCCAAGATTCTAAGCACGCTGCTGCGCAGTGGGAGGCCCAACACTCGATGCATCGCGTTTTGCACAGAAGGCTGTACTGTGTGTGAGAGGGGCCCCTACAAGCTCATGCCGGCTTATGTCCCAGCCCAGTGACCATCGCCTTGCAAGTCTGAGCGCTTTACTGCACCACAGAGGCACACGATGCCCACTTGCCCCCGCCCACATGCACACACTGGCAGGTGGAGGGGCTGGAGGTGCCCTGCGTGAGCGGCGCGGCCCCTCTGCACCACGGCCATCCCTCCCTGAATGACCTCCTGAAGATGGAGGCGGCATACACCCAAGAGCAGGTGAGAAGAGGACAAATGACTTGAGAGTAGGATTTGGAGGCAAGCATACAAGCAAGCAGCCCAAATACCCGAGGAATATGTATCCAGGGACTCAAGGGGACCACGAGCGGTGAGAGCTATAGTGAAAGAGGAGTAGGCACCAACAAAAGTAGGTAAGCAGGTTATGGGCTGCAGCGCACTTGTCGTGCCCATGGGCCAAAGTGCCTGATGGGGCTGCCAAATGGGGCAGACAGGATCATACAAGGCACCAACTGGCCAGCACTGTCCCAAAAGGTATCCATACTGTCCAACAAGGCATCAATACAAGGAATTTGCTTCCTCTGTGCTGCCTTCAAATGAGTTTTTGTTGCGTGAATGCTTCTCACACGCACGTTCACTCTCTCTCACACACACACACAAGCTCTCTTTTTCTTTCCCTCTGAAAGCTGCCTATTTCGTCCAAGTGCTGCTTGGCAAGAATGCAGGCTATCTGCCACCACAATCCAAAAGATTTTGCAGCCTGCACATGCGCACAAGCATGCTATGTACTTGAGGAAGGGACACATGCTGTGTACGCCCCTCGTGTGTGTAGGATGACCAGAACGGCAGCATGCGCACGCACACCACCTCTGTGGACCACTGGCGGGCCCCCTCTCACGCTGCGTGTGCCCCTTGTGCATGCAGGATGACCAGAATGGTGGCATGCGCACACGCAACACCTCCGTGGACCACCGGCAGGCGTCTTTTCTCCCATACCCAGGCGCCCAACCCACCAGTGAAGGAGAGGGGGCTGCTGCGTATACACCATGGGGGCCGCCACTGGGGCAGGTACCTGGCAAGGGCGGTGCCCTGGCTGCACAGCCGCAGCAGTTGCCAGAGCAGCAGCAGCAGGGTAAGTCAGAGCAGGAGCTATGGAAAGGACAGGAGCAGCGGGCAGGGCAGACGCAGCGGGCAAAGCAGGAGCAGAGGGCGGCAGACGGGCCCTCCGGAGCTGCGAGCCCTTTCCTCATTCCTGACCCGGCCGCCCCTGGGTCTCCACCAACACCTGACACGCCTGAGAGCGAGGGGGGCGTGGCCAGTGGCTCGGCGTTCACAGACCTGGCGCAGGTGGGCTCCTGGGAGACCAGGCCTTTGTTGATGCAGGCCTCTTGATGCAGGCAGGCCTTGGCGCTGCATTGCGCTGCCTGCGCTGCACAGCAGTGCCTGCACAGCCCGGCCCAGCCCCCGGCTGCAGGCCCTTGCTGCCCTTTGCGCAGCCTTGCACTTTGTGGCTCTCATTGCATTTTGCGGCTCTGCCTGTGCCGCACGGCATGGTCTGTGGCCCTGCCCTGCCCATGTTTGTTGTACCTAGTTTGCATGGCGGTGCACAGTTCGTGTGTTGCTCAACATGTGTATAGTCTGCGCAGCATACCTGTGGCAACCCTCCCACCTGCACAGCATACCTGTGGCAACCCTCCCACCTGTTCTGACCACGCGCCACGTGCCGCACTTAACACGCCCAACCTGCCTGCACCAGGATGCCTCTGTTCCTCTAGCGGGGCGTGCAGCTCAGCCTGCAGCATGGCTTTGCTAAGTGCATCAACGTCACGATGCAGACGTGCTGGTCTGCCCTAATGGGCAAGCCCCACGTGCGCACCTGGTGTTGGGTCTTCAATGCACACGTGCGCATGGTGTATTTGTCAATACCCTGCAAGATGGCATGACGTGCCTTGCGCAACGGTCCAGGGACCGCAATGACCAATCATCTCAGTTGAGGGGGGCTCATGAGTAGCAATGGTTGCAGGCCCTCAGAAACTATGAGATGAAGACAGGACAGTCCCAGAAGGACAAGATATCTGAGGGGAAGAAGGAGAGCCCTGCTGCCACTGGTAGGTCCCGCTCGCACCTTTCAGAGACTGGGCAATGTGGACGGTGTGCACTGCAGTGTCATTCCTGCTTGAGACGTGCCGGTGCAGGCCATCAAACCAGTAGCACTGCACAGCAGAGCATTCACATCCGGGATTTTGGAGTGTGCATGCAAGGATGCACGGGTCCAAAGACATAAGGCCCTGAGCCAGACCTGAGGCACACAGTGAGAGCTGTGTGGAGCTGAGCACAGGCTGCTTGCCTGAGAAGATGCCTGTACAGCATGCTTCCTTTGGACCTGTGCTTGCGCCAAGGGCCATGTCATCCTCTGGAACAAGCAAAACTGAGGCCGCCTTGTGCTTGATGCAAAAGGCGCGCTGTAGATTTTGCAAGGTGATCCAGCTCACTCAACGACCCCTTCTCCATCAAGCAACTCTTGACAATTGCAGCCACATTCTCTGATACACCAGTGGTGGGTGTGTGGTGCGTCGTGAAGCTGCAACATCGGTGCATGTGCTAGCTGGTGCATTTGAACTACATGTGCAAGTGCATGCGTGTGTGTGTGTGCACACCTGATGCTGCAGCTGGGGCGACCCCACGCGCACGGATCGGCACCAGCCCTGTGGTGGGCATGAGCTCACAAATTGGCATGAAGGACGCTTCAGATGCCGCAAGCGAGGGCGAGAGCGAGGATGCATACCCTGGCCAGGCTGAACAGGGACTGCAGGATTGGCTGGTAATCCTGGGCTTTCTCGGCTCTGTATCTCTGCATACTGCAATAGTACTCCAAGTACGGTTTTCTGTACAGACGTGTAAGATGTCCGCATGAGTCGCCTGCATATATATATATATGTGTGTGTGTAAGATGACCAAATGTAGCCATCAGGGATGCCTGATGCTGCAAGCGTGCGGCAGCCTGGCACGCCCAACCCCACGGGGCGCCCCAGGCGCGCACCTTTTCTCAGCACCCCTGGGACAAACACCAGCATGCACATGCTACCAGCTCATACACCTGCAGCAGGCTTGCCCTGGTCCGTGCATTTCTGACAGAAGGGCTTGTGCAGCTGCTGCCTGCCTGTCTCTCCCCTGCCCCTTGACCGAGAAATACATATGCTTGCAATCTTTAGCTCCTATTTATGGCCCCCAAAGCAACCTCAAAGTTAGACTGCTGCCCTGCCTGCCGCGACAGTCTGAGGTTGGTCCTTCAGAGCCACCTAAGGCGAGCCTGCCCCAGCGCCAGGGCAGCCAGTTGGAGCCTGCAGGAGGCAATCTGGCTGGAGGGCTGCATGCAGTCGAGCCAGTTGAAGACAGCCTGGAAGGTCTGCCTATGGAGCCGCCCGTGTATTTTGAGATCCCTCCGTCTTACGAGTTGCCGCCTGAAGAGGCCCATGACAAGGAGGAACAGCAGGAGAACCTGACGCTGGATCCTTATGCTGGTGTGTGAGGAGAAGAGGAGTCCTGGGTGGGGGTGGGGGTGGAATAGGAAAGGTGGGCGATAAAAATTCCAGGGCTTTGCTCGGGCCCCGTTGCCCTGTGCTTACGCAGGCGCTCCTCAATGGTTCTCATGATGATGATCTTCATCACGCCTGTGGTGTGTCTGCATGCAGGTGTATGTGATCCTGAAAAGCCTGGTAACGCCTGTGGTGTGTCTGCATGCAGGTGTACGTGATCTTGAAAAGCCTCCTAACGCCTGTGGTGTGTCTGCATGCAGATATATTTGATCCTGAAAAGGTCAGGGCGGAAGAATCCCGCGTTGTCCGGGAAGAGCAGGTATACCTCACCATGCCTCTGTGAAGGATATGAAGGAGGACTGAAAAGGCCCACAGGGTTTAACATGGCAATTCCTGTTTCCCTGTGCATGCAATTAGCAGACACATGCCGTGATCCATTGGCTGGATGTCAACACACTAAGGCAGCACGTGGAACACATGGTATCCAGGGGCGCCTGGTGTGTGTCACTTCATGAAAAGTCTGGAGTGCCTGTGCATACACGCATGCGCACGCTTGCAAACACACACATACACACATGTACTCGCACACATGTACTCGCATATTGAAGGCACCCCCGGACGAGGCCCAACCTTCTTATATGATTGAGCACGCCGCCATGGTGGAGGATATGGAGGATGACCCGCGTATGGTGAGGCTGCACAAGATGGAATGCACACCATCCCTGCAGGCGCAGCTCAACCTTGCCTGGCATTTTGCTGCTTTGAGCCTTGCAGCGAGCAAGGATTGCAGTGCTCTGTGGTGTAGCATAGCCTTACCTGCAGAACGAAAATTCCTCCCTGCAAGGAGATTCCTCCCTGCAAACTCCTCCTTGCAGACCTGGAATTCCACTCTTTTTTCACTGCATGTTTGTTTGGCATATGCGCAGATGCATAGGTAGACTGTTTTGCTCATTCTTGACATGGAACGTTGTTTCTGCTCAGTTGCGATGGTCAAAGTGCAGTGTATCTTTAATGCTGCAAAGAACCTAGTGCTTGCAAGGAGTAACTGGATTTCCTTAATAATAAGAGCTTAGACACAACCTTTTGCAGCTGTGCGCCAATTTTCTTCTTACAGTGTTGCCTGGAAAGCTAAATCCCATTTATCAACGATTTGTGCCACAGCTTGTTTATCAGCTATTGCTGCTAAACTTTACTAACCAACATCTGGTGCCACCATAAATTCACTGGCGCGGTAAACAAACTGTGGCACTAATGGGAAGGGGGGGCATCTACAGTTTACGGGTCACAACTTGTTTTTGCGCCTTCATTTTTGGAAGCTTTATCAGGAGCTTTGCACAAAAGGCACAGTCACACGTTCCCGTGCCTCAGTCCCGCATCTGCCCCCCCTGCCCTCCAGGTCGCCCCTGGTGTTGGCTCCCCAGGCCGACCTGCACGGTCTGTGCCCTCAACACCTCGCAGGCGCACCCCACCAAGCGTGTGACTTCATGATCATGCAGTGCTTAATTGCTGACTTTTGACAAGAATACCTGGCGCAATAGCCGGCGCAAAAGTGCTGCAAACTGTCGTCTTGTTTGAGCATTCTGAGCCTGTGCCGGTCTGCGGGCTGTGAGTGTGACATTCACAGATGAGCCCTGCTAATTCATGTTCCTCTTTGAAATCTCTTGTGTGCCATAGTCTGTGAACAGCAGCTCAACATGCACCTACAGAAATGCACCTAGGCATGCAAAGGATGCACAAACTGCTAGTTTATGTGAACACTAGTAGTGTATGAACTGTATGTATGAACTGTATGAACTGCATTGCCTGCGTCTGCCATGGTATTGCTTGAAAGTCCTGAAGTCTGACTCCATAATTTTTGACTAGATTGAATCATGTAGGTATGGCAAAGCTCATATTTTTGGGGAAAATGAATGGCCAATGAAGGTTGGATCAGTGAAACCTCTTGTGTGCTAGGATAACTTTTCACCTCTAACTTATAAGGCTTTGGGTGAGCTGCCCTCGACATGTAACAAATAAGTGTCCCTTGTTAATGCCCAGTAAAGCAACTGTGCGCTGCTGGAAGCCTAGAAACTGATTAGGTAATGACTGTTACAGCCGAGCCCACTGGTCCAGATTTGACAATGAACTTTGCATACGTGCCTAATATTGTACAAGATGTCACCTGAGTAATGAGGGTAGGCAGGGTGGTTCGAAGCACGGGCACATCTAAACACTTGTGGTGTGCTTTTCAATACGCATGGCAGCGATTGGGTACCTAATCTCTGGCGCAACCCCCTCAGACCAGATTAATTCCTAGAGGAGGGCAAATGAGGCCCCAAATCGGTCCAAAATGGCATTTTAAATGTTCCTGGGGCAAGAGCCTCACTTGAAACTACCAACCGTGCCACACATGTCCATGTACATGGGCCACTCTGCCGGCAAGCAGATAGTGCTCTCCATATTCTCTCATCGTGTCGATATAGGATCATCTTGGGTATGATCACTGAACGCCATAATGTTGCCTGCAGGCTCATCATGAAAGCCATCAGCTAAGGCTCTCTGACAGGTTGTTTTGTCCAGTTGGATGCCGGCAGCACTGATCGCCTGGCCCAACAAAACCAAATTCCTGAGCATGCTGATAACAGGACACTACCCAGCTGGCTTTTTGATGCTCGTTTATCTGCTAGAGATAGACTCACCTCAATAGAGATAGTTGCCCCGATGCCATTTTGGTCACCCCCTTACTAACCCTTACCTTTACTAGGTAGTACCTACTAAAAAACCAAATCGCCAACCATTCCTCATTTGCACCAGGTGTCACAACAAGACAACCCAGCAGAAATGTACGCAGAGTTAACGAGCTCAATGTCAATATGAGGGAGACACACCTCGTTGAGCTTAAATACTGTGAAGATACACGGCGTGAACACCAATCAGAGGCCTCTAGACAACAACACGAGGTTCTTTGTAAGCGCTTAAAGGCCAAGAAAGTTGTCCTTTACACCATTCTTCTTGGTGTGGGAGGCTCTTTCTATACCTCACACACTTTGAATCACCTTGAAGAGCTTGGCCTTGATACATAATAAGCCCATAAGACTGCCCTCAAGTTACATGCTCATTCTGTGCTCTATGCACACAAACTGTCAACTTACCAGACGCGCTCTTGAAAAATCTACTAGATTTTTAATAGTTACTCTCAAGGTCTTGGTCTGGAGCAGGGGGCGGCTTATCACCCTCCAGATCCTCACAAGTTTTCCCATTTCCCTGGTGGAGGAGACTCACGGCTCTTTGGGCCAACGTGTCTCCTTTTCCTTGATTGATGTAGGGAGTGGTTCCACTGCCTACTTAGTTTTTCTTTTCTTTTTCTTTTCTGCAGGCTCATCGTGTGGCCCTCCTAGTAGGAGGATATCCTCCTACTAGGAGGGCCACACGACATCGATGTTTTGTCACTAGCCCAACAGAACCTTCAAGTTACTGAGCATGCTAACAATAGGACATTATCCAGCTGGCTTTTTGATGTTCGTTTATCAGTCAGAGACAGGCTAACCTCAAGTTGCACTGATGCCATTCTGGTTACTCCCATACCAATTAAATCCAAGCCACCTTCCACTCCTCACTTACGACAGGTACAGCTTGCTAGATCTCATGGAGAATTGTGCAAATTTCACGATTTCAAAGCTAATAACTTATTGAAGAGGGACTCCTCGAAGGCACACCTGATAGAGGTCAAATACTGTGAAGACACCAGGCCTGGACACCAGCCTAAGCTGGAGGCCTCAAGCAAACAACACAAGACTCTACTAGACTCTGCATAGTATGCAGGCGCTTGAAAGCCAAAACTTTTGAAAGCTCACACTCCACACAATCCTTCTTGGTGTAGGAGGTTCTTTACCTCCAACACTTTGCACCATCATGATGATCTTTAAGAGCTCAGCCTTGATTCACAAAGGATCCACGAGACTGCCCTTAAAATGCACGCTCGCTCCAAGCATTATGCTTACAAACAGATGCGCACTTAAAAACAAAATGCTCTCAAGGCCTTGGTCTGGAGCAGGAGGCTGCCAGCCACCCTCCAGATCCCCACAAGTTAATCTTTTCAATTGGTCACGGTGTGTCTCCTTTTTCTTAATTGATGCAGGGATTATTTGCCAGCAGCGCTGCCTGCGTTTTTGCGTTTTTCTCCTCTTATCTGGTTCTTATCCTTTTCAGCATAGTTTACTGCTACTCTGGTCAGGCAACACCACCTTCTCTCGCAGCGAAACATTATGGACGTCCTTCATGACGGCACGGCCCGGGGTGATTTGCCATGCCAGGTAATCATCATGATGACAATTTTCCCATGTACCTATCTTAACATTGATCTCCTGTACATGTAAAGTGACGCACATTCCGCAAAAAAGTTTCAAGGCGGTGGGTGCCATGGTATGCACTGTACCAGTGCAGCATCTGAACACCGGCGGGCCCAGCCAGCTTTTCTGCATACCAAGCCTTCCTGAGCGTCTTCAATTCGAAGGCCTACCAGTAACTCACTGTCTCACAGTCGGACTGTAATGGCAGTACAGTCAGTCACTACACTCTGGTCACCATTACATCTTTTTCAACGCAATGGATTAAATGGATGGATTAAAAATAAGTCTCTAAACATCATGAACATAAAAACACAAAATTGCAGGAAAAAATGAAATGATAAAAACTTCATTGAATGAAACAGCATAAGAGCACAGCATTTGATAAACCAGGTTACAAGGGCATACTCATTTCCACAATCATCACTTCTCCGCCATCAATGACTTGATAAAGCAGCAAGGCAGCCACCCTGCATGGCCTTCACATGCTGTGCTTGCGTGCTTACAAAAAACCCCACGGCTTACTGCAGAAATTAAATGTCATATTTCTTTCTGTGTCCATAGCCACAATCATTGACAACTTACAACCAACCCTTTCAAATACATGCTTTCAAGGCCAGCCAGGCTTCCCACTGCTTAGCAAGTTGCCATTCACCAAAAGGCACCTCGATCAAGCATTGAGCTCAGCCTCAATCTGGTCAAAGGTCTTGCCTTTGGTTTCCGGGACCTGCACGGGCAGAATGAAGAATGAGCTCGTGAGCCTTCTTTTTTACAGAAGCTGACTGTAACGCTTCTCTTACAGACTGCAAGGTCAGCCACACAGCTTTGGCTGTGGACGCTGCAGGGGATCATGGAATCATGGGGGTGGGCCTTGCACTGATGCAGGTACTAAACTTTTTGATTAGCGCCTCACAATCAACAGATCTTACAGTTTCTTGCAAAATGTTCTGCATTTGCAAGCACTCCCTATGCAATGGCCCCGGCAACATGTTGGTTGAGCCTGCTCCTTCCTGTGATGAGGCTGAGAACAATTTATAGGGAAGAGACACAGATAAAAAAAGGGAGGGGACATACCTGAGAGCGTACAAAGAGTGCCCCGAGGAGCGCAACCAACCCAAAAGCAGAGTAGCACCCTGCCAGCCCAAACCTGCAAGTGGGGTTGTGCAGAGCCATTACACAACCAGAAACATGAGCGAGTGTTGCCGCATGTGCAACAAGCAGCCGCATGGAATCAGCCTTTGGCTGTTTGTAACGGCTTTCCAACTGCTTCTTTGACCTGGACCAACTATGCAATACAGCCAAAACGTTGTGGCATCACCCTTGCCCCCGTACAACACATTTGCAGGCTCTTGTACCAGCGCATTGTCCAAAACAGGAACACTCACTGCGTCACTGCTGCCATGAATGTCACTCACTGCGTCACTGCTGCCATGAATGTCACTCACTGCGTCACTGCTGCCATGAATGTCACTCACTGCGTCACTGCTGC
>LKMJ01006841.1_pt1 | contig 10747 bp, 15 predicted proteins | sample 643391 | NCBI WGS metagenome assembly LKMJ01 (sample SAMN04112250, study PRJNA286221) | soda lake metagenome | biome: soda lake; feature: Kulunda Steppe; material: water; isolation source: sample PL-Br10 brine of Picturesque Lake | place: Russia: Kulunda steppe | collected 2010-07
GACAGTAATCAGCCCAGCGTTCAATGTCGACAGCTATTTGTTCAGCATTTTTGTTTGAGTGTTCGAGTTCGTGGTTAACGACTTTATGCATTAATTCAGCGAATTGCATACGTTGACGTGTTCTTACCGTGTTTTAGCTGTTACCATTTCCATTTTCATAACGGCCAGCTTGCTGCATCTGCTAAGAGTAAATATGAGTCCGTGGAACAAGGTTCTATAACGCGTGGATTCTTTTTAATGATAGTGATGAATCCTTTTTCGTTGAGTTGCGAGCAGTATCTACGTACAGATCTGTGACTGGCTGTTGTTTCGTTTTCTAACGTTGCGTATGTGATACCTGTGTTGTGTTCCACGATCAGGCGCAGTACTTGCCTGCGGTGTTTACTACCGCGTGCCCAGTTGAGTAGCCATATCCATTTGTGTGAGTAGTGACGTCGGAGTTTCTCCATCGTCTCTACTGGGTTTTCTATTGCAGTGTTGGGGCTGTCGTTGAATGTGGTGTTGTTGGTATAGGGTGTAGGTGGCCAACCCTTGGCCAACAAGGCCGCCGTCTTGCGGTGTACTTTTGTTACCGGTTCTTCTACCCCGATGCCGTCTTGCGGTTTAGTCATTTCTGGATTTCCAACGCACGGCAAGCTGAAAGGGGGTAGATTTATAACCTCGTACACTGTTTATGAAAAGTGCGAGGTGGAATGTGGTACATTCCCCCTTTCGATCCTTGTCTTACGCCTCTGAGAGGTGTTTTTGTGCGTTGGCTTGATACATTAACCGCGTGTATTTAAAACCTCTGGCGGGTATTGGTATAAAAGTTTTACTTACATTGAGGTGTAAACGAGGCTTCAGTGTAGCGGTTTTTACTTACATTGAGGTGTATATGAGAATGAAAAACGCGGTTCGGTGGAGATATCGACACTAAGACCTGAGAATATTAACCGATATGTATCTCTCCACTGAACCACGTGAATGTTGTTTCAGAACACTTTTAAATTTTTGTATCGGTTGGTTTGGAAAGTGAATAAGGGCCTCTTTAAAGTCAATGGATGTAAGTTTGAGCGATGACTAAGAGGCATTTCTTGCTTTGACTTACGAGTTAATAAAAGCATCAGTTAAGATGTAAACGGATGTCAAAGAGGGGGTAGGGCAGGAACGTCGTTCACCCTATTCCCTCAAACCTATGACAGGGCAGTTAGACAGGTTGGAGTTCTTCTTGTTGCGCTGATTGACGTTCCCAACACTACTTACAATGTTTGAAGTTAAAAAATCGTTGTTTGAAGGCTTTTCAACGATCTACGTGAAACCCATCCTTTTTACCAGAATCCCCCTTCATCATTCGACATTGATTCTTCAAGTTTGTTCAGGGCTGAGCTAATTGTTATTTCGTTCTCATACCAGTATGAAGGCACGACAACACTTTTCAACCGTTGGATTGAACTTGTGTTCTTTTCTATTGTTTCTGTTAGCGATTCTGAACTATCTTGAACTGCTTTCTTTCCAGTGGTTTCAGTTGTTTCGTGAGTCATCATTTCCTCGTTTGTTTTACCTACCAGCAGCCGCTCAATCGAGTCAAGTCTTTTTTCAATATCGTTTAAACGTAAATCAACACTACGTTGATCTGCTTTGTGACGCTGCTTTTCTTGGACTGTTTTAAACTCGTTGTGGAGTTCATCAACTGTTGACTGGAGTGAGTATAAGTCTCCTGCATACCCGTTTACAGTATCTTCAAACTCTTTTTTAGCATTCGGGATATCTCGATGTACTACTTTATCTATTCTTCTGTTAGCTTCTGCTGCTTTCTTATTTGCTTCTGAACTTCTCTCCTCTACAGTTCCAACGCGATTTTCAAAGTGTTGTATTGACTTGGACAGCTGAACTGAGTTTGATGGGGGTTCAACTTCTCCGTCCCACGTTCTAACGAATTCTGTCCCAAATTCTGTTAACGCGTACACTCTTGAACTGTTATGACCGAACTGTTCAAACTCGCCTGTTGGCTCGACTAACCCCATATCGTATAATCGTGATTGCCCAGAGTTGTTTGGATCACATCTGTGATGGATGCTTGCAGTTTGTTTTATTGACGGTAGGTCTTCTTTGATTGCAGCAGCAGTACAACTACCTCCTTCTGAGTATAGTTTTGAGATTGTTAATTTTTCGATACGTTTCAGTTCTGTTGGGTCTAATTCTCCCTCCATAATACATAAAGTAATTGTCATTATAGGGTATTAAGTGCAGGGAAAAAATTAATCCAATTGCAATAACTAAGGTGATAATATTTAACCCCAATTAATGCGAAAATCCAGCGTCGTCAACAGCTACCGCACCCCCCCACCGGAAAAAGCAACTCGTGGGGGATTACATCTGGGAGAAAAGAGGAACCCAAACATCCACGTGTGAGGGGTCAAGAATAGTTATTAAGAAACTGTAGAATCAGGGTGAAGTGAGAAAGTGAAATACCAGATCTCGAGGAGGCAAATACCCCCACCGTCGACAGGGTGGATAACGGTCAGGAAGAAAGCTGGGAATGTCGAGAGAAGAGGGAGAGAAGGGCTGCAACAAAGAAGAGTTCCCGTGGGGCTTCAGTGGGTTACAAACCCCTAACAACCCTGTTTTACAGGTCACATTCACAAGTGAGAAGGGTGGATATCGGTCAGGAAGAAAGCTGGGAATCAAGTTACAAACCCTCACGAGTTTCACATCAACGAGTCACAGAAGACAGGGTTCCGAACTCAATACAGGACAAGTTAGAATCAACGAGTCACAGAAGACAGGGGGTTACTCCACGACACTAACAAGTGATATAATGTATGCAGAATCTGTTTTCTCAACTGTGATTCCCTTCTCTCCACTGTTGAACACAGTACTGGGAACATCGATCGCTGATAATTCCTCGAGTATCTGTGAGACTTGATCAGGGTGGATATCATTAGTTGAAAGCTGGTATTTCAAATCTGTGCGGGTTTGAAATGGTATTTCCATTGTGACTGTATCAGAAGAGTCAAAATTGTATGATTCAAGAATGTTTTTGATCCTTCTTGCAGTGATGTGTTGGAGTTCCTCTGATGGTGGCTCAGGCGGGCTGAGAGATACTTCAAACGTGTTTTCGTCGTACTGTTCAACAACTACTGTTGATTGATTTGAGCGGTTATAACGGGTTGTGTCAATGCGTGTTAAGTCTTTCAGGATTCTGTCGATCTGGTCATCTGTAAATTCTGAATGCGGTAAGACGGCCCCGTTAATGAGTGTTGACGGTGTTGCTGTGTGCGGGCTTTGGAGTAGTTGACGGAGCCGGCGAATTGTTAGTTCTTGTTCTGTACGCGTGGTTGTTGTGTAAGGCGTTGGCACTGTTTGTTTGTTTCTGTTGTGTGGTTTTAATCGTGTTGTCCGGGGTTGTTTTACGTTTTCAGTGTTTGTTGTTTTGTATGGATGAATTCATTGAATCAGAGAAGTATTGGAAGTTAAAAGGGTATGGGCGGTTGTTGTTATTGTTGTCTATTGGAGTGTATGGTGCTGGCCTTGTTTTGAAACGTGTTCACGCTGAAAAGCGTGAGGCGGAGGGTGATCGTTAGTCGTCCCAGTAGATGAGGTAGACGGTGTTTTGTTGGTGGTCTTCAATTAGTGCTGATGGTTCGTTTTTTGATTGGAATTTTTCGTGTGATTTTTTGAGTTGTCGTTTTTCGGTTGTTGTTGTTGCGGCGAATGTGTATGTGTCGTTTTGTTCGTTGCTGTGCATATTTTTGTTTGTGGTGGTTGTGTGGTTTAGGGGCAGGGGTGTTTGGTGGGTTGGTGTGTTATTTGGTGTCATTGGTGTTGGTTGGGTTGTGTGTTAGTGTTTGTCTATCGTGTTTGGTGGTGTAAGTATAAGTTTTAAGTGTGTAGTTTGGATTATGTTTGTACGAGGTACCGAGACCCATCTAATTCACTAACGAGTTCACTGAGTATTTAAAGATAGGGAATATAATATTGAATAGGTTCCAAATTCAACTCAAAACTGGAACCCCCATAAAATTACATAGAACAATGACCGGAATAAAATTCAAAACCAAACTCTGGAAACAGTCACAAAATAGTTATGGTTCAACCATACCCAAAGCACTACTCGCAGCCCGTGGAGTCAACCCAGAAGAAAATGATGTTAAACTCGTATGGGAAATTAACAACAAAGGAGAAATACAAGTCACATTCAAAACCACTGAAAACAATGACTGAACAAAAACGATTCTGGGGATACGTACGACTATCCCAAACCGGACGAGGAACAGAAAACATTGAGGAACAAAAACAAAAAATACGAGAATACGTCGACAACCACCCAAATGCAAAACTCATCACTACAATATCCGATGGACGTGGATCATCAGGGTTCAAGTCCGACCGTGAAGGCTTTCAAACACTCTTGCAGAAAATAGAAAACCAAGAACTTGATGGGATAGTTACGCGTGACAGGAAACGATGGGCGAGGGATTTTGACTTACGCTTAGAATCAATCCTTAAAATGCGCCAGAACAACGTTGAGTGGCATACTACAGAAGAAGGAGCTATTGGACTCAACGATGAGATGAACTCAGCATTAGACGTTATACGGGCTGCTGTGGATTACCAAAGTAAAAAACAAGAGATCGAACTCGCCCAAGAGGTCGTACAACAACGCATGGATGAAGGATATTATCAGGGAATGGCTCCGTACGGCCTTCAATATGATGATGATAAACAATATTTGGTTCAAAACCCTGATGAATTCCATATCGCTATACGAACTATTGAACTCGTTGATAATGGTGAAACCTATCGACAAACCCGCCGGCAACTCATTGATGAGTATACTGAAGACAAAGTTCCATCAATCGGTACTATTGGCTCTATCGTCGAACGTCGTGAATGGTATCGAGCAGTTCAGAATGGCTCTGTAATCGGTCGAGAAGGCGCTCTGAGCCTGTAAAACGCTTTTTTAATACCATCGAGCCTAAGATATTTTAGACGATATGGGGATTCTGTCACATTATGATGTTCTGCGAACCCACATTCGCATAATAGTTATATAACCAAATTGATAATACTCAAATGAGTTATGCAGGATACACTAAGCCAGAATGAAACAGTCGTTGAACAGGTCGGAGAATACACAATTCTGAAAATTGATAACACATACAGAGTTGAAACCGTTGAAGTACGTTATCAAAGTAAACGTAAAGCAGTCATCGCGGCCAAACTTCTTGACGAAGCCGGAATTTGCCCTTCAGTGTATAATTACAACGCTGCATCTCATATACCTGCTAAAATCGCTAACAGAGGCAAGAATATGCTTGCAGCGTGGTACTACCTAGCTAGTGATGACAGTGATACAGAAACAGATTATTGGCTCGTGAGAGACCATCTGGACGTTTCAGAACAAACAGCACGTAATTACGTGTCTCGATATCTAAACTCTTAACCGCTGAAATAATTTTCTAAAAGTTCTTCTCCTTCACCTTCTCCTTCTCCTTCTCCTTCACCTTCTCCTTCTCCTTCACCTTCTCCTTCAACTGGGCCACTACGCGCTTTAATTACATTTGTGAATACTGTATATAAAACTGCTAAATGTGGCGCCAGTGACGGCACTAAGACAGCCACACACACTAGGAAAACTAGTACTACTGCTGACAGCAGGATAAATTCCATATGGTTTTTTTACACGCGCGGGAGTAGATTAGGCTTATCTTTCCTCACATACCCCACAAATCCATACTAAATGCCGTCTATTATAAAATCCGTCATAATATGTCGTGTAGTGCGTACTATACCCCATATATTCTCTCTAAGGGGGTTTTACCCCGCCGCTATCCTTGGGTTTTAAAGGTTTTACAAACCTTGGAAAAGGTATATAAGTCCCCCCCACTTACCCATTAATGTAGAAAGGAAGTCAGGAAACTGAGACAGGTAGCACACACCCAGACGTCGACATTAAGGCGCCCACAAGAGGCGAGAAATGAATGACGCGTGCAGGGATGTGTGACAGTCCTCCTCCCCCTGTAAAAAGGGGGCCATAGGGGGGTTATGGGGCCTACGCAGGCGCTGAAATCTCACACTCGTCTTGATATTTCTTGCTCGCCAGCGCCGGACGCTGGAAATACGCCCGCCAATAGGGTTTTGGTAACGCTCAGAAATGGCACACAGCGCGTGTGGATTGGTTCGAATCCAATTCTGGGCATTAGCTGGATAGTGTAGATTGTCGGTTATATGAGAGAAAATCAACAGACAGAACCAAAACTGAAACTATGACAGAACAAGAACTTATCACACAGATCGCACAGCAGATAGAGACAAACGGAAGCTACGAACTTGATGATGACGAGCTGAAAAAACTGGGCATCGTTTACGATGATCCAAATTTCGGACGTCAGTTCAAACGTGCTATCGTTAGCGGTAATGTAGATAATATAGCTGTTAAAAACAGTCTTTACAGGACTGATACAGGCCATATTATCCACATTAAACGCAATTCAAATTTGGCTGGTGAGAAGCACACACGATACTACGCACATGGGGTTGGAGATCGACTTGAATTCGATGGGAGTGGGATCGATGGTGATGTTCTCCAAAACATCAGTAATAACACTGCTATCAAGGTCACAGATGACCTGATAGATGTAATTGATGCAGAATATAAAAAATTCGCTGAAGCAACAGCAGATTATCTAGATGACGTGTACTGTGCAGCTATCGATAGTGATAGTATATACATTGAGGTATATGATTATTCACTGAACGGTATGTACAGGCACGTTAAAGACGAAATTGAACTTGTGGATGGAGTCCGTGATTTCGACGAAGAAAATTACGATGAAATAGAAAAGCAAGAATGGGATGTGTTCGCGAAGAAAGTGCGCGAATCTGGTGAAACAGGCCCGCATCATCGTGTTGATATCAATTTCAGCCCTGATTATCGCGTAGAATGGTCGTTAGACCACAAAGCATTGTTAGAAGAATAAAAAACAGTCGAAACAAGCCTTAGCGGGCTTGTCTGTGGGACTTAGCCACCCCACACTGAAGAGACAGGCTAACCCTAAAATTATGAATGTAGATTACGAAAGTATGAACGTAGAACAGTACCACAGAGAAACCACGCAGTACGTAATGGATACCATTACAGACTCAGCTGGAGAATTCGTAGATGGACGTGTTAAAAACGTCATTGACGACTTTGTTCGAGCAGAAACAGAAATTGCGTGCATGACGATTAAGCCACATCCATCTACACCTGAGACTGTTCCAACAGAACCGATGTACGTAACAGTGTATCAAGCAGGTGGAGATTATGATTGTGTCGTTAGATTCGACGAGTATGATGTTGAGGTTGAAGTTTATGCCGCTGATATTGAGGAAGTTGAAGAATATTTGATTGATATTAAAACAGAACTTGGTGGTCGAGTGGAGATTGATTCAGTGGATTGGTTCACCAATCTTTAAACAGTCGAAACAAGCCTTTAGAGGGCTTGTCTGTGGGATTTAACCGCCCCACACTGAAGAGACAGGTTATACCAGAACAATATATGTACGATAATAAACATTCGATCGGTAAAATAATCACTGATCGGCTAGTACGAGATCATGCTGTAGCTGTCGGTGATAAAGCAGAAGAGTACAAAGACAAATTTGGCAAAATTCCCCACGGGTTTTTCGCGTACGCGAGAACAGAATTAATTGATAACGCTGAAATAACAGCGTGGTTGATCAATACGCGGTTGCCTTCTGGTGATTTTGCCGATATTGGATTGATTTACGTGGATTTTGATGGAGATGTTGTGTGTTGTGTAGTTGATGGATATCGTGATTCAAAACAGATTTTATACGACATAACGCAGGGACGTCAGTGGACTGTCAAGCGTTGTGTGTGGAATTCGAAAAAAGAAGCAGAACAATGATTGATGAATTTAACTTTGAACAGATTGAAGAGTTTAAAAAAAGATGTGTAGATGATGTTGGTCGCGTGAGCGTTGGAAATTCAAACACAGGGAAGGAATTCTGTGTGTTTGAGCTTGATGATGGTCGTATAATCGCGGTATACGACCCTGAAGAGGAGTAATTAAGAGTACCAAAGCCCTTTACTAACCCCACTAGTATATTTTGTACTGGTGGGGTTTTTTTATTCCGGAGAGTGGTTTCACACGTGTAGCGTTGTTAGTCTTGTTCTGGGTTGATATCATCCATTTTTTCTTCTACCCGTTTGGTGTCGAGTTTTTCTATTTTGTCTCGAACTTTATCAACTTTGGATTCAAGACTTCCTACGCGTTTCTCAATGCGTGATGCGTTTGAAATTAGTCCATCGTACCTGTCGTTTTTTTCGCTTCCAAATAATGCCCTGTTGTGCTCTTGGATGAGTTTAAATTGTTGGAATAGAATCCCTCCAATTGTTATTAGAATAGCTATTAAGATGGCTCCAATTATTTCTACAGCTATCTCTTCAACAGCCGTAAATCCTATTATTTCCATCATATCTAAAAAATAGTTGAACGTGTGGTAAATATGATGTTGTTAAATACTAATTGGGAAAGTGTTTTTACTCTTAGTCTCTTTGGCCGGGAGGAGTCCAGTCATCACTGAGCCCTCGCCCGGGGGTTTCGTCCTCCCAGTCGAACGCGTGCCCAGATCCGGGGAGAGGTTGGTTGTCTGGACGTTCAACTTCATTAGTGGATATGAATGTTTTAGGTTTACCCATCACAGTTGAATTGAAAGCGTTACTAAACTGTATGGTAGGCGGTTCAAATTCATTCCATACCGATCCTATTTGCATAAATACAACGACCCCGTTGAGATCATCAGTATCTGTTCCATCTGATAGCTCTTCAACAGTCCATTCTTGGCTAGAGTCGACAAGTAACCAGCCGTTCAATTCATTCGAGTAATGTCCTTCTCGTAATGAGAGCGTAGTATTCGGTATAGATGTTAATGATATTCCGTTGTGAGATGCTGAACTTTCTACAGCGAATGGTTCACCGTCTTCAAACGGCCCTAAAACACTAAATCCTTTGTCACTATTCGGGGTTACATATCTATATTTTCCATTCACAGAATAAGAATCAGGGTCATTAGTAACACGAGCCCAGTATGTACCATTTCCGACCGCATGTCTTATATTTACATCTGATGGCGTTTCATAATCGTCTTCACCCCATAGTGTTTCACCTGTTTGTTTATCAAGAAGCATTCCTCTGTAATCTGCTTCATTACGTCCATTGATGGACGCGTTCATTATTTCACCCCCGGGGTTTATGTACATGTATCCTCGTGGATGAGTGCTTGTTGTCCCATCATCACTATCCCAGTCAGTGAAGGCTCTCGACCATACGGTTTGTTTTTCAATTGGATCGTACATTGCATGACTTATACCGCCTCCACCTCTGCCGGCGTAGAATACATATCTATTATCTGTTTCTATTTCTCCTTGTCCGTCAGGATGAGTTCCACCTATTCTTGTTGAGTATTCTACCTCACCATTTGTTGTATCAACTGTATACATTGTGTTACTTTCGTTCAATACGTACACGAGTTCGTTTTCATAATCTCGTGCAATGCTTTCATTAGATGATGTAACAGTTCCTACTTTGTATGTGTGTTTTAATTCTCCGTCAAGTGATATGTGATGTATCCACCCGTCACCACTGCTGTGAGCAGCCCATATACCGTCTTCAGCTATTGTAATATTTCTGATCGTGGTTTGCTGAACGCCTTCATCATCTTCTCCTTCTTTCCTTGGTAGTTCTTCATCAAGAAACCATAAGAATTCTCCGTTTTCAGGATTTATACCGGCAACAAATCCATCTGTTTCGTTATTTCTTCCACATATTGCTACGATATCCTCACTTGATTTCATATCGTATACGTTACTTATTCCTTCATTCTCCCCGTACGGAGTATACCACGATATACTTGCTGCAAGGTCTAATTTTATGGTTATTTCTTTGTCTTCATTGAGATAATGGGCAGTGCGTCCAATGAAGGAATTTGTTTGAGTTGTTGTAGTTACTTGAAACCCTTCCGGTAGTTTTGGAACTGATATTTGGAGTTTGTCGTTAATATTTTCTCCGACAACGCTTTTGCTCCAACTTCCGGTTTCAACTGTGAGTACAGGTGTTGTAGGTTTGAATGGTGTTTCCCATTCGAATTGTGCTGTAACTGTCCTCCGTGGACGTTGTATTTCGAATGTTTCTTTGATATCATCACCTAATAGTTCACATTCGAATTCGAACTCTTTTGTTTCGTCTAACGCGTCACTATTTATTTTTAGTGTGTATGAACCGGTCTCAGTTAGTGTTGAAGTTTCTGTTTCAATGAGTGGGTCTTCTCTATTTGTTTGTATATTTTCTTCAACAACTTCTCTTTCATCGTTTAAAATAGAGATGTTAGACCTACTAAGCGTGTTATCGTATACGTCGGGTTTAATGTTGAATGTTGCTTGTGTCTCCGCGTTGAGTTTTAATGTTATCTGCTTATCAGAGTCGAGTTCTACGTTTTTATGTACATCGTAGTAGTTTTTAGTGTCTGTTTCAACAATGTATTCTCCTCCTCTGAGTTCTTTTGTTTTGCTTTCTGAAGTATATTCAGATGTGTAAATTTCTCCATCTGTATCTGTGTATTTAATACTAACGTCTTCAGGAACCCCGTTAATAGGTTCTTCAACTGTAACTGTTAACTCGTGGATTTCTCTGAGTGTTCTTACTGTTTGGACTTGTCCTTGTACTTCTTGCTTGGTTGTTCTTACTGTTTGGACTTGTCC
>LKMJ01006843.1_pt1 | contig 10744 bp, 7 predicted proteins | sample 643391 | NCBI WGS metagenome assembly LKMJ01 (sample SAMN04112250, study PRJNA286221) | soda lake metagenome | biome: soda lake; feature: Kulunda Steppe; material: water; isolation source: sample PL-Br10 brine of Picturesque Lake | place: Russia: Kulunda steppe | collected 2010-07
ATGCTCTTTATCGTGCTGGTGCTTGTTTTCTTTTTAGGGGTAAGAAATGCCCTGCTCGTAGCTGCGGCTGTTCCCCTGTCTATTTTTATCGGGTTTATTGTTTTGTTGAGTTTTGGTTATTCGGCAAACTTCATCATTCTATTCAGTTTAATTATTGCACTGGGGCTACTTGTAGATAATTCCGTGGTAGTTGTTGAAAATATCTACCGATACCGCGAAATGGGATATGAACGGTTTGATGCGGCCAAGAAAGCTACAGATGAAGTTGGTTATGCCCTTATTGCAGCCACATCCACACTGGTTGCAGCATTTTTGCCCATGACTTTCTGGCCCGGGATTATTGGCCAGTTTATGGGATACCTGCCCAGAACGCTGATCATCGTTCTTCTCTGTTCTCTTTTTGTGGCACTGGTTCTTTACCCGGTTCTTACCGGATATCTTGTACGGCTCGAATCTGAAGAAAAACCTAAAAGATCCAATTTTGTAAAAGGGACAATACTGGCAGTTCTCCTCTTTTTAGGTGTTGCGATAGGAATGGCCAACTTTACAACGTTAATGGTTACGATTCTTACAGCTCTCTTTTTCTACCTATCATTTAAATTCCTGATCAAGCCCGCATCAGATGTATTTACGGGTAAAATTGTGCCACGAACACTGAAGTGGTACAAAGTAATGCTGCGATTCTTACTTAAACGCGACTACCGTGCAAAATATGCTATGCTTCGAAATACACTGGCGCTTGGAAGCCTTTCATTTGCCGCATTACTGGGCATATCTGGTGGGGTAGTGTCTATGTTTTCTCCGGCGGCTTCAATTCTGTTTTACGGGGCTGCTCTTTTCGGAATTATTGCTGTCGTCTTAATACTTATTCACCTTATTGAAGCTATTTTTATTGGCGGTCGCTATTCTGTATACATGGGTCTGTTTATTGCCGCGTTTCTGGCGGTGGTTTTGAGTATCGTTTCCCTTGGCAAAACCGTTGCACTCAATGAATGGCTAATCTTATTGGGCCTGCCTCTGGGCATAATTATTATTGGAGCATTGGGAATGCTCAGAAATTCCGATAAACCGTTAATTTTAACAGATAATCGTGCTCTTTTACTAAACTCCATGATGGGAGTTTTGATTGGAATTTTCGGGCTCAATGCAGTTCTCTCCACCGGTGTTGAGTTTTTCCCCGAAACCGATCCCAACCGAATCATTGTTGAACTCGAAGGGCCTATTGGTATGAATGTTGAAGCGAGTAACGTGATTGCTCAAGAAGTCCAAAACCGTATCTACAGCCTAATCGATTCTGATCCTGATGTAAAAACCAATATCGAAAATATGCAGACAAACGTTGGAGTTGCCGGTGATCCATTTTTTGGTGGTGGAGGACAAAGTCCTGAGCTATCCCGGTTAACCCTCAACCTGGTAGATTACGGAGACAGAGCCGAACCGTCACTTCAAACACTCTCAAAAATCAGAAATGCAATAGGCGATCTGCCCGATATAATTGTAAATGTTGATGGCGAACAAGTTGGCCCGCCCACAGGGCCACCCGTTAATATTGAAATTTCAGGGCCTGATTTTGACGAAATTGTACGAATTACCCGCGAAATTAATTCCATGCTCCTGGAGGCATCATCAACCAGACAAATACCCGGACTTGTTGATATCCGAAACAATGTAAGTGGCGGAATTCCCGAATATCGCGCAATTGTAGATTATGAAAAAGCGAGTCGTTTTGGCCTGAATATGAGTGATATCGCCCAAACAATCCGAATTGCAAATAACGGCCTTGAAGCAAGCGAATGGCGGGATGGTGAAGATGAGTACGATATTACGTTTCGGCTTCGACAGGAAGATCGCCGGGATCTCGAAAGCCTCCGGGATTTAAATATCCGAACGGCAGCAGGTGGTAGTGTGCCACTTGTCAGTGTTGCAGAATTCGTTGAGGGAGTGGGTTTAGGCTCAATTACCAGAAAAAATCTTGAACGTACCGCAACAATTGAAGGAAGAGCTGCACCCGGTTTCAGCGGGCCGGAAGTTTTGGCAGAAGTACAAAGTATGCTTGATGATTATATCAACGATTTACCAACCGGATACACTGTTGAGTATACCGGAGAGAGTGAAGACCAGGAAGAAGCATTTGGCTTTTTAACAACTGCACTGCTAATTTCTGCAGCACTGATTTTTCTGGTGATGCTGGCTAAATTTAACAACCTGGTTTCGCCAATTATTATTATTACAGCCGTTGGTTTGAGTTTAATTGGTGTGCTACTCGGACTTATCGTTACCCGCACACCTTTCGGATTAATGACATTTATCGGAATAATATCCCTTGCCGGAATTGTGTGTGTCAACAATATTGTGTTGATGGACTATGTAAAACAGCTTTCTGAACAGGGTATGAACAAAATGAGTGCCATCATTGAAGCGGGAACCATTCGTTTCAGGCCCGTAATTTTAACTGCGCTTACTACAATACTCGGCCTTATCCCGCTAACTTTCGGTATCAATGTCGATTTTGTTAAACTCTTTACGGAATTTGATCCTAATTTTCAGTTTGGTTCAGAAAGTACTGCATTCTGGGGCCCTATGGGAATTGCGATTATCAGTGGGTTAACATTTGCCACTTTCTTAACGCTGGTAGCTGTTCCGGTAATCTACTCCGCTTTCGATTCGGTGGCTAAACGATTAAAACAGCTGGCATAATATCAATGAATAAGTAGCAGATCGGCGGTTAATTTTCTATTTTTTGAAACCAAAAAACTGATAATCACTAACCCTGTTTTCTTTTGATTCAACGAATTCAAACCGTCTATCTCGCGCTGATTGTAATCCTGAATACGATTGTATTCTTCACACCTATCTATAGTCATGCTGTTAATGATCCTTCCGCCTGGATTGGGCTTGGACTGGCAATATCATTAACAATTGCATTGGCCTGCAGCGGCGTAGCCATCTTTTTGTATAAAAACCGCTCTGCCCAACTTAAGTGGACCAAAGGCGGCACCTATGCACAGATCACAGCCGTTGGTTTTGCATCAGGGGTTCTGTTTTCTATGGGAGGTTTTGGCACGTTTCTCTGGCCGGAAGTTTTCAGTTCGGGTCTTATTTTACTCTCATTACTGCTGTTTTGGCTGGCGGGCAAAGGTATAAAATCAGACGAAGAGCTTGTTCAGTCGATGGATAGAATCAGGTAATTTATTTTGAACACGGCCTCAAACGAAACAATACCTGCCTTAAAAGTTACACTGCTTTTAATAGTTGGCCTTATCACGTTTGGGATTGCCCCTATTTTGGTTCGCTACGCAACTGATGTAGATCCATTTGTGCTTGCGGCTATGAGAACCGGATTTGCTGTTCTGATACTGATACCTTTCTGGCTGCCAAAAAGAGCCACGATTGATACCCTTAAAAAGAACGGGGTTAAAATGTGGTGGCTTGCAGCTGCCGGAGTCTGTCTTGGCCTGCACTTCTCATTCTGGATCGGCTCACTTCATTACACGTCTGTGGCATCTGCCTCGGTATTGGTAACCATGCATCCCGTAATGCTGATTGTAGCAGAAAGCCTGATATTCAAAAAAAACTTCCGGCCTCTTGTCTGGGCTGGAGTTGTTCTTTCGTTCTTGGGATCGGCACTTTTAGGGCTGGCTGATGAATCAAGCCTCGATCAATTTCCACAGGCACTTCTTGGAAATTCTTTAGCATTTACTGCTGCTGTAATTTTTGTAGCATACTTTATGATTGGCAGAAAAATCAGGCAAATTGCCGAATGGATCGATTATGTGTTCTACGTATATCTCTATGCTACCATAACATGCATATTTCTTGCACTTATCTGGATTGGAGGGATTCCTTATATTAGCGTCACGGCAATTATTGTTGGTTTTGCTCTTGCAGCCGGGCCCACAATAATAGGCCATGGATCTATAAATTATGCGGTTAAGTATATTTCACCCACGCTATTGGCTACACTTGTACTTTCTGAAGCAATTTTTGCTGCAATAGCCGCTTACTTTCTGTTTGGTGAAATTCCATCATCATTTTCATTAGGTGCGATGGTTGTAATTCTTACCGGTGTTGCATTGACCTGGACTCGAAGATTAGTCAGGTAATACCACTTTACGGTGAATCTAATAAATATTTCATTATCAGTATTTTATTAGTATACATATACTTAACAGCTTAATACGTTAATATTTTGCTGATTCGAAACAATTCCGGTAAATTGATCGTTAGAGTTGATCAATTTTTGGCTAAAACAGCCCTCACACAATCAAGAGTGTTATATGTGTTTTTTAATAAATAGCCCTGAACGTCTGCTAAGAAAATTAACAGTAATTACAGATTGCCGGGCAAGAGTACTTAGGCTGTAAACATTATCAGTCTAATCAAACAGGAACGAACCTGTATTTTATGCACACACATACAAAGGGTAACATAACACAGCTTTTAAAAGCATTTCTTTCTATTTCAATTGTAATAGCTCTGTTTTCGGCGTGTTCAAGCAGTGAGAAATCTGAAACTGTACAGCGTACACCTATATCAGAAATAGAGCCAATTGAACGTGATTTTGAAGAAATTTTAAGAAGTGGCGTACTGCGAATGATTACCTATTACAGTTCCAATACTTATTTTTTAAATCAGGGTATTGAAGTTGGATTTGAATATGAACTGGTGAAAGAGTTTGCACGCGAAAACGACCTTGCACTTGAAGTGGTAATAGTAGGTGCAAATGAAAATCCATTCGATTTGTTAAACAGGGGTGATGGAGATGTTATAGCAGCAAATTACACAATTACCCCCGAAAGACGCCTGGCAGCCAGCTTTACAAGACCTTATAATCTTGTTGATCAAATGGTTGTTTTTTCTACCGAATCACCATCCTATCCCCAAACATTTGAAGAGCTATCAGAGAGCAATATTCCAATCTCAGTTCGAAGAAACAGTTCGTACTATGTTCGCCTGAATGAATTGATAGAAGAAGGATATGATTTAGATATTAAACTGATCTCAGACGGACTTGATACTGAAGCCGCGCTCGTACAAGTAGCTGATGGTAATATTATCGCAACTGTAGCCGATGATAATATGTTTGATGCAGCTAACAGATATATGGAAGGACTGGTACCGGGGCCAAAAATTGCCGAACAAGATACAATTGCGTGGGCTATCAGAAGAAATGCGCCGGATTTAGAAGCTAAAATGAACCAGTTTTTATACAAACATTTTCGATTTACAGAAGATAGAGATCGACCCAGGAGATCTACATTCTTAAATATTCTGAGAAAAAAATATTTCGAGCAAAGCCCTCAGATGGCCGAATATTATAACCCTGAGTGGCAGTATCAGTCTATAGGAATTATATCCCCCTATGATGACATGATAAAAGCTGTTGCAGATTCTGCCGGCTTAGACTGGTTAATGCTCACCGCTATGATTGCACAGGAATCAAGTTTTAATCCAAATAGTAAGAGCTGGGCCGGTGCTGTTGGTTTGATGCAGGTTATACCAAGGTTTGTTGAAACTAAGTATGAAGAACTTTATGATCCTCTGACAAATATCAAAGAAGGTGCCAGAATTATTAAGGAGCACCTTGATCACTATTCTTATATGGATTCTACCAATCAATGGGCTTTTGCGCTGGCAACTTATAATGCAGGGTCTGGTAATATTGCCGATGCAAGAAGACTGGTTATAGATCAGAATAAAAATCCTAATGAATGGGAAAATGTTGCTGACGCTCTTTTAAAATTGATGCAGCGCAGATATTACCAGGATGCCCGTTTTGGCTTTAAAAGAGGCATCGAAACAGTACAGTATGTTAACGAAATTATGAACAGACACCGCACTTATGAAGCGATACTTGCTGTAACGGCTCAACAGCAACAGGCGGGTATAACTAATTATATAGGCGTGGGTATTAACCGTTAGCCTTAAAAATGAGCAGAGTTAAATCGTCATCCAGCTTATCACCGGAATAATTGATCACATCTTTGACAATGGCATTTAAAATTTCTTCCGATGATTTTTTCCGGTTTGCATAAATACATTTTTCGAGCTTCTCTGTGCCGTATTCCTCATCTCTGGCCGGGTTCATTGCCTCATTAACACCATCTGTATAACAAACAATTAAATCATTAGGATTGAGCTGAATATCCGTCTGTTTGTAAGGCGACATTGTTTCCATTGCCCCAAGTAACAACCCGCCATCTGATAGCTCAATAAACTCAGTTGCTCCATCTCTTAAAAGTAATGGCGGATTATGGCCCGCATTAACATACCTGAAAATCTTATGTGTACTTACATATTTAGCCCAGAAAAACGTAATAAACTTATCGGCCGGAGTATTTCTGTGTATCAGGTTATTAATTCTTTCAGTTGCTTCATAAAGTTCAATATCAACAGGTAATAGTACATGAAGCATAGATTGTAAGTTTGCCATCAGCATCGCTGCAGGAACACCCTTCCCGGTTACATCAGCAATTGCAAGAATATTGTTTCCATCAGGGGTTTCAGCCACATCAAAATAATCACCCCCGACTTCTCGTGAGGAAATATTTCTGGCCGCCAGATCAACTCCTTCTATTTTGGGAATCGGGTCGGGCAGGAGCCCCTGCTGAATGGATTTAGCAATGGACAGTTCCTCCTCCATTCTCTCTTTATCAATCCGGTCTTCAAGAAAATATGTTTTCTGAATGGAAATGACGGCAAGATTAGCAAGAGAACGCAAAAAGTTAAAATCAGATTCTTTAAATGGTACTTTATTGGCTCTCTTACCAACCCCTATAACAGCAACTTTTTCATTTTGGATTGTCATTCCAATTAAAGCTGCAATATCATTTTCTTTGATGAATGCATTTTTACTCCTGCAATTTTCGTCAACTTCAAGCACATCAGAATCCACCTCGTCAAATAATTCTTCAATTTGTTTCTGACCAGGTTCTGCTTTTAACCCACTTGAAGCCATCAATGAAATTGATTCCTGATTTTTAAATATCAGGAAAAATGTTCTGATAAAGAGTTGACCAAGCAGAGCAAATTTAAATATTCTTGAAATTTTTTCTCTGTCAACCAGCAGGTTAAACTCTTTTGACAGATCAAAAAGCGTGTTTAGCTCATGTATTCTTCTGTCCAGATTCCGATTTGTAGATTTTAATTCATCGAACAGTTTTGAATTAGAAAGAGCTACCGTAGAAATAATGCAGAGACCTTCTACAAATTCAAGTTCATCTTTTGAAAATGGAGTTTTATCAGCTTTAGGGCCTAAAAGCAAATACCCAAGATGATGGTCGCTTGTACGAAGGTTAAAAAATACCGACTCATCCATCGAGGTAATAAGTTCAGGTAGTTTACCTTTTACATCTTTACCCAAAAAATACGATTTCTGATCCAGCCCGGGCTCCGGCGGCATCTTAAATTTATCACCCTTATTAAACTTGAATCCCCCTTTCAGTGATTTTAAAATATACTCAGAGCTTCCGGGTTCCTTTAGAAGAATTGCGGCCTTACTCACCAGCAATTTACCCATAACCACCAGCAGTAAGTTGTTTTGAACAAAATCACTCTCTCTCGATTCAACCAGCATCTTACTGGTTTCGAGCACCGCTTTTAGCTGAAACCTTGTACGAACATCATCGTTGTTGGTTAGTTGCCCCAAAATACTTACCCGCGGTTTTTCGACATTTTTATTTCATTTTTTTTATTCACCCTGCTGTAGCTTACATCATCCATAAGTGTTCTGATTAAATGAACCCCCATGCCTCCACGTTTTTTCTTCTTAATTTGCTCTTTCAGATCGGGACGTTTGTATTTGGTGATATCAAAACTTGAACCATAATCGGTGAGTTTAACCACCAGTTTATCACTGTCGAAATGAAGGTGTACTAAAACCTCCTGGTTGCTGTCATATTCGTAAGCATGTTTAATAATATTCGTGAATGCTTCATCTACTGCCAGGCGAATATCTTCAATCTGCTCAGAACTAAATCCCTCTTGCAAAGAATGATCGAATACAAATTTTCTTACATCAGCCAGTTTTTCAGTAGCTGCAGGTACAGTTAACGTATATGTAGATTCGTTCTTCAAAGAAATCTATTTTTCATTTAAAAATTTTTCGATCGCTTCATTTTCTTCATTCAGGATATCGTACAGCGTGGGGAATCCAAGCAGATCAAACACATTGTAAACCTTATCACTCATATTCGTCAATTTAATATCCCCACCCTCTTCTCTGACATCCTCAATGTAAGCCATAAAAACGCCAAGACCCGCACTGGCTATATATTCAAGCTCCTTGCAGTTTACGATGATGCTTGAATTGCCCTTATCAATTAAAATCTTCAGGGACTCTTCAAGCTGGGAAGCCGTATGGGCATCAAGCTCGCCGTGTAAATCCAAAACCTCTATTCCGCTGTTTCTGCGATGTTCAATTTTAAAGTTTTTCATTGTCGATAATTGAATTGTATTAGTGAAGAGTTGACTTAAAATATAGAACTAAGAGGTATACCGCGAATCTATGATTACGTTTTTTTGCTGAAAGAGTTGCAAAAGTTGACACAAAAAAAAGAGGGTATCACACCTATCCGGAATGATACCCTGACTATTCATCAAGAGAGACGCTACTTGAGCGCACCTAATATTAGTAAAAATGCTTGTAATTCCACAACACGTATTCAACTATAATCTGTAATACCTCCATTTATAACTCAAAGCTATGTTTTATCTATATGTTCAATTAGCCAAATGTCGCATATTTTTTTTTAAAAAACAGGCTGTACCTTAAATATCTTTATGAGTGTGCATGGAATTGAGAGCAATTCATCTCTTAATTATCGTTGATTTTTGTATCTGAATTCATAAAAAAAGGTTGCCATCTATTGATAACAACCTTTTTAATTACATCGCTATGGTTCTGAAAATCAGTTCATTTCACGAATTTTAATGTTTCTGAACCATACGTCATCGCCGTGATCCTGAAGGCTTATATAGCCCGGCTGATTTTTGCCGAATTCTTCATACTCGGCAAATTTACTATTGGCTACCATCTCATCCCATGCGGATGTTCCAAGATGATATTCAAGAACCGGTTCACCGTTTTGGAAATGCACAACCGTTCCGCGATATACCAGCACCTCGGCGCGATTCCACTCACCAGCACCACGGAAGTTCTGCGGATCAGCAGGAATCAGGTCGTATAAACTTCCTGCTTTTCTGTTGCCATCCACGCCAAGCTCAGCATCAGGGTGACGCTCGTTGTCGAGAATTTGCATTTCAGGGGCTGATTGCCAGATTGGTGTGTCTTCAATCTCCTGACCCAGGTAGAAAATACCGGAGTTACCTCCTTCTGATACTTTCCACTCCAGCGAAAGCCTGAAGTTGTGGAATTGCTGATCATATACGATATCACCACCTTCTCCACCGGCTTCACCCATTCCGGTTCCGATTACTCGAAGAGTACCGTCATCTTCAACAACCCAGCCGCCTTCGGGAAATGAGTCCTGATTGTATCCCCTCCAGCCGTCTGTGGTTTCACCGTCGAAAAGCAATACCCATCCGTCTTCTATTTCCTGCTCTGTTAACGTGTTTAGAGGTGCATCTTCAGCAGCAGCGCTCCGATCTGTATCACCCTCAGAAGCACATGATACTGCAAAAAATGCAGCCACAGTAATAATTAACAGGTTTTTAATAATGTACGAGTTCAATAAATACTCCATTATAGTGTTTATATTTTGAGTTCATTAATTGTGTTAGATTTACGCCGGCATATCAGGCAGAGTCCATCCTTCTCGATAATCCGTCTTAATCAGGCCTTTTGCATAATTAAGAGCATTCATCGGATCTGTAACGTCTCTTGAAAACGATGGATGACCATCATCAATGCTAAAACCATCTTCGATAATAACAGTAAGTTCCTCATCATCAGAAATGTTTGTGAACTCCATGTTTTCTCCGTCCCACTCAAGCTCTTTGTTGAGCTCCTGCAGTCTTACAGCGAGTACACCCATAACAACCATTTCATTAAATGGTCCTGACTTATCAAACGAAGATTTTGCCTCTACCCTGTTTTCCGGGCTTTCCTTACATGCGCGTACCCAATCCATATAGTGCGCAGATTCTCCTTCTTCACCGGCTACACTTACTCTTCTTTCCGTTTGAGCTACATTAGGAGTATTTCCTGATAGTAACCATGGATCTGAACCGTAGCAGCCATGCACAAGTGTATCTTCTGTACCATGAATGAGAACACCACCACCACGATGGTTCATGTCTCTCCCTTCCGGCCATCCTTCAGGCTTGAGAGGCTGAATTCCGCCATCATACCAATGCACTTCCACTTCAGGTAAAAGGCCAAAGCTGCTTTGACGTTCTGGGTATGTTAAACGAACTTTCTGAGCGGTTGGTGCTGAATCTTGAAGTAACAGTGTAGAACTTCCCTGTACTTTTGTAGGGTAGCCGAGTTCAAGAGCTTTAAAAGGAGCATGTAAAATATGGCATGCCATATCACCCAGAGCGCCTGTACCAAAATCCCACCATCCGCGGAAATTCCACGGTGTATAAATTTCATTGTATGGACGCATTGCGGCAGGCCCGATAAACAGATCCCAATCCATTGTATCAGGTACTGGCTGTTCATCTTTTGGAGTATTGAGCCCCTGAGGCCAGATTGGTCTGTCTGTGAAAGACTCGATTTTACGAACCTCACCAATCAATCCGTTTTGTATCCATTCTGTAACCAGGTTAATACCTTCTCCGG
>LKMJ01006844.1_pt1 | contig 10744 bp, 14 predicted proteins | sample 643391 | NCBI WGS metagenome assembly LKMJ01 (sample SAMN04112250, study PRJNA286221) | soda lake metagenome | biome: soda lake; feature: Kulunda Steppe; material: water; isolation source: sample PL-Br10 brine of Picturesque Lake | place: Russia: Kulunda steppe | collected 2010-07
ACACTTGAACACACACTTGAACACACACACACTCGTGAATGCATGTGTACATACACACAGGTGTGCTCCAAGTTCTACAGGACGGAGACAACGGTGTTCATATGCCTAGGACTGCTGTCATATTGCGCTGCCCAGAAACGAATGGCCAATCTTGTAAGTTTGCTGCGCAGTCATTTTGACGTTCATGTTTTGTCTGACTGTACAGTGTAAAAACATTGCTACCAGAAGAGCCTTGCTCTCTGCCTGACGATGCCATGCGGGGCCTTCGTGTGCCTGGCGTGTATGTACATGCATGCTCCCCACGGGGTGCAGCAATGAGCTGATGCCTTTCCTGCTCTCTCTCTCTCTCTCTCTCCGCAGCTCTGGTGGTCCATACTCACCTTCATCGTGTTGTTTGACTGTATCTTCCTGCGGATGGCGTGTGTTAAAGAAGTAAGGGCATGCGCACAAGTAGACATGCATGTATGATACAATGCGAGCGATGCTCCTGTACCAGCCAATTGATGACAAGGAGACCTGCCAAGCTAGGCAAGTATGCACAACTTTTGTCACCTTGCCTGGGACTATCTTGGCTGCAGACGCCCTGGCTGCACTTGTACATGGACCTTCCAACACAACTAACGATGACGCTCCCTCCTTTGGTAAGAGGCGTCATGGGAGATGTTGCCAGCATGGTCCCTGCTGGTGTGCATCAATCATTGACGGCCAGCCTTGCCTCCCTGCATATAGGTATGGACGGCTCATGGTGCCTTATTCTGCCCTCTCTGACCTGCAGCTGATCCTCGACATGCGGGGCCTGCCACTGGCTGTCCTCATTCTCTGCAACACCTGGGTCACTGCTACGTTTTACCACGCCGTGGCGAGGCATAGCATACTATTGGCGGTCCTGAGGGTGCGCTGCTAGTTAAGGAGTGAGCACACCAGCAGCAGTGTGTGTTCTTGGTTGAACAGGCGACATTGTACATGACACATGTGCAGTGACAGCGTCTTGTCAGGAACTGCGCGTTGCCTCTCAGCTTGCAAGCGATTACTGCACTGCCTGACCCCTGGCCTTGCAGCATTGAGTAGCTCATTTGACATTGACGTGGACCATCCATCCTGTGCTGTGGTGCAGGGAGCTGGCGTCCAGGCTGTTTGCGTCTTAGCTTTCCTGGGTATCAGGCGCAACTTGATGCGGGGTTCACTTTGTGCAAAACAAGAGCCTCGCAGCAGGAAAGGGAAGCAGCAGTTGCAGCTGACACACCCTCAATTAGACCAGCAGGCAGGCAAGTGCAAGCATGGGGCGCTCTTATTCTTGGACAGCGGCTCATCAGTTCTCGAGGATGGGGGGCTGCACAACTCACAGCAAAACAAAGACAAAACAGGCCCGATGCACCAGCTTGCCCAACCAGCAGAACAGTGCCTGCTTGCTGATACATCACCTGCAGGGCAGCAAGGGCAGGAGCATGAAGCAGAGCAGCAATCTGAGCGAGCTTGTCCCGGGATCCCCTTACTGCCAAGCAATCTCTCTGCAAGCATGTCCTCGCTGAGGCACGCTGAGTGTGACGCAGTGGCGACTCATGCACCTCCTCGGGCTGCAGTCAGGGAGCAGGCTCCTGCTGCTGCTGCTGCTGCTGCTGCTGCTGCTGCTGCTGCTGCTTTGGGGGCCGGCAGTAATGAAGGGGAAGTTATAGCTGCCAATGGCCCCCACGCCATGGATGGCATACGGTGCTTTGCTGCAGCTGGCGACCCGCAAGAAATGCAGCAGGATGACAGTGTGACTGCTGTAAAGCCTGAAGTTGAACAGTTTATGTCATCCTCTACACTGAGCAGCAGTGCTGGCAGTGGAGGCGGCAACAAATGTAACAGCCTGCCTAGCAACTTCACCCAGCAGCAGATGGCCAGGCTGCAGCTGGCAGCGGAGCTGCAGCATGCTCCAAGACAAGCCAGACGCTCAGGCACAGCTCTGCTGCAGAAGATGCTGGCTTTAGGCGCAAGGGCAAGGGCTGAGAGGCCTGGTCGGCAGTATATTTCAAGGCTTGGAGGCACTCAATGCAAGCCTGCAGGCAGCATGGCCAATTACGTCCAAGAAGTTTGCCGGGTGAGCTGCCCTGGCCTGCCTCTGCCCCCTTTCAAAGCTGCCGCTTCTGAGGTGCAGCCCTGGCACCAACATCATTCGCCAGCGCATGCTCGCGCCACAAGGAGGCCAGTGTGCAATGAGGGCAAGCGGCTCACTTTTCCTTCTTTTTGTCCCTTTCAATGTTTTGTCACACCCTCTCCTGTTTCTGGTTCCGCGCAGCTCGCTGTGAAGGTGCATGGACCGAGCCTGCCAGATCAGCTACCTCCTGGCGTTGCAGTGCAACTGCAGCAAAGGCTCTGCAGGTGGGAGCTGGAGGAGCTGGTCAGCATGCATTCTCCATTAAGGCGGCCTGCTTCTTTCCTCACTTCATCACCCCTCTGTCCATGAGCGCAACAGTGCAGGCGCTTGCGCAAGCTCAGCATGAGGAATGGCAGACGCGCTAGCTTGCAATGTCCATCAGTTGTGCACTGGAACACACCCACACTCGGGCTTATTCAATGCACGCAACACCTGCATGAAAGTGCACTTTGGCCACATTGGCTTGCATCATGCAGGTTCCAGCGGCTGATGCCTGCCGAGCCGGCAGCTGTACGCGCGGGCTGCCTAGTCATTAGCTACAGTGCGCTCACTCCTGGCCAACCGGAAGGCACATCCCTGCAAGATGTGCGCGAGCAAATGGTGGCCATGGCACGAGAGTGGGCAAATGAGCACAACCTGTCAACAGAGGGCAGCCTGGTTTCAGTGCAGGTGTGCGCGCACGCGCGAGTTATGGTCATGACTTTTAGCTTACTCTATGGCTTATAATTGTTGTGCTTCTTGATACAAAACTAGGTCAATGTTCCGCACTGAAGTTGCATTACCAGTCTTAACCATCACCGCACAGGTGTGCACTCTACTCTAACATTGCAGCATGCCATGCTTCAACCTTGACATGCCATGCAATATTGCTTGCTATGCACCTGCCTGCAGGCATGCAGCCAAGCAGTGTGGCTGGGCAGCAGCAGCAGCAGCCCCAATGCGCATCTCGGGCAGAGGCCTGCTCCAGGCTTCGGAATCTCCCTGCCCATGCCCTTCCTCATGGCAAGCCCAGCCGGCTGTAGCTCAAAGCCACTGGCCCACCCTCTACAGGAGCAAGCAGGCGCAGAGGCTGTGTGCTCCTTTGAGGTCACCATTGCTGCCCCCCCTCACGTCCATGAGGTGCGGGGGTGGCGCGGGGGTGCGGACGCTCCTGAGGACCTGCCAGACGACATCAAGAGCTGCAGCGCGAGCCTGCTGGCGTGCCTGGACGGCCAGTTCGTGGCTGTCGCAGTGCAGCAGCGCGGTGTGCTCAACAAGGGGGAGCGGCTGTTGGAGGTGGGTGGGGCCGATGCACAGGCTCACGCCCTTTTCCCTGTCAACAGGCTGGGCCGTGTCAACAGGCTGGGCCATGCCGACCATGCTTAACCAAGGGATGAGGGCTGTTTGTGGGGAATAGATGCTGTTATCGTCATACAGACCAGAAGGTGGGTTGGACTGGGTACACAGCATCAGGTCGTTCCATGGCAGCTGCCAGGAATGGTGCACATGCACATCAACCTCTGCATGTGCACCTCTTTGTGGGCGTTCCTTTCAGCCTCCCAAAGAAACAGCATCCCACTGAAAGCGGGTGCACCTCTTGGCACCTTGGCTAGGCACGCCGGCAAGCAGTGCTCAGCTCAAAAGTGAGCCGACTCAGAGCTCAGCCTGCAGTCAGGGCTCCTTGTCGGTGTCCGCCAGCGCTGCCAGCATGGCGGTGTGCCACCAAACGCACCCACAACCACCATGCCTATAAATTCACACACTGCCCGACATTCTCAAGAAGAATGAGTAAAACGCATTGCTTTGCGCGTGCCCACAGGTGCACCTGAGCGTGCCCGGGAGCGAGGACGACACGGACGCCCGCCATCCAAGGGTCCTGGTGCTGGAGCTGTGGGCTGCAGGCTGCCTGGCGTGCTGCCACCCAGCGCTGCTCTTCCCCACCTGCTGCTCCGGCGCCCTAGCGGAGCTGCGACGTTGCAGTGCTGATCCAGTGGAGTTGGCACAGGGGCTGGGTGCCCCGCGCCAAGCTGCCCCCGGCCTTCCCCTGGCCGCAGAGAGTGCAGCGTTCTTGAGGGACATGGAGCGCTGGCTGCGCTTTGCTGCCTCAGCCAGGGCCATGCAGCAGCACCAGGACCACCCGCAGGTGCAGGGGCAGGGGCCACCTGCAGGCCTGTGGAGCAGCTCGGCTTGTACAGATGGCACACAGCTGGCGCTGATGGCTGATGTGGGGAGGGACCTGCTGGACCACAGCTTGTGCTGCGGCATGCTTGAGGTTGCAGGTGAGTGGAGTGTTGCATACGGTATTGAAAAAGAGACACGACGCAGAGTCAGCATGCAAAGGCTCGCTTCCAGGGAAGTGTGATGCTAGCAAAAGCACCAGGTTGGCAGTTTTTTATCGCTGGGTGCCCGGACCACATGCATGATTCTGAAAGATAATTGCTTTTTCACGTGTCCTGTTAAAATTCTTAAGCAAGGGGTGAGGGGAGGGGAGCTCATGGACCCCATGTGCATTCTTGAATTGTGATGTTGCCATCGCCACGTGTGGGCCATGTGGCACGGTGCCATGTCAGCAAACCTTTGCTTCCTGTGTCAGACATCTCTTCCTGCACTCAACACCACCCTGTGGGAAGTTGACATCAGCAGAGATCAAGCAGCCCGTTGGTCTGAGGATGATGGTTGCGCAGGGCAGCCCGTTGGTCTGAGGGTGATGGTTGCGCAGGGCAGCCCGTTGGCCTGAGGGTGATGGTTGCGCAGGGCAGCCCGTTGGCCTGAGGGTGATGGTTGCGCAGGGCAGCCCGTTGGTCTGAGGGTGATGGTTGCGCAGGGCAGCCCGTTGGTCTGAGGGTGATGGTTGCGCAGGGCAGCCCGTTGGTCTGAGGGTGATGGTTGCACAGGGCAGCCAGCTCCAGCTTGGCCAGAACACTCTGCATTGGCTGCCTTGACTACTGCCAAGAGGCAGCACACAAGGCTGGAAGTGAGGACTTTGCTTACTACTGAGGGGGTGAAAGAGTGAGGCTCGCACTGGATGGGGCAGGGATGAACAGCGTATGGAGTTTGTCTCACGCAGTGGCTTGCCTGCCCCTTTGGTTTGTGCCACACCCTTGCAGCTTCCAGTGGAAACCGCACTTGAGCATATGCCACAGCATGCTCCCATTGCCAAGGCCCTGATGTCAGAGGATGCACTGGTGCTGCTGCATGCGCAGTGTACGCAGTGTACGCAAACTCCGCCTCTGGCAGGACCATCAGTGCTGCTGAAGCGTTTTCTGCCCTTTTTACTGTATACGCCGCAGGCCTGCTGGTCGACGGCCTGACTACTTCCCCCTTCTGCCTTCCTCTGCCTGCCCTACTTGACGGTCCGCGGCCAGGTGCTGAGCAGTCCTCCTCTGTTCCCGGTGACCAGCAGCAGCAAGCCCCTGCTCCCGCCATCTCTTCAGACAGGCCAGATTACCATTCTCCCCACCAAGAGCAGCATGATTCTGGTCCAGGGCTACAAGCACCTCCGTCCTCGTTGCTCAAAGCAGCTGTGGCTGGCTTTGCCAAGGGGTTCTGGGGTGCAGCAGGCGAGATTGACAACACCAAGAATAGTCAGCAGCAGCAGCAGCAGCAGCAGCATGCAACAGGGATCCTGGGCCCAACGGAGGCGGGCTACCTTGCGTGGGGTGCAAACTTTGAGGCATACGTCACCATGATTCGCTACATGTGCAGCGCAACCATCGCCATTACTTCTCCGTTTGAGGCTTTACTCGGGTCCTCTGAGGCTAAGGGCTACCTCCATGTGGCACTGCTGACGGTCAATGCGCTCCCATACATCATTAATTACCGTAGACCCAAGGTAATGCTTGCTAGGTGCTGACGCCCTTTGTTGTGACTCAGAGGGTATGCAAATTGCATGGCTTCGCTGTGGAAACGCCCATCCTTGCTGACCTTGCCAGCCTGTTGCAGTCATGGAGATGTTTGCCAATTATGAAGCTCGAAGAGGCTTTCAGCTGAGACCTTTCCAGCCAATCCAACGCCCCTTGTTTATTGGGTCAGTGGTCTTCTGCCTGCCACTCTTTCCTTGTCACTTTCTTGCAGCTGGCCATGCTAACAGCCAAATACTCCCATTTTCTTCTATGGACACTCATGGGAGTTGGCGTGTACACCATGTCCAATAAACGAACAAGTGAGGCCAAACAAAAGATTTACATTGTATTGATGATGATGATGATGAACATGATATTATTTGAAGGCACGCTGCTTGAGCATGCACCTGCCCCAACTTAGGCGTACCTCAGCATTGCTCGACTTGTGGCTAGGATCGGGATGAAGCCCAGAATCAATTCTGCTTTTCACCAGCGCTTCTGAGGAATCCACCCCATAAAACAGCCTGCTCTTCTTTCACTGCCGCAGCAAGAATGGTAGACAACCATTTTGAAGTGGTCATCCTTGTCCTCTTCCTTTCGCCTCTTTATGATCAGGTATGCAGGCTGTTCCTGCTGAAGTCTTCTGAGGCACACACAGGACCTGACATGGACCATGCATGCTTGATCCCTGGCATGCTGGACTTAACAGAATCGTTGTGCACACTATACAAAACAATGGACCATGCTGCACTTAACAGAATCATTGCGCACAATACACAAAACAATGGACCATGCTTGATCCCTCGCACGCTAGACTTGACATGAATCATTGCGCACACTAGACCAAATGATGGACCATGCTTGATCCCTTGCATGCACCCGTGATCGATGCATGCAGGTGAGGCTGCACACCCTCCTCAAGGAGCGCTTCGTGTCAACCACTGTGTTTGCCATACTCTTCAAAGGCCTGAACACTTGGCGACCCCTTCTAAGGTAGGCAGTCCCTCGACACAGTACAAGTTATAAGATTGCCTTGTAAGTCAATACCTGCTCTAAGTGTGAACAGTGTCGTCAGCGCCAACTCTGCTTGTGTTTGCCACCTCATTTTTCCTTCCGAGGTGAAGCATGATTTGTTTTGCTTGTAAGCCATGCAGCCCTTGTGCAGCACCGCTTGCAAACTTGGGCAGGGCACTTGCACCACCCAAGCTCTTTGCCCTTGTCAGGCCGTCACACTGTACTGCTGTCCGCCCGCTGCATCCTGCAGGTCGCTGCTTGTGAACCTCGTTGCGGTGAGCATTGAGGCGACGCTGGGCATCTACTCCCGTTGGCTGTACCTGAGGCACCTGGAGGGGTCTGAGGCCAGGCGCCAAGTGCAGCTCAGGAAGAAAGAGCTGTAGCATCAGCATGCACTAAGGTCAGATTTTACGTGGTCTCACATCCGCGCAGCCACGCGCAGCCCCTTGGCGAGCAGGCACAGCTTGCATTCCTCTCTCGGAGGGTGCCTGCAAGGCTGCCTGTCCCTTCTGCACCACAGGTGCTGGGTTTGCATTTGAGCAGGACATCAGAGGTCGTCACCCATGCATGGGAGTCGTTGTTTTGAGTGCCAGGCAGTGGCAAGCCTGTGCTGCATGCCCCTTGAAGGTCCGTGCGCCCCTGCTGCTTGTGGACCTGCTTGTGACGCGATCACACAGCCCAAACTTGGGTCTTGTGCGGGGGGTGGTTTTTTATTTTGTTCAGATGCAGGTTCCTGTCCAAGGGCTGCAAATGGGCATGTTGCAGACAGATGCAACCAAAAGCCCATTGCTCTGCCTTTGTGAACGTTCCTGATGTTAGGTGCGGTGGAAGCACTATGGCCGTGACCGTACTAATCTTTGCCATTCGTATGTATATTTGTGTGCACATGTGCTTGCATTTGTATTTATAAATCAAATTTCCTTGCGCCGTCCAAGGGATTGGGTCATTCATTTGCTCTACTGTTTGCAGGCTTACTATGAGTGCAACAATGCTGGCAAGGGGCCTATTTTAAGGGCTTGCCTACACTGAAGCGTCTGCAAAGAGGCGCCAGGGCTTGGAACTGCTGAAGTTCAAGCCCGCACAAACTAGCGAAACCTTCAGCGGCCTTGCAATGCATTGCTTTCCATCAATGCTAAAGCAGTTTACTCACCTGAGGAGATGTGCGCAATTTGATGTGTAGAGATGTTCCTTGCGTCTTTGTTTGGGGATTCTACGACCTTGGCATGTGGCTGAACTTGGGCCCTTATCTTGCTATGCTGCCGCCTAGAGATGCATGAAAGTTGATGCGTGAATTCTTTTGTGCATCGTTGGCCATGGCTTGGGAGCAAGCAGAGAGGTGTTATTGCTTTTCTTAGCGAGCATTTCTGCTGTACATGCAGAGTAATTTTTGCAAGTATGTTACGTGTGATGAGTTGCATTTGGCTCTCGCCAGGCTCTGTCCAGCAGCTTTCCAAATTGTTTGTAGTGCAGGGCACCCTCAATAATGCTTGATGGATGCAAGGTCATCACTTGCAGCTCAGAAGGGTCTGTCTTCCCAGAATTTGGAAAGCCTGAACGCTGCAGAACACAATTTAGTGTTGGACCTTTTGGAGGCACCGCTTTGCTTGTCAACTAACTGCACTTGAATTTGTATGGTGAAATCACTACAAAGCATGTCTGTTACTCGTTAACTTTTTTTCAGGGTAAGTTTTAGTTCTTCATGAGTTGATAGCAATGGCTTGACAGTCTGGTGCATTGACTCGGTAGTCTGGTGCATTGCTTTTTGAAATTACATTTGGTATTGCTGTCTGGAAACAAATCCGCCCTTTGCTCCTTTGCTGTTTGAAAAATATTGGGTATCGCTGTCTGGAAACAAATCCGCCCTTTGCTCCTTTGCCATTTGAAATTACATTGGGTATCGCTGTCAGGAAACAAATCTGCCCTTTGCTCCTTTGCTATTTGAAATTATATTTTTTTATTGCTGTCTCCTTTGCTCCTTAAAATTATATTTGTTATTGTCGTCTGGAAACACCTTCCTCCTTGAATCAGAGTATACTTTGTCAGGTATATGGTGCCTCGAGGCCAGAGACAGGTTGGATATCTTCACGCAACAGATTTTGCTGTTCTTTGGCATGGCTTTTTTAATGTGCAGTTGCATCATGCTGTCTGGCAACTTTGTGACAGTGTCACACGTAGCACGGTGCTACACTGATACTATCACTGATAGTATATAATATACCCTTATCCTTCCCTACACTTTCTCTCTCTCTCTTCAACCTGCAAATAGGCAAGGTCAGCTCTGCATGCAGCTGCTGTCAGTTGCACTCACACTGGACGGTGGACGGACTGGACTGGACTGGGCGCTGCCACGCCTGCTGCCCCCGGGCTAGAGGGGTCTACTCCCTGGCGTACATCTTACAAGGTCGCTAGGAGCAAACAAGGTATTGCTGCGAGTTCGCCTTTAACGCTCAAATACCAAATATCATGGCCATGCTGCAAGTCTATTTTGGATGCAGCAATCTCTCGGCGAGACAGCAGGCAGCGAGATGCCGCCTTTATCAATTCAGGAAAAGGAGACACAATGGTCCGAAGTCACCAAGGGAAAAGATCACTAGTGGGGATCTGGAGGGTGGCTGGCAGCAGTCTTATGGATCCTTTGTAAATCAAGGCCGAGCTCTTCAAATTGGTTCAAAGTGTCAGAGGTATAGATTGAACCTCCTACACCAAGGAGGATGGTGTGGACTCCACTGTGGAGTGATACCTCCTTGGCTATCAAGCATTGGCATAGAGTCTCGTGTTGTTTGCCAGAGGCCTCCAGCTGGTGACCAGGCCTGGTGTCTTCACAGTATTTGATCTTTATCAGGTGCACCTCCCTCTTATTAGCTTTAAGGTTGTGAGCTCTGCACAATTTCCGATGAGATCTGGCGTGCTGCATCTGTTGTAAGTGAGGAGTGGAAGGTGGCTTGGATATAACGGGCATGGGAGTAACCAGAATGGCATCAGGGCGACTTGTGGTTAGCCTTTCTCTGACCGTGTGACAGGTAAACGGGCATCAAAAAGCCTGCCGGGTAATATCATATTACCCACAAGATGATGATATAATAATAGGATGATCCTATTACTAGCACGCTCAGGAATCTGAAGGTTCTGTTGGGCCAGACGGTCAGCGCTGCCGGCATCCATATGGACCAAACATCCTGCTAGAGAGCCTTTTCTGATGGCTTTCATGATGAGCCTGCAGACGATATTATGGCGTTCCGTAATCATTCCAGAAATGACATTGTGTTGACACACTGAAAGGACAATGAAGAGCACTATCTGCTTGCTGACAGAGTGGACACTGAAGGCTAGCCGACTTTTAATGCGGTCAGCATATTTTGGATTAAGAAGGGTGCCTGTGCGGTAGCAAATAATATTGCGTTTCGTTTGGAGGGAGAGATTAGACATGCTTTAAATGCGTTGCTTATACCTTTGTGGACGCATGGAAGCAGACTCTGATAATAAGACTAATATCCTGTTTTTGATCTGGCAGAACCCAGTCTATGGTTCAAGTGCATGTGCGATTTAATGAGGCTTGGAGATTCGGAAGATAAGTCATTCTCGTGCTATATTGAGTTGCCTAGCTGAGCTTCAGCTCCAGATCCTTGTTCATTACCTTCTGCAACCGGTCGTCCCCACCACTGGACCCCCCCAAACATGGCCAAATAGCATTTCCGCCCACTTGCTGGCCCCATTTCCAGACCCAACCATGCACAACATGTACATATGTCATAAAAAGTCAGGCTGTGTGAGA
>LKMJ01006845.1_pt1 | contig 10743 bp, 11 predicted proteins | sample 643391 | NCBI WGS metagenome assembly LKMJ01 (sample SAMN04112250, study PRJNA286221) | soda lake metagenome | biome: soda lake; feature: Kulunda Steppe; material: water; isolation source: sample PL-Br10 brine of Picturesque Lake | place: Russia: Kulunda steppe | collected 2010-07
ATGGCGCGTGAATTTGTCGATCGCGTTGCCAACGCCGGTGTCCATCGTCTCCCCGAGGATCCGGTACCGGCCGTTCCGGTACGCCAGCAGGTGGGCGTTGGCCCCGCTGGCGTTCAGACAGATCGGATCGTCGAACCCCGAGGTGTGACGTCCGATCTCGAGATGGGCGACCATGTGGTTGACGCCGACCAGGGGCACGCCCAGCGTCTGGCTCAGCGCCCGCGCCGCCGTTCCGACGATGCGGAGACAGGGGCCGAGGCCGGGACCGCGGGAGAAGGCGACCGCATCGACTGGCGGGCTGTGTCCGTCGTCGATCGTTTCACTAGCTGACGGTTCGACCGTCTCGACGGCGTGGTCGAGCGCTCGATCCATCACGCGAGGGATCGCCTCGTGCATGTGTTCGGCGGCCTCGCGGGGATGAATGCCGCCGCTGTCGGGCAGATAGGCCTCGCTCTCGATGAATACCGAATCGTCCGCAGAATCGTAGACGGCCGCGCTTGCGGCCCACGCGGTGCCCTCGATACCGAGGACCCGCATCGCTACTCCCAGTTGGTGTACCCACACTTCCCGCAGTGGGTTCGATCCCCGTGGTCTGCGAGGAACGAATCGCCACAGCGCGGGCAGTTCTCTCGCTCTGGAGCGCCGTCATCGCCGTAAATCTCGTGGTGGGACATCTCAGGCCTCCTCCGCTTCGGCGTCACCGTCGTCCCCGGCGGTGATCTTGTTCCGCTCGAGCATGTGGTCCTGCTCGACGTCGCGGGCGTGATCGGCCGTCTCGTAGACCTTGGCGTAGCCGACGGTCTTTCGCATGCCGAACTTGGTGTCGAGTTTGCGGATCACGACTTCGTCCGCATCCTTGTTCATCTTCGCCGCGAGGCTGTCCCGAACCTGCAGGCGGGAGGGGGTCGCCTCGTCGTGGGTCAGTTCGAACGTGACGTCCGTTCTGTGCAACATGGGATTCTCCGTTTCGGAGACGATGTCGACGTCCATGATATCACTCAGTTACCCTACTATCCCCCTGTGTCGTGTAAAAGGATTTCGAAGCGCTCACCCGGCGAAATCGTAGGCTTCCGCCCATCTCTGGTCAGCCGTTCACCGCTCACACCCGACCAGCTATGGCCAACCCTGCTCAGTCGATTACGGCGCAACCTCGCGGCGTCATCGTCTCGAATTCTTCGTTCCACCCGACCTCGAGTCGATCCCAGGAATCTCCGAAGTCGGTCGAGTAGAAGACGCCCCGGTTGTTCACGGCGTAAACCGACTCGGGGACTTCTCCCGTCACAAAGACGGACCGAACGACGCCATCTCCCATCGGGAGCACTCGACCGTCGAGACGCGTCCAGGGGGAATCGCCTTCGCGACGATAGACGTACGACTCCGCCCGGTCGGGCCAGTGTGCCGTTCGTGCACCGCTCGCACTCGACAGGAGTACACGGTCGGGGTCGCCCGGATCGACGGCGAGTCCCCAGCAATAGGTGTGTTCGAGGCCGTCCCGGGGAGCCTCCCACGACTCGCCGCCGTCGTCAGAGACGGCGAACCCATCGCCCGCCGCCGCATAGATCCGTCCACGCCGATCGGAATGGGTGGCGAGCGTGTGATTGTCTCGTCTCGATCCGGGGGGTCGCTCTTTCCATGTCTCCCCACCATCCGGACTCAGGACGAACGCGCCGGCTTCGATTCCGACGTACAATCGGTCGGAATCGACGGGATCGACCTCGATCCATCGAACGTGGTGGGTGTGTGGTCTGGGTGGGAAGTACCACTCGTCCGCCGAAGACAGGTCGATCAATCCCCCGAGTTCCGTCCAGGTGTCTCCTGCGTCGGTCGAGCAGTAGAGTCGGCTCGGTTCCATCCCGGCGTATACCGTGGCAGGGTCGTGCGGGCTGATCGCGAGTGCCGTCACCGCCTCGCCCTCGTAGTCGTCGTCCGCATCGATCCCTTTGTCGACGAATTCCGTCTCGAGTCGGTCGAAGGACTCGCCTCGGTCCGTACTTTGATAGAGGCCGTCACCGAAGGTGCCGACGAAGATCCGGTCGGGCTCTTCGGACGAGACCGCGACGGACTCGACGGAGTGGCCCTCGAGGCGTTCGACCGTTCGCCAGGTCACATCTTCGCTTCTCCCGCTATCACCGTCTGCCGTACAGACCAGGAGCCGATCCCGAAACGCTGCGAACAGGGTCGTCATACGGTGCCGTACACTCGCTGCCGTGAGAAGTGTTGTCCCCTCGGCTGTTCTCCACGCGAACGAGGGAGGAAAATTCTCGATCTGGTCACCACCCAATCTCTCGATCCGAATCCCACCAAACCTCTCGATTTGAACCCCACCAAATCTCTCGATTTGAACTCCATCCCCGGCGTTTACCCAGTTCCGGGTCGTCGTGAGTGTATGGACGAGAACGACGATTTGCATTCCCGAGACGAGATCGACGAGACACAGGTCCGATTGCTCGGGATGAACCACGTCGCGCTCGAAGTCGGTGACATCGGCGACGCGATCGAGTGGTATCGAGACCTGTTCACGTTCGAGTTACGTGGGCGATCCGAATCGGCGGCGTTTCTCGACATGGGCGATCAGTTCCTCGCATTGACCGAGCGGTCGGACGACGAAGACCGACCCGACGAGCATCGACACGTCGGCCTCGTCGTCGACGACACGGCTGCCCTCGAGCGTCGACTCGAGGAACGAGGCATTGACCGGCTGGACACCTCCGGTCTCGACGTCCACGATCCGTGGGGCAATCGCCTGCAGGTCGTCGACTATCGGGAGGTCCAGTTCACGAAAGCCGATCACGTTCTCGATGGAATGGGTCTCGGCGATCTCGGGAAGACCACCGACGCGCTCGACGAGTTGGCGGAGAAGGGCCTGGGGCCGGAGTGACGAGGGCCTGAGGCTAGAGTGACGAGGGTCTGAGGCTGGAGTGACAAGGGGCTGGGGCCAGAGTGAAAGGGTTCTGAGAGCGGAATGGTTGGTTTCATGCACCCGACGTCGAGAGCCGAGATTACCTGACGACCGTGACTGGGACCGGGGATTCTCGGGCGACGGCTTCGGCGACGCTTCCCAGGAGAATTCGGGAGACGCCCGAGCGACCGTGGCTTCCAACGACGACGTGATCGACGTCGTGTTCGTCGGCGTACTCGACGATCGTACGCGCCGGCCGACCCGATTCGATCGCCGTCTCGACGACGGTCGTTTCGAGGGCGCCGAGTTCTTCGGCACGGTCACGAGCCCGATTACAGAGCAGGCGAGCCCGCTCACGGACGCGCTCCCGTGTCTCTTGGTCGGCGTACCCCCCGTCGGGTCCGGCGTACACCCCTTCCATCGGATCAACGACGTGCAGGAGGGTGAGTTGTTCACCTTCGAACGCAGAGAGGGCGTACGAAAGCGCCTCCCACGCCGGATCGGAGTCGTCCAGGGCGACGAGGACGTGACGAACCATGAACGATTCTCGCACCGTCGATATAAAACTCCTCGGTCGAATTCGACGAGAGAGCCCCGAATTCCATCGCTCGTGTGATGCAGGACGATCGAGGTACGAACTAATTAGCAAGTCCGCGACCGAGTCCTAATATTTTAGTACTATCGCTGAGCAGTTCAATCGACTAGCTGTCCTCATGTCGTCATCGATAATGGTCCTGAACGGACGCACGAACGGAGGCCGTCACCCGCGGGGGTGGCGGACGTGACTGGCCCGATTACCGTCCTCGTCGTCGACAACGATCCGGGGTTCGCAGATCTCGTCGCGGAAATGCTACAACGGGAGGCCGGTTCGTTCGACGTCGAGACCACGACGACTGCTGCGGCGGCCATCGAAGCGATCGAGACGAGAGACGTCGAATGCATCGTCAGCGACTACGATATGCCCGAGATGTCGGGCCTCGAGTTGCTCGAGACGGTACGTAAACGGGCGCAAGACCTTCCCTTCATACTCTATACGGGAAAGGGATCTGAGGAGGTCGCAAGCGAAGCGATCGCGGCGGGCGTGACCGGGTACCTCCAGAAGAAACCTGGACGGGAACGCTACGCGTTGCTGGCCAATCAGATAACGAACGCGGTGACCCAGTATCGGACCGAGACAGAACTCCGGAAGAGCGAACGTCGGTACGAACGGACGCTCGCCGCACTGCACGAGACCACCCGAGATCTGATGCGGGCGGGTACCAAAACGGAAATTTATCGATCCGCCATCGAGACGGCGGAAGAAATCCTCGACATTCCGGTCGTCTCAGCCTACGCGTTCGACCCGACGGACGGGGTCCTCGAACACGTCACCTCCACAGACAGTACGTGGGAACTGCTCGACCCGGACGTTACCTTCGGGCGGTCAGAGGGACTGATCTGGGAAGCGTTCTCCGCCGGCGAGACGGCGTACTACCAGGACGTCCGGAGTGAATCTAACGTCTACAACGAGCAGACGCTGAGCCGAAGCGAAATGATCGTTCCGCTCGGAACACACGGCGTCCTCCTGGCAGGAAGTGAAACCGCAGATGGGATCGACGAATCGACGCGAGAACTGCTGCACATTCTATCGGCGAACACCGAGGCTGCACTGGACCGTGCCGAACGGGAGTCGCTGCTCAGAGAACACGATCGGACGCTCACACAAAAGAACGAGGAACTCACGCGGCTGAATCAGACGAACGAGATCGTCAGAGGGGTAAATCGCGGTGTGACGGAAGCGTCGACTCGACGGGAAATCGAAGCGACCGTGTGTGAACGGATCACCGACGCAGACCGGTACCTGTTCGCGTGGATCGCATCGAACGGCGAGGACCCCCCGACCCCAACGGCCTGGTCGGGGATCGATGCGACGTACGTGGACCGCGTTCGCGACGACGGAGACCGGGCGCCCGAAGCGAACATGGTTCGGGAGGCGCTCGAGGACGAGCGCGTCGTCGTCTCCAGTAACGTCCTTGACGATGACGGGTGGGATCGGAGACGGACGGAAGCACTTACGTACGGCTTTCAGACGGTACTGGCAGTCCCGCTGGTCGACGGCGAGCGGTCGTACGGGGCGCTCCTTGTACACGCCACCCAGCCCGATGCGATCACCGAGGGCGAACGGGAGGTCTTCGAAGAACTCGGGGAGACGATCGGACACGCCATTCGGTCCGTCGAACGCACCCGGGCGATGGTGACCGACAGCCGTCTCGTCCTCGAACTCGAGTGTCGGGATCCGCGATTGCTCCTCAACAGACTCGCAGCACTCGTCGACGGTGACGTCACGCTCGAAGGGATGATCGACAGGGACGGGGAGGACGTGATATTCTTCGTCGCCGTCGACACGCAACCGTGGGGTGAACTCGAGGCGGAAATTCGTGAGTGGGCGACAGTCGAAACGTCCTCGATCGTTTCGGAGGGCGAAGAGCGTATGTTACTGGAGCTTACGACGCCGTCGAACCCGTTCGTCGACATTCTGCGGGAGTACAACGTGAGTCTCGTCGGTGCGACGGTCGTCGACGGAACGGCGACCCTGACGATCGAAGCCTCTCCTCGAGTCGACGTCCGGTCGGTTATCGAGCGAATACGGCGTACCTATCCCGAAACAGAACTGATCGCACGACACGAACGATCGACACTTCCGTCGGGAGGTGGATTCGACGCGGTGCTCGAAGCACACCTGACGGACAAACAGCGGGAGGCGCTGGAAGCAGCGCAGTACAGCGGATTCTTCGAGTGGCCGCGTGAGAGTACCGGCGAGGAACTCGCGGCCGCACTCGACGTCACGCCGCCGACCTTCCACTATCACCTGCGTGCGGCCGAACGGAAGCTCGTCGGCCTGGCCCTGGGCGATTTAATTAATTAGTACCCGAAGTAGATAGGTGCTAAACAGATAGAGGCTATGTTTAACACATCTCGGTTCATACGATAAACCGGCGATCTGACACAGACTGTCGCCACCCCCATACCCCCCACCCCCACTTTTCCCCCACGTTATCCATCAGTTACGACTATCCTCGTGTCCGAGTGTCGTCGTCGTGTCGATGCGCCACCCTCGTATTCGAGTGTCGTCACCGAGAGCCGATCGTTTCGTCCCATTCGATCCATCCGTGTTCCCACCCGCTTCGTGATTCGGCGTAGCGTCTCGCGTGTTCGACGTCTTCACGAGCAGTCCGATTTCGCTCGACCGTTCCGGTCTGTTCGCCGTTGACGAGGAGCGGGTCGAACGAGACGCGGCCGAACCGATCGACCGTTCCGTCCGCGGTGACGGCTTCGATGTACTGCGTCCGTCCTTCCCTGGGAAGGACGAGCACACCGCCGTCTGCTAGCTGCGAACGTAGTGCCTGGGGCGGTTTCACGGCAGCAGCCTCGAGCAGGATTCGGTCGAACGGCGCGTACTCGGGAAGGCCGTGCGCTCCATCTCGACAGTCGACCAGGACGCCCCCGTATCCAGCCCGTTCGAGATTCGCCCGGGCTTCGTACACCAGGGGCCTGGAGATGTCTATCGCGTGGACGTTCGTTTCACCGACCATTTCGGCGGCGATGGCGGCGGTGTACCCGACGCCCACTCCCACGACGAGGACCGAATCCCCTCGGTCTAGTGCCAATGCTTCGAAAAGTCGTGCGACGGTCCGTGGCGACAGCACGCGAGTGCCAAGGTGAACGTGATCGCGGTCCGCGTAGGCGAGACGTTCGTCCACGACGAACTCGTGGCGTGGGACGGTACACATGGCGTCGGCCACCGCCTCGTTCGACAGGGCGGCTTTGGACTCGTGCATGAGTCCGTCGACCATGTCCGCTCGCAACGCCGCACGTTCCATGCGAGAGATACCTCGTCGAAGCTAATCAATGACGCGCTTGTCCGGTTCTATCCACGTTATTGTATTGATAGCTGATCAGATTCTGGTGAACTGTTAACCAACCACCAGCTGTCGGATATCTAGCCTTGTCAATCGGTTCGTGACAGAATTTGTATCAATCACCCGCTGGTCGAGTCGAGGGTAGGATACGGCTGGACGAAACTGAGTGTCGGCCGGATTCATCCTAATTGTCGGCCAGATTCATCCTGAGTACCGGTCGGATTCATCCCCGCATCGGAACGAACCGAACGCCTCCGTGGTCGGTTCGATCGAGCGCCCCATCCATCCGTTTTTTGACCATCACGAGGGTTTGCCAGCCCGTGCCAATCGGGCCGAGGGCACGACCCCCGGGAGTGACTTGTTCGAGGACGGCTTCGGGAAAGTCGGGGGCCGCACAGGTGAGGTATGTGGCGTCGTACGGGGCGTGGTTGGGCCACCCCTCGCGACCGTCCCCAACGCGGATCGAGACCTCCCCATATCCGATGTCTTCGAGCGTCTTTCGAGCCCGTTTGGCGAGTTCGGGGCTGTACTCGACGGAGTAGACGTTCTCGGCGCCGACCAGTTCGGCCGTGATCGCCGCGTGATAGCCACACCCCGTCCCGATCTCGAGGATTCGATCACCTGGGTCGAGGTCGAGCAGATCGGCCATGATCGCCACCATGTGTGGCGCGCTGATCGTCTGACCGTCACCGATCGGCAGCGGGCGATCGGCGTACGCGTTGTTCCGACGATCCGGCGGGACGAACTCGTGGCGTGGAACGGTCGCGAGCGCGTCGAGAACGCGTTCGTCGTTCACGCGGGGACGGACGGTATCGACCATCCGCCGCCGCGCGTCGTCGTAAACCGGATCGCTCGATCCTTCGGTACGGCCCGAGTCGTTCCGATCGGAGTCGTTTCCGAAGAGCATGTCGGTCACCAGGCTGACCAGGCGGTCGTCGTCTCGTCGTAGGCGTAGACGCGCTTCAGGTCTTTCGCGAGGCCGACGTCGCCCTCGTGTTCGTACCGGTCACGATCGTACCCGGTCGCGTCCGATCGGACGACGAACGCGTCGATGGCGAACTCGTCGTCCCCGAAGCGCTCGGTCGTCCCGACTTCGAACTCGTAGTCACCCGGCACGTACACGGTGATCGAACGGCTGTCGTTTCGCCTCCCGTCCTGTGGATGAACCGTCACCGAAACGGAGACGTTGTCGACCTCACGGGTCCAGATCGTCTCGACGTCCGAGGCGACCGCCGACTCCCGTCGACGCCCCTCCTCGAGTTCGAGGCTCGTGACCCGAACCGTCGCGAGGACCTCGTCGGTTTCGAGGATAAACTCGTCGCCGACCTCGATCCGTTCGTCCTCGGGCAAGGTCGCGTTCGCGGTGAACGACTCGCCGTCCTGAGAGACGACCGCGTCGACCGTTACCTCGCGCTTGCGTTCGGGTTGTACCTTGTGGACGTGACCACACTCGCCACAGCGAACCGTGAGCGTCCCGCCTCCTGCCGAAAGCACTTCGTGGACCGTCTCGAGGTCCGGCGAGCACGCGGAACAGGGCGTCGGAATCCGGTCCGGAACGTCGTTCATACGCGTCCGTTCACGCCGAACTCGTAAAAGGCGATTGGACGGGCGATTGTGGCACACGTCCCATCCGACGATTCCGAGACAGTGCTCTTATGCTCGCGTCGCCAGTACGTTCGGTCGATGCACGTCATCGGAACCGTCGGGCTGCCGGGCAGCGGCAAGGGAGAGGCAGCCACGGTCGCACGCGAGGAAGGAATTCCGGTGGTGACGATGGGAGACGTCGTTCGCCAGGAAACGTCCGACCGCGGACTCGATCCAGCCAGGGATCACGGTACCGTCGCCAGGGCGCTCCGCGATGAGAACGGCCCAGCGGCGATTGCCGAACGGTCGCTCCCGATGATCGAAAACCGACTCGAAGATCACGACACGGTTCTCGTCGATGGCATACGATCCGACGTCGAGGTCGATGTCTTCGAAGAGCGCTTCGCGAATTCGTTTACGCTCGTGAGCATCGAAGCGCCGTTCGAACTGCGAGCCGAACGGATCGAAGTCCGAGGCCGGGACGCCGGTGAATCGGATGGAGGGGAAGCACTCGAAGAGCGCGACGAGCGCGAACGGGGCTTCGGGATGGACGACGCGATGGCCCGAGCGGACGTCGTCGTCGAGAACACCGATTCGCTCGAGGCGTTTCACGAGCGATTTCGAACGATCGTACGGAACGGTCCGGACGTTCAGGTGGATAACCCATGACCGACGTCTACCGCGTCGACGTCGAAATCACGGCACCGGTGTACGATACGGAAGTGACAGCTCGCGTCGCCGACGCTCTCTCGAACGTCTTCCCGAGTGCGACGTTCGAGGAAGGCTACGGCGAGATTCGCGGGACGGCCCACGACCTGGAGCACTTCTCCGAACTGCTACACCGCCAGGAAATCCTCGACACCGCTCGCGGGGAGTTCTTTTCGAACCGCGAGGGGAACACGTTCCACTTCGCACTGAAGAAGGGGGCCGCGTTCGAGGGACGAGTCAACTTTTCCGTCGGTGAACCGGACGAACTCGGCGATATCACCGTCAGGGTTTGCGTCGAAGAACCCAGCCTCGAGGAGTACGTCGATCACGTTGCCCCTCGGACCGAAGACGGGAGGCCGGTCGACGGCTGACTGACGTTTCGGCAATCCCTAGCGCCCACCAGTGGCGCGACCCCCGGAAACTTCGTCCCGCGCCACTAAGGTCGAAACATGACTGACGAACGCGTGGCGATTGTCACCGCGGCAGGGCGAGGAATCGGCGAAGCGTGTGCGCGAAAACTGGCCTCGGATGGATACGTCCCCGTCCTCCTCTCGAAATCCGGCGCGGCAGTCGACGCCGCGGATGAGCTGGGCGGGGTCGGATTCGAGGGATCGGTCACCGACCCTGACGACCTCGCGGCGCTGACCGAGGCCGCGGTCGAACGATATGGTCGGATCGACGCCGTCGTGAACAACACGGGCCATCCACCGAAAGGCGAACTCCTCGAGATTTCCGACGAGGAGTGGCACGAGGGACTCGACCTCGTGTTGCTCAACGTCGTCCGCATGGCCCGGCTGGTCACGCCGATCATGCGGGATGGAAATGGTGGTTCCATCGTCAACATCTCGACGTTCTCGGCGTACGAGCCCTCCCCCGGTTTTCCCGTCTCCTCTGCGCTCCGTGCGGGACTCGGAGCGTTCACGAAGTTGTACGCCGACCGCTACGCCGCGGACGGTATCCGGATGAACGCCGTCCTGCCCGGCTTCGTCGACAGTTACGAGGTCGACGAAGAGACGAGAGCAGGAATTCCGATGGCGCGGCCGGCGAAAACGGAGGAAATCGCCGACGCCGTCGCCTACCTCGTATCGCCGGCGGCCAGCTACGTGACGGGACAGAACGTCCGGGTCGACGGGGGACTGACGTCGTCCGTTTAGGGATCGAGTAGCTATCCGACGGATACTGAAAGGGGGATTCTATAGCCCTCGGCGGGGTTTCTATAGCCTTCGGTGGGGATTCTATAGCCTTCGGTGGGGATTCTATAGCCTTCGGTGGGGATTCTATAGCCCTCGGTGGGGAAGGTACACGTATGCACGTCAAAATACCCGTGACCGAAATCATGGTCGAAGACGTCCTGACGGGCGCTCCGGAGACGACGGCGTCGGAAGCGGCGACGGCGATGCGCGAGCGGGAGGTGAGTTCGATCGTCGTCTCCGAGAACGGGTCTCCGGTCGGCATCCTCACCGAAGGTGACTTCGCGAGACACCTCTGTCACGCACACGACCTCGGACGCCACACGATTGGGGACGTGATGTCCGCCCCGCTTACGGCGATCGGTCCGGACGCGACGATTCTCGACGCGGCCAAACAACTTCGCGAACACGGTATCGACCACCTGCCGATAGTCGACGGCGATCGTGGCGAGGGTGGCGACGG
>LKMJ01006846.1_pt1 | contig 10743 bp, 6 predicted proteins | sample 643391 | NCBI WGS metagenome assembly LKMJ01 (sample SAMN04112250, study PRJNA286221) | soda lake metagenome | biome: soda lake; feature: Kulunda Steppe; material: water; isolation source: sample PL-Br10 brine of Picturesque Lake | place: Russia: Kulunda steppe | collected 2010-07
CCCTGCCTCTCTGGCTGCGCCTTGATGATCCCCAGTTGCTGCTGCAGCGCTTGCCTCCGCAAGTTGTTCAGGTGGTGCTGCCCCTTTCCCCGGCAAGCTGGCCGCAACTGGCCGCGTCGGGAAAGGCTTGGCGGAAACTGGGCTCTCGCCTGGTCTGGGCTCTGCCCCCGGTTATCCTGGAAGATGATCTGCCTTTCTACCGGGAGAAGATTGCCGAGTTGCAGGCCCAGGGCAGCAACACCTGGCAGCTCGGGCATCTTGGTCAATTGCTGCTCTTTGGCCAGTCAGCCGAGACCGCACCGGCCACCCACGCCGCCCGCGGCGGCAAAAAAACGAATCTCCGGCGAACAGCGCCGGTGCTTTACGGTGATTACACCCTTAACATCCTCAACAGTCTGGCACGGCAAAGTTGCCGTCGCCTGGGCATTAAGGCCGTGCAGGCGGCCATTGAAACGGACCGGTCAAACCTTCTGGCCATGCTGAATGTCCGGCGGCCGGGGGAGGGTGACAAAAAAGGTAAAACCGGGCCGGGGACGCCGATTCCCCTGGGCTTGACCATCCACGGCCGGCCGCCCCTGTTCACCTCCCGTCTGGATTCCGTACATTTCCGTTACCAGGCAACCTTTCGTAGTCCCCGGGAGGAAAAATTTATTCTGGTCCGGGAGCATGACCTGACCCTGGCCCTGGCCGGGCAACCATTCTCCCTGTTGTCCAGGGCCGGGGAATTGGCCGAGGCAGGTTTGGCTTACGGAGTGGTAGATCTGCGCCGGCAAAAACTCAGCCGCCAGGATCTGCTGCCCTTGCTCCGCCGGGCCGGCAAAAGCGCTCAGCGCCGAAGGGAGCCGGATACCTTCAATTTTATGGGCGGCCTGGATTGATTCCTGGGTCGTCAGGAAGCGCGGTTTTGCGCCTTTGAGTGAGTTCTGCGAGCAGCCGCTGGCCTTGGGGGATTTTGGTTGACAAGCTGACCGGCAGCCGCTAGAGATGTAAAGCCATTTGTTCTGACTTATTAAATTATGCGGGGTGCTGCCGGCTTCCGCTTTTTAGGGCCGATGAACTCGTTTTCGTAACACCCCGTTACTCAGTTACCGCCTCTTTGCAGGAAAATTTTAATGTCCTGTTTTACCCGACTGCTAGTCCTGTTTGTACTTCTGCTTTTGTTAAGCGGTTGTGCCGGCTTGGTCCAACGCCTGTCGCAACCTGCAGCCGACACCGACACCGCCCCCACGGTAAGCAAAGAAAAGGACCTGAGCAGGGAGATCGACAAGCTTTTTGAGCAACCCAAAATCGATCCGCTTACCCGCTATCTTGAGGAGCATGATGGTGATCCTCGGCGCGAGGAGCTGCTGGAACAGGTCCGTGCCGAGCGTCAACAGCGCTGTGAGGCCATTGCCGAGATTTATGCCGGACGCAGTTCGGATCAGGCTAATCTGAACCGGCTGCGCCGGGCCTACAGTTATTCCTGCCCTGATTTGGTGCGCAGTTTTGCCAAGCAGGTGGAAGAAGCCGAACGCCAGGCGGCGGTGGCCGACCCTTCTTCCACGCCTGAAGCGCCTGAAGATCCGAGTCCCGACGACGTCCAGGATGATCCCGAGGTGGCGGCTGCTGTTGAAGAGGTGGATAAGGAGCAATTGGAAAACTGTCTGGTGTTGTCCAGAATCAGAAATTACCGTGAGGCGGTTCAGGTATGCCGCAAGCCGGCGGAAAAGGGAGAGGCCAGGGCCCAGTATCAGCTGGCCAGGGCCCTGCGGGGCCTGCAACTTTACCCCGAAGCGGTGCGCTGGGCCAAACGCGCCGAGCAGCACCAGCTTCCCGAGGCCCAGCACCTGCTGGGACTGCTTTACCTGGAGGGTCAGGGGGTTGAACATGACGCGGCCAAGGCCCTGGGCTGGTTTGAACGGGCGGGAGACAATGGTTTCCTGGAGGCCCAGTATCGGGCCGGGAGCATGTTGACTTGGGGAGAGGGAGTCGAGAGTGATCCGGAAAAAGGCCGCCAGTGGCTGATCCAGGCGGCGGAGCAAGAACACCCCCTTGCCCAGGCCGAGCTTGGGCGTTTTTACGAAACAGGACCAGGAACCACGGCTGACCCTGCTCGGGCGGCTAACTGGTATGACAAAGCTGCCAGGCAGGGAGTGCTGGAAGCCCGGTCGGCGCTGGCCGAACTCTATCTGCATGGCCGTGGAGTGGAGAGAGATTATTCCCAGGCTTACATCTGGGCCAGTCAGGCCGTGATCGGTGGCGACGAGAGGATGGTGACGACCCGGGAAATTGCGGCCTCCCGGCTCAATCAGGAACAACTTGTCGAGGCTCAGCAGCAGACACGGAGCATGCTGGAACAAAAGCGCTAGCCAGGCAATGCGGCCGCTGCCGGGCGGCTCTCTCCTTTTTTCACGGCGGCTGTGTTTTTCATGAGATATCTAAAAAAGCTCATAATGATGATCCTTTTTCTGCTGGTTGCCCTGTTTCTGGCAGGCATGGGGGTGATGTCTTCCCTCAACCTGGATTACTCCCAACAGGCGCTGGCCGAATTGCGGCTGCGGCAGATTGAAGAGGCGTTTTACGCCAACCTCGACCGCATTGATGCCCATCATCGGGCCATGGAGGCCCAAACCGAATCTCTGGCCCGGCTTGCCGAATCCTTTCGCCGACAGCATGACATTTATCCGGCGGACTACAGCCAGGCCCTGGAAACGGGCTTGCTTGAGGCGGTACGGGGTTTTCCCGAGGCCTTTGGGGGCGGTATCTGGTTCGAACCCGGTGCTTTCGTCGGGGCGGTGCCCGATTTTGCCGCCTATGGTTACTGGAGCCGGGGCCGGGTTAACCTGGTCAACCGCACCGGCCAGGATGACTATCGGAGCGCAAGCTGGTACCAAAAAGCCTTGCCGCTGGAATGGGATCGAGCTCAACCCCGGCCGCAGAATTTCTACTGGACCGATGCCTATTTCAATCACCTGTTGGACGAGGTGGTGATGACCCTGGCCACTTTCATCCATGATAGTGACCACCGGATCATCGGCCTTGCTACCACCGATTGGAGTGCCGACGAAATCATTGGCCTGGTAAGCAAGGTCGATGTAACTCCCAGCAGTTTTGCTTTTCTCATCGACGGCATGGACCGCAAACTCTCCAACCTGTCGCTGGAAGAGTCACCGGAGGCCCAGAATTTACTGGGAGCCCTGTCCATAGACAGTCTTGACACTGCGGTGCCCGCTTTGGAGCTGACCGAGCTCGGCGAGTTCAAAACTCCCATGCAGTCCCAGCAGTTTAACGTGGACCATCGTGACTATCGATTGTTCTACGCCCCCACCCGGGCCGGGATGGTCTTTGGGATCAGCGTGCCCCAGGACGAGATCGATTCGGTGCTGGGGCAGATGCGCGATGCCAATTATAAGATTTTTGCGGTCACCATCATGGTGGTGGTGTTGCTGGCCGGTTTAATCCTCTATGGTGTGGCCAAGATCATGCGGATGCTGGAGGAACTGTATACCGACCACCTTACCGGTCTACCCAATCGCGCCAAGCTGCTGCAAGATCTCAAGGCCCGCCACCATCACTGTCTGATCCTGCTCAACATTGATCGCTTCAAAGAGATTAACGATTTTTACGGGCATCAGTGCGGCGACCATATCATGCTCCGGTTGTCCGAGGTGATTCGCGAGCATCTGGTTGAGATCGATTCCTGCGGCAACGGGGAGCTTTACAAAATGCCCGCCGATGAATTTGCCATCCTTTTTCATGACGACCTGGGGCAGGCTCGTCTTGAAAGATGCCTGCGCGGGCTTGCCGTGTTTGTCTCCGGCATGACTTTCCAGTGGGCCGATCAGGAGATCTCCATCAATGTGACCCTGGGTGCGGCCCGGATCGAGGATGAACCGGAGGCCTCTTCCGGCGCGGCTTTCCTTTCCTCGGCCGACATCGCCTTAAGGCAGGCACGCCGTCATGGCCGGTCTTTCATGCTGTACGATCCGTCCATGAAGGTGCGGGAGGAGTACCGACAGAATTTGTTGTGGGCCGGCCGGCTCAAGGAGGCGATTCAGGATGATCGTATCGTTCCTTATTTTCAGCCGATTATGAACAACCACAATGGCCGGATCGAAAAATTCGAATGTCTGGTACGCATGCTGGATGAAAAAGGAAACCCCATCAGTCCGGCTCAATTTCTTGATGTGGCTAAAAAACTGCGCTTGTATCATGATATAACCCGGATCATGGTGGAGAAGACTTTTCAGACTTTTCTTGAAAGCGATTATTCATTCTCGATCAACCTTGCCTACGAGGATCTGGTCCGGTCCGAAACCACCGCTTTCATCATCCGGCGCCTGCGTGAAACCAGTATTGGCCCCCGGGTAGTGTTTGAGATTCTGGAGTCTGAAGGTATCGCCAATTATCAGCAGGTCAAGGGCTTCATAGAAGAGGTGCAGGCATTCGGCTGCAAGGTTCATATTGACGATTTTGGCACCGGCTACTCCAACTTCGAACACCTGTTGCGTCTTAATGCCGATATGATCAAAATCGACGGCAGCCTGATCCGCAACATCGACAGCGATGATTCGGCCTTTGCCATCGCTCGGGGGATGACCCGCTTCGCCCGTGATCTCAACCTCGGCGTGGTCGCCGAGTTCGTGCGGTCCCCTGAGGTGTATGAAAAAGTGGTCGCCCTTGGTATCGATTTCTCCCAAGGGGGATATGTCGGCATGCCCAGCCCGGACCTGCGCCGGACCCCGGCGTTTCTCGACGAGCACACTGATAATCGCTGATGGCGCCGGCCACCTCACCCCTAACCGCCGGGGGTCACCATTTCAGGGCAGAGAATGTATATCCGATTGCCAGGCTGATGGTGTTGGTTGACTGATTTCTGGTATCCAGGTTGCCGTTGGAAATATGTTCGAATTTGACGGCGCCGTGCCAGTTGTTGTGAAATCGATAACCAATGCCGCTTCCAATCAGGAAATTGAAAGTGGAGGTGTTGCCCCTGATTTTCTCCTCGTGCACGATTCCGTGTCCTTCCAGTGCTGCATACCAGCCATAATAAGGCGACCCTAAGGGATAATAGCGGGTGGCAAATCCCAGCCCACCGCCCCATAATGTCTCCTCGTCATTTTCCTCGGGCTTGTACATCAAGAGGGGAATTAATCGCAGTCCCATGGTGATCCGCTTGCTGGCCGGAAATTCGTATTCAGCGGCGATGGTGGCAAGAATATCTCCGCCCCGGTCGATGGTGGTGAAATCCAGCCCCGCTCCCCCGGTCAACTCCGCTTTCCACCAGCCCTGGGTGAACTGCATTCCGCCGTGAACGATGGATGACCGGCAAAACAAAATAAAAAAAATAAATATACCAATTAATCGATAGTTAATCATTTTTTCTCTTTTTGTGTCAGGCGACGCCAACTGATATTCAGGTGTCAGCGAAATATCGATAAAGAATCAGCCCGTAATCGCCAAGTCAGCATACTGCTTTAAGGCTACAGCCGGTAAAAAGCCAAAGTCAAGCCATGTCTTTGGTTTCTGCAAAAAATAGTAAGCTATCATGGGTCACCGCCTAAAGCCGGCGATCGGGCCGGCTCACGTACTGATGTGAGCATCGCCGCCCCGCGTGCCATAACCTGCGGTACCCCGTGATAGCTTACGGGACAAACCATGTGATTGGTTGCGGAAATTGTTGTGATTATTGGGTGTGAGGTTGCCAGCGAAGCGCGTACTTTTTCACTGTGGCAGCTTATCCTGACTGCGACAGCCCTCTTTCTCTGTCAGAAAGAGGGCCCGGGGAGGTTGGAAACTTGCAAAAAATAAAGAGGGAGCCGTAAGGAAAAAGATGTTGGGCTTGTTCGTAAGCCTGGTTTTTGTGCTGGTTTTTGGCTGCGCCGGTCGGGCCGGACTATTTATTTTTGGCTGATTTTCCCCCAGGTGTCGCGCAGGGTGGCGCTGCGGTTGAAGGCCGGTTTCTGCGGGGTGGAATCCATGGCATCCAGGTAGAAATAGCCCTGTCGTTCAAACTGGTAATATTCTCCGGGCCGGGCGTTGGCCAGGCTCGGCTCCAGGTGGCAGTTGCTTAAGACCACCAGGGAATCGGGGTTGATGAAATCCTTGAAGTCGGCGCCGTTGGCGGCGGCCTCTTTTTCCGGGCTTTCCACGCTGAACAGGCGGTCATAGAGCCGCACTTCCGCCTTGATGGCTTGGTCGGCGGCCACCCAGTGGATGGTGCCCTTGACCTTGCGGCCATCGGGGGCGTTGCCGCCCAGGGTGGCCGGGTCGTAGGTGCAGCGCAGTTCGATCACTTCCCCGGCATCGTTCTTAACCACTTCCTGGCAGGTGATAAAGTAGGCATAGCGCAGCCGGACCTCGCGCCCCGGGGCCAGGCGGAAGAATTTTTTGACCGGCTCCTCCATGAAGTCGCCCCGCTCAATGTAGATCTCCCGGCTGAAGGGCAGGGGCCGGGTGCCCATCTCCGGTTTCTGGGGATGGTTCCAGGCGGTGAGTTCCTCGCTTTGCCCTTCGGGATAGTTGGTGATCACCACCTTTAACGGTTCCAGTACTCCCATGACCCGGGTGGCGCACTCGTTCAATTCGTCGCGCACGCTGTATTCCAGCAGGCTCACATCAATCAGGCTTTCCTTCTTGGCCAGGCCGATGCGGTCGCAGAAGTTGCGGATCGCCGCCGGCGGATAACCCCGGCGGCGGATACCCGACAATGTCGGCATCCGGGGGTCGTCCCAGCCCTGTACAAAACCTTCGTTGACCAGCTGCAGCAGTTTGCGCTTGCTGACCACGGTATAGGCCAGGTTCAGACGGGCGAATTCGATCTGGCGGGGCCGGCAGGGCACCGGCAGGTTGTCGAGGATCCAGTCGTAAAGCGGTCGATGGTCGGCGAACTCCAGGGTGCACAGGGAATGGGTGACCCCTTCCAGGGCGTCGGAGAGCGGATGGGTGAAATCGTACATGGGGTAGATGCACCACTGATCCCCGGTCCGGTGATGACCGCGGTGCATGATCCGGTAAAGCACCGGATCCCGCAGGTTGAGATTGCCCGAGGCCATGTCGATTCTCGCCCGCAGCACTTTGGCACCGTCGGGGAACTCGCCGGCGCGCATGCGCTGGAACAGATCGAGGTTTTCTTCAATGGCGCGATCCCGGCAGGGGCTGTTGCTTCCCGGTTCGCTGAGGGTGCCCCGGGCGGCCCGGATCTCTTCGGCGCTTAACTCGCAGACATAGGCCTTGCCGTTTTTGATCAGGTGTTCGGCGTATTCGTACAGCTGCTCGAAGTAGTCCGAGGCGAAATAAAGGTGCTCCTGCCAGTCGAACCCCAGCCATTGGATATCTTCCTTGATCGATTCGACGTACTCCGTTTCCTCCTTGCTGGGGTTGGTGTCGTCAAAGCGCAGGTGGCAGCGGGCCGGGGTGAACTCCCGGGCCAGGCCGAAGTTGAGGTAGATGGACTTGGCATGCCCGATATGCAGATAGCCGTTGGGTTCCGGCGGAAAGCGGGTGACCACTTGGCTGTGTTTGCCGGCGGCCAGATCATCAATGATGATGGAGCGGATAAAATCGGTGGGCAGCGGCTTGGAATCGCTCATCCTGTTGTCTCCAAAGACGGCTTCTTGACTGTGGTGGCGGGGTTGGTCCGCGGTTTAAGTAAAATATTCGTAAGCGATCACTTAAAAATATTCTGGCGCTTGCCGCAGGCGGCGGATAACCGTGTCCCGGTCCAGGTGGGCGAAAACTTCGAACATGCTGGGGCCTTTGATCTGGCCGGTGATCACCGCCCGGGCGCCGTTGATGGGAATTCCCGGCTTGACCCCGTGGGCCTCGGCCAGTTCCCGGGCCACCCGCTCGGCCTCTTCCGGGGTGATGACCGGCAGGGCTTCCAACCGGTCGGCCAGTTCCGGCAGCCATTCATTCAGTTGCGGATGTTTAAGCAGATTTTTCTGCCGGGCCTTGTCGTCGATGGTGAAATCGTCGACGAACCAGGCCCGGCCCAGGGTGGCGAAATCCTTTAAGGTGTGAAAACGTTCCCGGGTCATCTCCAGGGTCCGTTCAAACCACTGCCGTTTTTCCCCTTCGTAGGCGGCATCCCAGATTCCCTCCCGCTCCAGCACCGGTTTGACCAGTTTGGCCAGTTGGGCCACCGGCATGGTCCGCAGGTAGTGGGCATTGATGTTGATGGCCTTGGGGTCGGTGAAGAACTTGGGGTCATCCTTGCGGTAATTGAAAATGGAGTTGGCCTTGTTGATGCCCTCCAGGGAGAAGGCTTCAATCAATTCTTCGGGGGAGAAGATTTCCCGGTCATCGCCGGGAGACCAGCCCAGCAGCACCAGGAAGTTGACCAGGGCCCAGGGGATAAACCCCTGTTCCCGGTAAAACTGCACCGCCACCACCTCGCCGTGACTGCGCTTGGAGATCTTGGCCTTGTTGAGATCCAGGGTCAGCGGCATATGGGCGAAAGTCGGCGGCTCCACATCCAGCGCCCGGTAGAGCAGGATCTGGCGCGGGGTGTTGGTCAGGCCGTCCTGGCCACGGATGACGTGGGTGATCCGGTCACGGATATCGTCCACCACGTTGCAGAGCAGGTACAGGGGCTGACCGTTGGAGCGGACAATGACAAAATCCTCGATATCATTGTAGGACCGCTCGATACCGCCATAAACCAGGTCCTTGAAGGCCACCCCGCCTTCGCCCCGGGGAACCTTGAAACGGATGACGTACGGCGCGCCCGCCGCCTCCCGGCTGGCCACTTCCTCGGGGCTCAAATCGCGGCAGGTTCCGGCGTAGCGGTAGTCGGCCTTGGCCTTGACCGCCGCCTCCCGGCGGGCTTCCAGTTCTTCCTTGCTGCAGAAGCATTTGTAGGCGTTCCCCTGGGCCAGCAGCCTTTCCGCCGCCGCCGCGTGTTCGGCGGCGTAGGCGGACTGAAAATAAGGGCCCTCGTCCCAGTCCAGTCCCAGCCATTCCATGCCGTCGATGATCCCCCGGATGGAGTCCTCGGTGGAGCGGTCGGCGTCGGTATCTTCGATGCGCAGCACCATTTTGCCGCCGTGTTTTCTGACAAACAGCCAGTTGTAAATAGCGGTTCTGGCGCCGCCGATATGGAGATACCCGGTGGGACTGGGTGGGAATCGAACGCGAACATCATTCGTGCTCATACTAAAGTTCTCCTGGTGGATTGGATGATAAATTTTGAATTGGGCTGGTTATAGCGTTTTTTGCCACGATGTTCAATGAATGACTGCGGTATGGTAAATACCATTGTCGCATCACTGCCCGGTCAGCCAGCGACGGTCAGCCCCAGGGACGTTGACAGGGGGGTTATTGGTTGCCTTCATGGATCCCCAGCTCACGCAGAATTCTGATGTTGCCGGTCCAGTTTTTCTGCACCTTAACCCACAGTTTCAGCAGTACCCTGGTGCCCAGCATGGCCTCGATTTCCCGTCGGGCGGTCTGGCCGATATGTTTCAGCATCCGGCCCTTGCCACCGATGATGATCCCCTTCTGGGAATTTTTCTCCACCATGATGGTGGCGTCGATGGTGGTCAATCCGGGTTCTTCCCGGAAGCTGTCGATGATCACGGCGGTGGAGTAGGGCAGTTCATCCCTGGTCAGCAACATGATCTTTTCCCGGATAATCTCCCCGCAGATAAAACGTTCACTGGCGTCGGTGGGAATATCCTCGGGAAACAGGCGCGGACCCTTGGGCAGCAGTTGCCGCAGCTGGTCCAGCAAAAATTCCTGGCCTTCGCCGCTCAGGGCGGACAGGGGGATGATGGCGGTAAACGGGTAAGTCTCCTGCCAGGCGGCAATAATGGGCAGCAGTTTTTCCTTGTTGATCCGGTCGATCTTGTTGCAAAGCAGCAGGGTGGGCAGGCCCGCCCGCTTCAGCAGCCGGCCTGCCTGCTCCCGCTGTTCCGGTCGGCTGTCGGCTTCCGGGGCACTGACGTCGATCATGTAAGCCACCGCGTCCACCTCGGCCAAAGTGTTGCGGGCGATTTTGACCATTTCACTGTTGAGTCGGCTGCGGGCATGGTGCAGGCCGGGAGTATCCAGGAAAACGATCTGGCAGTCATCCCGGTTGAACACTCCCAGCACCCGGTTGCGGGTGGTCTGGGGTTTGGGGGAGACGATGGAGATCTTCTGGTCCAGCAGGTTGTTGAGCAGGGTCGATTTGCCGGCATTGGGCGGCCCGACCAGGGCCACAAAGCCGCAGATAATCTCTTCGGGTGAGTTGTTGTGGGTCATGCTTGTTCCTTTTGCGGATGGGTGATTTTAATATCGTACTTTAACCTTTTCAGGCCCGCTTGTCCTCCCTGGATGTACAGGTTTGGCCGAAAGCGTGGAGAGAAGGTTAAAAACTTTGGGGTGATGCCGCCGGCAAACGTTTACAGTGACAAGTAAAGCGATTCCTGTTAGAGGGGAAGGCTTGCTTTTAACCAATATACCGTTAACCCATATTTAGATAATCTATGTTTTCTTCAGGAAATATCGTTGAGTATGTCGAACAGGGCAAGTTTATTTGCGGCGTGGTAATGGATATCGCCGCCAATCGCTTGCGTGTTTTTAATCAGAACGGCCGGGAACTGAACCTGCCCCGGAACCGGGTGGTTCATTGCACCGGGTATTCTCTGCCCTCCACCATGTCCCGGGAACAGCAACGCCGGCGGTTGCAGGAAATTGATCAGCACCGGCGGGAGTTGACCGAGGGCATTGAAATTGAAACGGTCTGGGAGTTGGCCGCCGCCGAGTCCGACCAGTTTTTCA
>LKMJ01006847.1_pt1 | contig 10742 bp, 12 predicted proteins | sample 643391 | NCBI WGS metagenome assembly LKMJ01 (sample SAMN04112250, study PRJNA286221) | soda lake metagenome | biome: soda lake; feature: Kulunda Steppe; material: water; isolation source: sample PL-Br10 brine of Picturesque Lake | place: Russia: Kulunda steppe | collected 2010-07
GATTATTCACACTCAATCGCTTCAAACTTCGCTTTGTCACTCGTAAGATTTGAAAACATTTTCCAAGCCAGGTCAGTAGAACTCGCGGACGAGATCCGTCGCGTCCTCGGGCGCGCCATCGGGGATATCGGTCATCGGTTCCTCGACGCCCTCGCGTTTCTCGTAGCCGACCGAGTTCTCGTCCTGATAGATGACGCCCTGGTACTCCTTGCTGCGGTCGAGGATGAGTTCTTTGGCCGCGTCGTAATCCGAGTTATCGTGGTCGAACTCCTCGTCACCGACATCGACGATCGTATCGCGGAAGTAATCGTAGGTGTCGACGTCGTTGAACGTCACACACGGCGAGTAGACGTTCACGAAGCCGAACCCGTCGTGTTCGATCGCTTTCTGGACGATCTCGGCGTGGCGCTGGGAGTCCGACGAGAAGGATTGGGCGATGAACGTCCCGCCGGCCGCAAGCGCCAATGCGAGAGGGTTGATCGGCTGCTGGTTAGTGCCATCCGGGGAGGTCGAGGTCTCGAAGTCTTCTCTAGAGGTCGGCGAGAACTGTCCCTTCGTCAGCCCGTAGATTCGGTTGTCCATGACGATGTAGGTCATATCGACGTTCCGGCGGACGGCGTGGACGAAGTGGCCGGCCCCGATCGAGTAGCCGTCACCGTCGCCGCCGGCAACCATCACTTCGAGTTCAGGGTTGGCGATTTTGGCTCCGATCGCTACGGGTAATGCACGACCGTGGACGCCGTGTAACGCGTAGCTGTGCATGTACGTCCCGATCTTGCCGGAACAGCCGATCCCGGCGACGATGAAGGTGTTGTCGGGGTCGTTTCCCGTCTCGGCGAGGGCTTTCATCATCCCGTTCATCGTCCCGAAGTCACCGCAGCCGGGACACCACGTCGGTTGCTTGTCGGATTTGAAATCAGTAAATCGGATGTCGGAACTCATCGATCAGTGAACACCTCCAACCAGGCGAATGCGGGCCTGTTTCATCGAGACGAAGCCCGTTGGCGTCGTCAGGTATGAGGATCGGCTTGCAATCATGCTTTTGAGCCACCGATCTTCGCGGTCCCAATCTCTTTGACGCCTAACTCTGCTATTTCGGTCGTGACTGACGGCGGGAGCGTTTCTAGTGTCTTGTCGATCTGTGGGTCAATCGACACGCCATCGACTTTGATCGTGACCAACTTGCCACGGGTCCCGTCTGCAGCGACCTCGAACTCAAACGGTCGGTCGTGTTCGTCCATGGCGTGCACCCAGACTTTCGAAAGCCCGTTGGCACTCTCCCAGTAGAGCTTGTTTACGATGGAGAGAGAGCCAGCGGGCGGGACGCACGACGACCCACAGGCTGCACACTGACCCGGATGTGGCGATGTACCGAGATATTCGTATTCTGTCCCGCACTGGTAGCATTGGAGTGTGAGAATCATCAGTGATCGCTCCGTCCGTTCTCAGAGTCGCCCCGCTCGTCCCGGGTCAACGTCAATGGCATCGACGGGGCACACGTCGACACAAAGCATACAGTCGATGCACTGAGACTCATTGATCGGGTCGGCTTTGATTTCGCTTTCCGGGTGGCCAGGGGTGTCGGTCCACTCGAATACGTCGACAGGACAGTCTTCGAGACAGGCTCCGTCGGCAATACAGATGTCGAAGTCGACGGCAACGTGTGTGCCGTGGATCCCCCGTTGTTCGGGTTCGTCAACCGGTCCCCAGACTGTATGTCCCTCGTGCTGGTCGGCGACTTCGCGATTCTCCTCAAATTTTGGATCGATAGTCATGGTGTGTTACCTGTGGAACTGGATCAGTCCGGACGGACCACTACCCGAGCGATCCCTCCATCTCAAGTTCGATGAGCCGGTTCATTTCGACCGCGTACTCGATGGGCAGTTCCTCCGTGAGCGGTTCGATGAAGCCAGCGACAATCATCTGCTTTGCGTCGTCGTCGTCCAGCCCACGTGATTCGAGGTAGAAGACATCCTCGTCGCCGATCTTCCCGACGGTTGCCTCGTGGGCGACGTCAACCTTCGACTCCTCGATCTCCATGTACGGCATCGTGTCCGACGTCGACTCGTTGTCGAACATCAAGGCGTCGCACTCCACGCTGGTCGAGGAGTTCTCGGCGCCGTCGGCGATGTGGACCAGCCCGCGGTAGTTCGTCCGGCCGCCGTCTTTCGAGATGGACTTGGACTCGATGGTTGACTTCGTGTCAGGCGCGTTGTGGTAGACCTTCGCGCCGGTGTCGATGTTCTGTCCTTCGCCAGCCATGGCGATGGTGATGTGGTTGTCCGTCGCGCCCGGTCCCTTGAGGATCGTCGACGGGTACAACATCGTAGCTTTCGAGCCCATCGACCCCGAGACCCACTCCATGGTGGCGTCCTTTTCGGCGATGGCGCGTTTGGTGTTGAGGTTGTAGGTGTTTTTCGACCAGTTCTGGACCGTCGAGTACTGGACGTGGGCGCCCTCCTTGACGAACACCTCGACGCCACCGCTGTGCAGATTGAACGCCGAGTACTTCGGCGCGGAACAGCCCTCGATGTAGTGAACTTCGGAGTTCTCTTCGGCGACGATGAGCGTGTGTTCGAACTGGCCCATCCCCTCGGAGTTCATCCGGAAGTATGCCTGGACAGGCATGTCGACGTTCGTGTCCTCGGGGACGTACACGAACGAGCCGCCCGACCAGATCGCGCCGTGTAGCGCGGCGAACTTGTTGTCGCTGGGCGGGACGGCCTTGGTCATGAAGTACTCCTTGACGATGTCTTCATGCTCTTGGACGGCCTTGTCCATGTCACAGAAGATGACGCCCTTGTCCTCCCAGCGCTCCTGCATGTTCTGGTAGACGATCTCCGATTCGTACTGGGCGCCGACGCCGGAGAGTGCGTTCTTTTCCGCCTCGGGAATGCCCAGTTTGTCGAAAGTGTCTTGGATCTCCTCGGGGAGGTCCTCCCATTTTTCGGCGCCGCCACGCGTTTCGATATCCGGGCGGATGTACGGGACGATCTCGTCGATGTCGACCTCCGAGAGGTCCGGCTGGCCGGGCCAGTCGGTCGGCATCGGCATCTCTTGGAACTGCTGTAGGGCACGCAGGCGCCGTTCGAGCATCCACTCGGGCTCGTCTTTGTCCTCGGAGATGACCCGGATGGTCTCCTCAGTAAGCCCCTTTTCGGCCTCGAAAGCGGAGGACTCCTCTTTCTTGAACTCGAATCGGGCTTCGGTGTCGGTCTCTTGTAAGTGATCTTGTTCGGAACTCATCAAGTTTCTTTCGGAGTGAAGGAACAAAAGGTTGCGCCCCGGAAAACGGGATTATGAAACTAAAAAAGGTTTCTTTAATGAATAAATGGACCCTATTGCAATTATATATCACCTTGACGTTTAGGAGTGAAAAGTAGATATTTATTTTCATATATAATTCAAATTACTATTAATCTGTTTACTTAGTGTATGGTTTTAATACAAAAACGAGCCTATTGAGAGCCATGTCTCAATCGCTTGCAGATCACGAATGTGAAGCGTGCACATCCGAGGACGAACCGCTCACGGAACCGGAATACACGGAGTATCTCAGCGAACTTGATGGCGATGTTTGGACTGTCATCGACGATCATCATCTTGAGGGCACATATTCGTTCGAAAATTTCCGTGACGCGCTGGAGTTCACATACGAAATCGGTGAGCTTGCTGAAGAAGAATGGCATCATCCAGACATCCACCTCAAGTGGGGTGAAGTCAAAATCGAGATGTGGACTCACAAAATCGACGGCCTCCACAAGAGCGATTTTGTCATGGGAGCGCGAATGGATCGTATCCACGAGGACTACGCCCCAGAGTAATCGGTTCATGTTACTAACTACGGACTGAGTACAAACGCAGCTTAAGCGGCTGGGCCCAGAGAACTACCTGACTACTACTGCGGTACAAAGAGATGATGGAATACACCTCGTCGGTGGTCCCGGAGCACGTCCGTCAGGGGGCGCTAATCGTATCCGCCGATTCGTACCGATCGACATACTCTGGTTCGAGAAACATCGCTCCGAACAACTCCTCGTGGGCCGCCTCAAACTCGTCGGTTTCCGTCCACTGCTCGAAAGCTGTCTCCGAATCCCCATACGCGATCAACAGATATCCCGACCCTTCTTCATTATTCAAAACCACTCATATGTATGGACAAGACGCTCATTAGAGAGTTGCTCGCTGACCACTCACGAAATCCCCGGAACTACGGTACGCTCACAGATCCTGATGTCGAGCACGAAACGAGCAACCCCCAATGTGTCGGCCCGACACATCCCGACGGTGATGAAATAGCAATAACGGTGAACCTGTCAGACGAGACACCACCGGTCGTCGAAACGGTCCAGTTCACTGGTCGAGGCTGTACACTCTCACAGGCAACGGCATCATTGCTCTCCGAGCAAATGATTGGGACTCCCGTCACCGACATCGTCGAATGGGACAGTGAAACGCTTGAAGACGTGGTCGGGATGGATCTGACACCGTCACGGCTCCGGTGTGCCGAACTGGCACTTGTCGCGTTCCGAAACGCCGTCGAGGATCGCTAGTCGATCACCTCCGCCTGTTCGAAAACTCCGGAAACGCGGCATTCTGTTCACCAGACAGTGAATACTTTACTCTCAAAGCCCTGACTGAGAGTACTGTGCCGATGGTTCTATCGGATGTCGATCGACGGAAGATCGATACCGGTGACGACAAGCAGTTTTACGAGTCGCCCCGGTTTGTCACTCACGCAGACGATGCATTCACGTCTCGGCTAACGACAGTATACGAATCGGAGATCACGCCGGGGGATCGTGTCTTCGATGCGATGAGTAGCTGGGTGTCGTTTCTCCCGGACATCCACCTGGAGTACGTTGTTGGCCACGGTCTCAACGAAGCCGAACTCGAAGCAAACGACCGTCTAGACGAATATTTCCTGCAGGATTTTAATAGCAACCAGACACTCCCACTTGAGGAAAATTCGTTCGATGTGGTCTGTTGTACCTTGGCAGTACAGTATCTGCAGTACCCTGGTGACGTGTTCAGCGAATTCGGGCGCGTCCTCAGGCCTGACGGCGCTGCGATCGTGAGTTTCACCAATCGGATGTTTTCGACAAAAGCGATTCGGGCCTGGCGAACCCGATCGATGGACGAACGAGCGGCGCTCGTTGAAGAATATTTTACCGCTGGGGAATTCGGAGCGAGGGATCGAATCGTCGACCAGCCGGGGACAGATCGATTTTATACGGTCATCGGTCGACAGCCACCTGAATGAGCGAACAGTCCAGCTGCTCAATACGCTCAGCTTACGACAGCAATTTGAACGAACGGGACCAATCCACTACTGTGCTAGGACTCCGGTTTTTCACCTGTGACGCGTGCGAGACGGTGTATGCAGATGTCGAGAGACCGTCACGGTGTAGCAACTGTGAAGCCGACCCAGTCGTCGAAATACAGCCTGAAACCCAGGCCGCTACCTACTTCACCGGACGGTAAAACTCGTGGTGCCGATCTCTGGTAGCCTCTTGGGGCCGGCAATCCAGTTATCGATTTCTTAGCGGTGATGTCTTTTGTCTCGAATGCTTATCCGTATAGGATGCAGCGCCGTTTCCGGCGGCTGCTCGGTACGTTTCACCGGAGATTCAGATCCATGAGACCAACACCAACCGCAATACGCGAGTACGACGCTCAGGCACCAGCCAGTGAGATGACCGAAACGGCGACGTTTGGGGTGGGGTGTTTCTGGGGACCGGATGCGCAATTCGGCGCATTGGACGGTGTTGTCCGAACCCGAGTCGGGTACGCGGGGGGCACAAAGATCGATCCGACGTACCACTCGCTTGGAGACCATACTGAAGTGTTCCAACTCGATTTTGATCCCGATGTAGTCAGCTACACCGACCTTCTTGACCACGTATTCCGGAGCCACGACCCACGCTCGCAGACGCGAAAGACGCAATATCAAAACATCGTACTTACAGAGACGGCTGCTCAACAGAAAGCCCTCGAAGAGTTTCTCCAGACACGGGGGCTTTCTACGGACGCGATCGACACTCGGATTGAACAGCTCTCGCAGTTCTATCTCGCCGAAGAGTATCATCAAAAGTACACGCTTCGCTCGAAGCGCGTGTTCATAAACGCGTTCGAAGAGCTAGGATACGATGAGACGCAACTTCGTGAGTCTCCCGCAGCGGCCAAGCTGAACGGATCCGCGTCAGGACACGCCACAACTGCAGTTGACGAGTTGCGTGGTGCTCAGATATCAGTTGAAAACGACGACGATACTGATGGACAGACGGACGAAGAGGGGATCGTTGAAATACCTGTTTCCAGGACTCTCAATCAAGTGCAGCTAAACATCACCCATCGCCGATCGGCGAAAAAGAACCTCGACACAGTACCCGATAACGAAACCCACTCCTACAGCGTAGATGTGTCCAAATCAGAATGGGAGACAGACGCCCCCAAAGATGACCCTCTCACCGAAGCGGAATCCGAAGCCGAATCCGAAGACGAGCCAAGTGACGTAATCAGTGCGATTCTACAGGACATGGATCGCCTGGTGGACGAGTGAAACCAACGACGATCTCAAAACAACCGACCGATCGTGTCGGGCGACTTAGTGTGAATACCCCACCGTCGTGCAGTGGAATAACACAAAAAGTGAAATATACTGCGGGCCAAGTGAGGGTAACTTACTTGTCAAATGGTCGACCGGGATGATATCGAAGAGGAGAGTGAAGACTCGGCTCTTGAAGAGGCACACCCAACGTGTGAAGAGGTCCTCGCCGAAATCAACCGGATCCGAAAAGAAATCCAGAAGCTTCCTGGTCGGTCGGAATTCAACAACCACTCTAAATACAGTACAGAAGCGGTCTATCATCATTTCGAATGGTATGGCGACGCTATCAAGGCCGCCAGATCCGCTAAGAATTCGATAGGAGACCATTCAAACCAATTCGAAGACCGGTCGAAAACGGCCCTTTCCGAACAGTCGTCTGAGGATGATTCTTCAGAGGTTATCAAGTCCAATAACACACAAATTGAACAGGAAACCAGACCGGATGATGAGAGCGGCACGGATGATCCGGGTGCTGAATCGAAGGCGCCCGATCAATCAGCCTCAATGGAAGAACACATCCCCGAGTCAGCGGCCGAAACTGATGGGAAACAAACAATCACGGTACGTATTATTGACGACGGAACCCCGTTGCGTGGTGCGCACGTAACGGTCGGGGATGACGACACCACTACCCGACAGACGGACGAGCAAGGGATCGTCGAAATACCGGTCTCTAAGGCTACCGATCAGGTGTCAGTGAACGTGATCCACCGCCGATGGACAAAAAAGGATCTCGACATACCATCCGGAACGGACACCGAACCCCAGCTACTTGAATTCCCCCGATCTGAATGGCGAACCGACGTATCGCAGACACAACCGGCCGAGGAATCCGAAGCCGAAGACGAACCGAGTGACGTAATCAGTACGATCCTACAGGATATAGAGCGCCTAGATGATAGCTGAAATATTTCTTTCCGAGACTTACCGGAATCCAGTACGGAAACGCTCCGTAACAGCTTTTATTCCCGATGAACCACCCTGTTATCTCAACGAACGACAACTCAACATAGGAACCTTAGCGATAGATATCGAGACAGCAAGCCCGTTTAGCGAACCGCCCAGCGGTGTGAACGAAACCGAGTATTTCGAGTGGCTTGCCATTGCTGTCGGGTTCCGGGACGGACCGGACTCGGAGATAATCTCTGAAGTTTTGTTCCGCCAAGGCCCGTGGGATCAGACTCACCCTGCTGATCTGTTCGATCGGTTCTTTGAATGGTGTGACGGCCGACATATCGAACAAACGTTGACGTACAACGGGGATTGGTTCGATCTGAAACACCTCGGAAACTGGGCGATACAGCTAAATGAAACCGGGGTTCGAAACGACACGTATACCGAACTCCGGCGATTGATGTCGACTCACGTCGATCTCGCACATGCAGCTTCCGAGAAGCATGCGGACGAACTCTGGGAGAGCCAGCGAATACTTCCACTCTGGAAAGCCGGTACGTTGGAATCAGTCCCTGAAGAACGTGTCTGGTACGCTGATTATGATCTCAGCGAACCGTATCTCTCGGGCCTCAATATCGGCGATCGCCACGTCAAAGGCGAACACGTCGGTCGGTCACTCGGTGAACAGTATATTGATGGGCTTTCGGCAGGCATTGAGGACACACTAACCCATCGAGAACTCGAACGGTTATTGGACGACTATGCCCGTGGTGACGTGGATGTTCTGTTCGGGCTCTATGATAGCCTCGGTGGGGACCGTCTGGATGAGACGTACAACTTCCCGTTTGAAAACGCCGGCCACCGTCGATAACCCGGATTCACGCACGCGTTAGCTTTATACGAGACTGCATACATTCTGTGACCATGTTTAGCGAATCACACAGTGGGGAACAGATATGGATCCCTTCAAAAAGATAGCCGACGAGCGGACCTCATACCAGACCGTCGCCGAGCAGTTCTACGATGATCGGCTTGATCGACCGGGACTGAGCAAACAAGACTGGCCACCGCAAATCGACCGCGCTGCGATCGACATCAAATACGGAATCGCTATCGGGAAACTCAAGAGCAAAACCGATATCGGGGGAACAATCGGCCGAAGCGACTTCGGAGAAGCAACTGGCAGCTATTACGTTGACGGGCTCAAAGCAATCGCCGGCACCCACTCCGATTTACCATCGATCATCAGCAGATACGACCCCGAAACCATCGGCGAAACAGTATTCAAGCTCAACGAGTTACGGATCGAGCTTGAAAAAATCGAAGACGATGGCAAACGGATCTCAGATCTCAACCGTGCAATAGAGGCTATCATTGAGAAACTAGCGACCCGCGCAGCCCGAACAGCGACCGGCCGACAACAACTCCAAGCCCCGGAAGCCGTTACTGATATTCTTCAACAACTCTTTTCGGATCCATCAACTGCCTCGTATGCTGATGAGCTGATGACGGCGATCGGAAACATCGATATGCAAGAAGGGTTACTTGGCCACCTTGATCGGCCGCAAATGGTGACGCCGCTGTGGGACCATCAACGCGAGGCGCTTGCAAACTGGTATGATGCGGGAAAGCAGGGATACGTCGACATGGCGACGGCGACCGGGAAAACCGTGCTTGGACTCGCTGCGATCGCCCAACAGTTCGGTGATCTTCATCCATACGATGCTGAAGCAATCCCGGATGAATCCACTGGCCAGCAGCGTGAGAACGTCCTGATCGTCGCTGGGCAAGACCTGCTGTTAGAACAGTGGCAAAGCGAGTTCGACGAACACCTCAACATCCCCCGTGATCGGATGCAACCGACTGGCGACGGCCGGACAATCGAACTGTCGTGGGGAACAATCGAATTCCGCACCGCACAGGATCTCCTCACAACTGACCGGCTACGCGCGTACGATCTGGTGATTCTTGACGAAGCCCACCGGTACCGCCGCGGAACCAGCGGCGACCGTGGCTGGCGGGATCTCTTCGAGACGTTGATCGATAACGCCGAGTGTCTTTTGGCGATGTCCGGATCGATCGATCAAGACTGGATCGGTGACGCAACGGCCCGAGACGCGCTTGAGGGGAACCTCACGCAGTGTATGGAGTTTACCGTTGCAGACGCCAGAGCCGCGAACGTAATCGCTGATTTCTCCTGGAACATCTGCTATGCAGCCAGCGCCAAAGGCGACGCGCTCGAAAGCGTCGCCGAATCGACGAAAACACTGGCCGCTGTCTACGATGAAGATACCCACAAGTTCAGACCTCGTGACCTCGACGATGACGTTCCTGACACCGTCGCTGAAACATACGAAACACTCCGCGATCTCCGTGCGTTCGCCCATACCAAAGAAGGAAACAAAGCCCGGGAAACATCCGCTGCGTTTGATACGTTCGCCACCGCTGCGTTCGCTCGGCAACCCAAACGCTGGCAACTCAGCCCCCCGAACGAAACCATCGAACAGCTCCTCGACCCACACGTCGAGAACGACAAAGCAATCGTGTTAGCACAGAGCTACACGCAATCCGAATCGATCGGCGCTGACCTCTCGACGGCCTACGGCTCTGATTTCGTCACCGTCCCGGATCGAAACAGTGATTCTCACTTCGAAGTGATCCGCGAATTCAAACAACGTGATGCAGGCGTTCTCATCGGTCCCGGTGAAGTGTTTGGTGTCGGGATCGATTTGCCGAATGTCGATGTCGCCATTAACCTTTCAAAAGGCGGTGTGAACGCCTCACTCGTCCAACGGATCGGCCGCGTGCTTCGGAACCCATCCGGAGCCAATCGCGCCCAATTCTACCAAGTTATCACGCTGCCAGCAACACCGGAAGCCCGCCTTGCTGGCGAGGACGGCCGCCGGCTGCTGCGTCGAGCCAGTGAATTCCGCGCGCTTGGCGCTCGATTCCGAGAACTCCCCGGATTCGTTGCCGTTGATGCGAACAGTAAAGCAGCGTTGCTTGAGTTAGAAACCAACGGCGCGATGGCCACCCGCAAAGACCACCGCAACATCAGTAAAATCGTTGAGGATGATGTCGCAGCGGACAACCTCACCTCGATCCTCGATATCATCACCGCAGCGCCCCCCGACCGAACCGAACCGACACTCACGACCGAATGGCAACCCAAATCGATTGAGCAACACACAGACCCGGTTAGAGACGCCGTCGAAGGCACTACCGCTAATAACGATAC
>LKMJ01006848.1_pt1 | contig 10737 bp, 10 predicted proteins | sample 643391 | NCBI WGS metagenome assembly LKMJ01 (sample SAMN04112250, study PRJNA286221) | soda lake metagenome | biome: soda lake; feature: Kulunda Steppe; material: water; isolation source: sample PL-Br10 brine of Picturesque Lake | place: Russia: Kulunda steppe | collected 2010-07
GGCGTCCCGACCGCGGCGGCGGCCGTTCCGACCCGGCCGAGGAACCGTCTCCGCTCCATGTTCGATCTGAGGGCTCGGGTCGTTTGAAGGTCGCGATTCCCCCACCGAACGGGGACGGTCAGGCGCCCCGCCGACGCCCTCGATTGCACCGGCACGCCCCGTTGCCTCCGGCTGCACGGATACACCCCATTGCCTACGGCTGCACCGATACGCCCGATCGATGACAAACGATAAAACCGGGGTCGGCGACCGATCCGGTATGCACCTGCGGGTGATCGACCGGCTGGGGCTCGCGGACGCGGTGACGGTGACGAACGCCGGCGTCGGCTTCCTGGCGGTCGTCGCCGCGGCGGTCGACGTCGACCTCGCGGCCCGGCTGATCCTCATCGCCGCGATCGCCGACGGACTCGACGGCGTCGTCGCCCGCCACCGCGGCTCCACCCCCGTCGGACCGCATCTCGACTCGTTGGCGGACGTCGCCTCCTTCGGCGTCGCGCCCGCTGCCCTCGTCGCGGCGGTCGTTCTCGACGCCCATCCGTTCGCGACCGATCCGCTCCCGGCGGCGATCGGGGTCGCCGTCGGCGCACTCTTCGTTGCGATGGCGGTCGCCCGGCTGGGACTCTACACCGCCTACGACAGCGGGAGCCGCGAGACGGTGGGCGTTCCCACGACGCTCGCGGCGACCGTCCTCGCGGCCGCCGTGCTGGCCGGCTACACCGACCCAACCTTGCTTGCCGCCGCCGCTGCCGTCTTCGCGGTGCTGATGGGAACCACGATAACCTATCCCGATCTCCACGCGCAGGATGCGCTCGTGATGGGGGTCGTCCAGGCGGCCGTGATCCTCGCCCCTGTCGCGCACGTCCTCGTTCCGACGCTGCCCACGTGGATCGGCGAGGGGTTCGCGTTCGCCCTGCTTTTTTTGGCCTTCGGCTATCTCCTGTTCGGTCCGTGGCTCTACTGGGGCGACGGGATCGGGACTGTCCGGGAGGAAGAGGGGAAGACCTCGTGACGGCCTCTTTTTCGAACCGCCCGTTGGACACGTAAATCCACGTTTGAGCCATCCGGATCCCTTTGTGCACGGGGGATGACGGGACGTGCATGAACCGGTCCCGAAGACGGACGTTGACCCTCCTCTCGACCGCCGTCGCACTCGGCAGTGCCGGCTGTATCGGTGCCGATCCGCGCGAATTCGGCGACTCATCCGACGCCGCCCGCCCGCCCGCCGCGGATCACCTCGTCGTCACCGTCCGCGGTCCCGACGGGGAGGAGCGCTTCTTCTCCGGCGGGGACGTCGCGGCGGTCGGCAGCATCGAACGAGCCGACGGCTCGGGCTATCGAGTTCCGGTATCGTTGACCGACGAGGCGACCGCGACGGCGGTCGAGACGTTCCGGATCGTGGGCGGCGATCGAGACCCGACGGCGACGAGCGTTCACTACGCGCTCGAGGGTGGTTCCGAACTCGAACGGACCCTCGACGTGTCGAAATCGCTCGCGGAGACCATCGCGTCCGGGGAGTGGGACGGGTCGTTCGTGTTGACCGCCACGGGGAAGGACGAGGCGGAGACGCTTCGAGCGACGCTCGCCGCGGAGTGAGCCGTCGACGTCCGGATCCGGCGGTCAATACTCCGAGAGCGATCGCTGGTTCCGGCCGCGACGGGCGTCCGGCGGGGTCGTCGTCGCGATCACCTCGTTCACCTCGCCGCGGGCGTCGGCGTCGCTGTTGATCGCGCGGGTTGCACCGACCCGGTCGACGAACAGCCCGGCGGCCTCGTACCGGTCGTACATCACCCCGGAGTTCGAGAGCAGGACGTGGACGCCGCGGTCGGCCAGCTCGCCGACCAGTTCGAGCAGCGCCAGCTGGTCCTCGCGGTCGAAGCCGCCGGCGCTGTACTCCGCGAAGTCGGCGGTCGGGCTCATCGGCTCGTAGGGCGGATCGAAGTAGACGAGGTCGCCGGGCTCGGCGACGTCCGCGACGTAGTCGTACTCGCCCTGCCGGAGCGCGTCGTCGCCGAGCCGCCGGAGGACCCGACTCACCTCGCGGACCTGCTCGGCACGGACCCAGTCGGGGTCGGCGTACCGGCCGATCGGCACGTTGAACTCGCCGTCGGCGTTCTCGCGGTAGAGCCCGTTGAAGCCGGTCCGGTTCAAGTAGAGCAGCCGGGCGGCTTCCGCGAGCGGATCATGGGGCTCGTCGTTGGGCCGGCGATTGAACAGCGCCCGCTGCTGGTAGTAGGCGGCGTCGATCGACCGTCCCTTCCGATCCGCCTCGGCGAACTCGAGGGACGGATCCGGGTCGGCCTCGGGATCGGGAAACGCACGGCAGCGTTCGATCAGCTCCTCCGGTCGGTCACGGACCTGCACGTAGAAGTTATGCAGCCGGGCGTTTCGATCGTTGACGGTTCCGCGACGCGGCTCGTGATCGAAACAGAGCGCGCCGCTGCCGAGAAACGGCTCGTGGTAGGCGTTCTCGGCGGTTCCGGCGGGATCGTAGTCGGCCGGGAACCGGGCATACAGCTCGTCGAGCAGCTGGCGTTTCCCGCCCGCCCACTTGAGGATCGGCGTCGCCATCGGTCGTGTCGTTCGTCACGAACGGGCGGGGAAATAAAAGTAAGCCGCTATAGGAGGTCGTCGAACTCCTTGTGGCGGGTGATCTCGACGCCGGCTTCGGTGACGACGGCGAGGTTGATCCCGTTGCCGGACGCGAGGTCGCGCTCGACGGCGGACTTGATCGCCCGTGCGGCGACGGTCTTCGCCTCCTCGACGGTGAGGTCGTCGCGGTGCTCCTGTTCGAGCACGCCGAGCGCGTACTGCGAGCCGGAGCCGGTGACGGTGTACTCCTCCTCGATGACGGAGCCGAGCGGATCGATGGAGTAGACGTGGGGGCCCTCCTCGTCGACGCCGCCGAGAATGGGCTGGACGATGTAGAACGCGCCGGTTCGGAGCAGGTTGCCCGTCAGCGTCGAGAGCGCCTGCATGGACATGTCCTTGCCGCGGCGGGCCTCGTAGAGGTTCGTCTCCGCGCGGAGCGTGGAGATGAGGTTCTGGGCGGCCGAGACGCCGCCGGCAATGGTGAGCGCGCCCGTAGGATGGACCTGCTCGACCTTCTGGACGTCCTTCGAGGAGACCATCCGGCCGAGGGAGGCACGCATGTCGGTGGCGAGCACGACGCCGTCGGCGGTCTTGATGCCGACCGTCGTCGTTCCCGTCTTGACGCCCTCGTCGTCGCCTGCCGCCGCGCTTCGGCGATCCGAGGCCTCGAACTCGCCGAGCTCCGGCCCGAAGACGGGCTGATCACGGCCCAGTTCGCCGGGCAGCTCTCCAGAGAGATCGCCTGTCGGTGTTCGCATTACCGATCCGTTTGCCCGGCGCGCTGATAAAGGCAACCCTTCACGGACCGACCGCCGGTACCGACAAGGGCATGCCGGCCGCGCCGCTGCAGGTCTGTCGCGCCGCTGCAGGTCTGTCGCGCCGCTGCGGGTCGGTTGCGTCGCTCCAGATTGGCGTTCGTCGTCGAACCGGTCGGGAAAAGCTTAATTTTCGGCGTTCTCGTAGGCCTCGCCGGTCGTCTCCACGAGCCGGCGGATGGGGATGTTGATGCCGAGGTGCTGACGGGCAAACACTGCCACCGGAAACAGCGAGATCCCGGCAGCGACGGTCGCCTGGTGAAGCCCGAAGAGGGCCGTCGTGCGAATGCGGTCGAGCATTGGTCTTCGAGGTGTCACCAACGGCAGGAGGTATATAAACTTTCTCGTCGCCGTCATGGAGGCGATCCCGTCGCAGTCCGGCGATCTTCCGGTCGTAACTTATCGATCATGAAACATCGTGTCGGCGCGCTGGTGCGAGGCGTATTAGAGGGACGCTGAACGTGGCACGTTTTCATAAGTTATGTGAATCCCCGAGAACCCGTGCGCCTACGCTCGGAGGGTCAACTCCCCCCGGCGTGACCGTTAGTCGTGCCGGAAACAGCGAGTGCCGGTGAGGACCATCGCCATGCCGTGTTCGTCGGCGGCGTCGATCACGTCCTCGTCGTTGACGGAGCCGCCGGGCTGGATCACCGCCTCTATCCCCGCGTCGGCAGCCGCCTCGATCGCGTCCGGAAACGGGAAGAAGGCGTCCGAGGCCATCACGGCGCCGTCGGCTGATTTCCCCTCCGCGTCCTTCTCGGCTTTCATCGCCGCGAGGGTGACCGCGTCGACCCGCGAAACCTGACCCATGCCGATCCCGACGGTCTCCGTGCCGGTCGCAAAGCAGATCCCGTTCGACTTCACGTGTTTGAGCGTGCGCCAGGCGAACAGCATCGTCTCGACCTCCTCGTCCGTCGGCTCTCGTTCGGTCACGACCTCGAGGTCCTCGGCCGTTGGCGCCGAGAGATCACGCTCCTGGACGAGCCGCCCGCCGACGATCGGTTTCTCGGCATATTCCTCCGTGAAGCGGGCGTCCCCCTCGCCGTCCCCTCCGCTGTCGCCGAGCGGCCCGACGTCGAGAACGCGGAGGTTCGCCTTCCCGCGCAGCACGTCGAGCGCGCTGTCCGTGTAGCCGGGCGCGACGACGACCTCCTTGAACGAGTCGACGATCGCCTCGGCGGCGTCGGCGTCACAGGGACGGTTGAGCGCGACGATCCCGCCGAACGCCGACTTCGCGTCCGTCCGCAGGGCGGCATCGTAGGCGTCAACGAGCGTGTCGGCGGTCGCACAGCCGGCGGGATTCGTGTGCTTGATCACGGCCGCCGCGGGGTCGTCGAACTCCTTGACGAGATCGAGGGCGGCGTCGGCGTCGTTGTAGTTGTTGTATCCCATTCCCTTCGCGCCCGGGTTCAGCTGTGCGGCGGCGACGACGTTCGCCTCCTCACAGCCGTCGTCGGCGTACAGCGCGGCGGCCTGGTGCGGGTTCTCTCCGTATCGCAGCGTTTCCGACCGATCCTCCGAGCGGAACCGGCGCTGGGGGAACGCCCCGCCCGTGTCACCCTCGACGGTGACGGCTCCGGCGTCGCGATCGATCGCCACCCGATCCTCGGCGAACCAGCGTACGGCGCGGGGATACGCCGTGAACTCCGCCTCGTGGAGCACGCGCGTTTTGAGCGCGTCGGCGTCGTCGTCCTCGTAGACCGGCACGGGCTCCTGGGTCACGATGGGACCCGCGTCCACCTCCTCGGTGACGACGTGGACGGTACAGCCCGTCGTCTTGACCCCGGCGTCGAGTACCTGCTCGTGGGCGTCCATGCCGGGAAAGGCCGGCAGCAACGAAGGATGGACGTTGAGGGTGGTCGGCGCCGTGGCGAGGAACGCGTCGGTCAGCACCCGCATGTAGCCGTCGAGACAGACGAGATCGAAGTCGTACCCCGAGAGCCGGTCGAGGATCCGCCCCTCGTGTGACTCGCGGGACTCGCCCTCCTCGCGGACGACGACCTCCGTCGGAATCCGTCGCTCCGCCGCCGACTCGAGAACCGGCGCTCCCTCCCGGTTCGTCAGGACGACGGAGAGCTCCGCGCCGCCCGGCGCGAGGTCGTCGATGTGTAGCAGGTTCCGTCCCCGGTTGCTGGCAAGGCCGGCGATCTTCATGGCCGAAGGGTCCGTGCGGCGAAGTATATCGGTTGCGGTCCGTACCGCTTTCGATCCACGTGTGCGGATATATATCGCCGATGATCGGGCGGCATACGAGATATGTATGCATTCCCGTGTGATATCGCATCGACGTGCTTTTGGGGACTCCGACGGCACTCTCCGCCATGACCGACGACTCCACTGCGGGTGACGCCTCCACCGCGGGCGACGATCCGGATTCGGGTGACGCCTCCGCCGCGGGTGACGATCCCAAAACGGGTGCGGACGCGTCCGAGACGGAAACCGGGGCGATAACCGGTCTCGATCGCGCCGATCCGCTCGCGGCGGTCTCGCCGCTCGACGGCCGGTACGCCTCACGCACCGCGCCGCTGTCGCGATATGCGAGCGAGGGTGCCCTGATGCGCGCCCGTACCCGCGTCGAGGTCGAGTACCTGATCGCGCTCGCCGACCTCGACGACACGCCGATCGCCCTCGACGGCGACGTCGCCGAGGCGCTCCGCGCGCTGTACGCGGAATTCTCGGTTGAAGACGCCCGCCTAATAAAGGCCCTGGAGGTCGAGGGCGCCGCGGGATACGCCGCCACCAACCACGACGTGAAGGCGGTCGAGTACTTCCTTCGGGTTCGACTGGAGGGGCTCGAGGAGGCGGGCATCGTCGACGACGCCGAAACCCTCTTTCCGTGGATCCACTTCGGGCTGACGAGCGAGGACGTGAACAACCTCGCCCACCGCCTGCTCGTGAAGCCGGCGGTGGCGACCGTGCTCGTGCCGGCGATCCGCGAGGTTCGGGACGCGCTCGTCGACCTCGCCCGCGAACACCGTGACGTCCCCATGCTCGCGCGGACCCACGGCCAGCCGGCGACGCCGACGACGTTCGGCAAGGAGATGGCGGTCTACGCCGCCCGACTCGGCCGGACGCTCGGCCGCGTCGACGCCGCGGTCGACGGGCTCTCGGGGAAGCTTGCCGGCGCCTCGGGCACCTACGCCGCCCACGCGGCGGCGTACCCCGAGGTCGACTGGCGGGCCTTCTCGGCGTCGTTCGTCGCGGACCTCGGCTTGGACCACACGCCGCTCGCGACGCAGGTGAACCCCTGTGACGACCTCGCCGCGCTCTTCGACGCGCTGCGCGGGGTCAACGACGTCCTGCTCGACCTCGACGTCGACGCGTGGCTCTACGTTTCCGATCGCTACCTCGGACAGCGGGCCGTCGCGGGCGAGACCGGCTCCTCGACGATGCCACACAAGGTGAACCCGATCGACTTCGAGAACAGCGAGGGGAACCTCTCGAAGGCGAACGCCGACCTCGTCTTTCTCGCCGACTACGTGACGTCCTCGCGGCTCCAGCGCGATCTTTCGGACTCGACGGTGAAACGCAACGTCGGCGCCGCGCTCGCACACTGCCTGATCGGCTACTCGAAGGCCGGCGACGGCCTCTCGAAGGTCGTCCCCAACGAGACGGTCATGCGCGAGGAGCTGGCGGCGACCCCCGAGATCATCGGGGAAGCCGTCCAGACGATCCTCAGACGTGAGGGCGACGTCGAGGCCTACGAGCGCGTCAAGGAGCTGAGCCGCGGGCGCCGGGTGACCCTCGAGGACTTCCGCGCGCTCTTCGACGACCTCGACGTCGACGCGGACGTTCGTGCCGAGCTCAACGCGCTCACCCCCGAGGGATACGTCGGCGTCGCCGCGGATCTGGTCGACGAGATCGACGAGGGCGACGAGTAGCGTCCGCCCACCCGCGTCGGTCGCCGTCGAGGTCATTCGCGTCGGTCGCCGTCGAGGTCATTTATGATTCGCCCGGCCGTATCCGACTCCATGACCGAGCCGCGTGCGGCCGAGTTTTATACCCGCTACGCCGCGCTCTACGACCGGATCGCGACCGACGCCCCGCTCGTCGCGGGGCTTCGCGAGCGGATCGTCGACGCGCTCGCGCCGGAGCGTGGCGACGTCGTCGTCGAGATGGGCTGTGGCACCGGCGCGAACCTTCCGTTGCTCCGCGAGCGCGTCGGCCCCGAGGGAGTCGTCGTCGGGCTCGACGTCTCCGCGGGGGTTCTCGACCGCGCCCGCGATCGGATCGTCCGCGCCGGCTGGGGAAACGTCCACGTCGCCCGCGCTGACGCCACGAGCCCACCCGTCGCGCGTCCACCCGTCGCACCCGTGGATTGCGCCGGTGCCGCCGTACCCGCCGGCGAGGTCGACGCCGTCCTCGCGACGTTCGTCACCGGAATGCTCGACGACCCCGCACGGGCGGTCGACGGCTGGTGCCGGCTCGTCGGCGGCGATGAGCGTCCTCCGCCCGATCGGGGACGGATCTGCGTCGCGGGCTTCGCGCGAAGCAGCCGCCCCGTCGGTCGCGCGTTGAATCCGGTCTTCGCGGGGGCGGTCCGCCTCGGAACGCCGCCGGGACGCGGTCGCGGCCGGGCGCAGTCACCCGTGGCACTGCTCGACCGCCGGGCGCTCGTCGCACACCGACGGGTACATGAGCGCTGCCGGGACGCACGTACGGAACGGGCGCTCGCCGGGTTCGCTCGGATCACGGCCGGGAGCGTCGACGGAGCTCCCGACGAGGGAAGCCGATCACCCACGGATGCCGAGGTATCCGGACCATCCACGGACGTCGGGGAGCCCGGGCCGTCCGGTCGCGGCGAGGGGCAGTCATCTTATTAGGCCGCCACACCACGTCCCGATAAGCATGCGCCGCCGCGGCTTCCTCGCCGGCACGGTCGTCGTCGCCGTGAGCGCTCTCGCCGGCTGTGCCGGCACGGGAGACGCCCCGGACGACGCCGACGCGGACGATCCGGACGAGGAGGGCCCGCCGGCACGCGTCGTCGAGAGCGACCTCGTCCGTGAACACGAGGGAACCGACGAGGAGACGGTCGCCGTCGAAGGCATCGTGGAGCGCACACGCGACGAGGAGATCGCGTATCTCGAGGTTCGCGTCGAGTTTCTCTCCGCGGACGACGAGGTGCTCGACAGCACCGTCGAGCAGGTCGGGGACGTCACCGAGGGCGACCGATGGCCGTTCGTCGTCGAGTATCTCGGAGTCGGCGAAGCCGCCGCCCGCGTCACCGACCACACGGCGACGGTCGTCGAGAACCCCTGAAATGTCCCGAAACGACCCGACGTATCGATCTCCGACGCGACGGAGGGTGTCGTGAGCGACGGTCGTTCCGATGACGCTGAGGTGAGCGACGGTCGTTCCGATGACGCTGACGTGAGCGACGGTCGTTCCGATGACGCTGAGGTGATCGATGACGAGGCCGATGAAGGGGAGGCGGTTGACGACGAGAGTGACGAAGAGGAAGCGGTCGACGGCCCCGTGGCGCCCTCGAAGGGAAGCGACGCGACGATGGCGGAGCAGGGCGGGATCACCTTCGGCGGGGAGCTGATCAAGAAGTCCTTCGGATTCCTCGTCGTCGCGCTCATCACGCGGCTCGTGAGTCCGGGCGTCTACGGGCTCTTCGTGCTGGCGACGTCCGTGCTCCATCTCATGCAGGTGTTCGCGAGCGCCGGGCTCCACCGCGCCATCGACTACTTCGTGCCGCAGTACCTCGCTCAGGGGGAGCCGGAGAAGGCCCGCGGCGTCACGGTCCAGGTGTTCACCCTGCTGCTTTGCACCTCGCTGGCGACGGGCGCCGTGATGTATCTCGCGGCCGACCGGCTCGCGACGCTTTTCAACGAGCCGGGGCTGGCGGTCGCGCTCCGGCTGCTTGCGGTCGCGCTCCCGCTGCTCGCGATCTTCAACGGGCTGATGGCCTCCTACAACGGGATCAAGCGGCTCAAATACCGCGTCTACGTCCGCGACGTCACCCGGCCGACGATCCGGCTGCTCGCCACGGCCGGCCTCCTCGTCGCGGGCTACGGGCTGGTCGGCGTCGTCGGTGGCTACCTCGTCGGACTGACCGTCTCCATCGTCCTCGGGGTCGCCCTGCTCGTCCGTCACGACGCCCTCCGCGGCGCGTCGGCGGCGTTCACCCCGCTTAAGGAGATCCTCTGGTACGGAGTCCCGCTCGCGCTCGCGGGCGTCATATACGTCGTGATGGGTCAGGTCGACTACTTCGTCGTCGGCTACTTCCTCGCCTCCGAGGACGTCGGAATCTACCGCGTCGGCTACATGCTCGCGGCGAACCTGCTCGTCTTCTTCTCGTCGCTCGCGCCGATCTTCAAGCCGCTCATCGCCGAGGAACGACGCGACGGCAACGCCGTCGCGGACCGGTACCGGACCGCGACGCGCTGGGTGCTCGGGCTCTCGTTGCCGTTCGCGGCGATACTCGTCCTCGGCGCGGAGGTCTACCTCTCCATCGTCTTCACCCCGCAGTACACGGTCGCGAGCGGGGTCGTCCTCGCGCTCGTCGTCGGGTACCTCGTGAGCATCACCGCCGGCGGCCCGGACGGCGCGCTGTTACAGGGTTTGGGGTACTCGCGTCTCGTCTTTCTTAACTCCGGGATCCTCCTCGTCGCGAACGTGGTCTTCTCGGTGCTTCTCGTTCCGCGGTACGGGATCCTCGGTGCGGGGCTCGGGACGATGCTCGCGCTGACGCTTTCGGGCACGGCGGCGCTGGTCGAGGTCTACTACTACCGCGGTATTCATCCCTTCTCGCCGGCGCTCGGCCGCGTGGTCGCGGCGTGGCTGCCCGCGCTCGGCGCCGGCTGGCTCGTCGTGACGCTCATTCCCGACCGATTCGTCGTCGCGGTGGTCCTTCCCGTCGTCGTCCTTGCGGTCTACGTGGCCGCCGGCCGCGCGTTCGGCGCGGTCACCCCCGCGGACGTGCGGATCGCCGAGGCGGTCGCGCCCGCGCCGGTCGTGGCCCGGCTCCGCCGGGCGGTCGACGACGGGTGAATCGCCTCGATCGACCCGCTGTTCGTCCCGCTCGACCCGTGACGGGCTGACCGTGCCCGGAACGTTTTCGGATCTTCCTGACACGACGGATCCTTCCTGACACGAGAACGCGGACGCTCCGGCTCTCGGAGCCGAAAAGCGGTCGAATGGGCGGCCGGACGCGTCCCGATCCGAAACCGCAGGTGGTATGTCCGTCAACGCGCTCTATCCGGGCAAGATGACTCGCGTGAGCGTTATCGGCTGCGGAAACATGGGCGGCGCCCTCATTCGGGGGCTCGGACGGATCGGGACGTATCACGTGACGGCGATCGATCTCGATCCGGACGCGCTCGACGCC
>LKMJ01006851.1_pt1 | contig 10736 bp, 10 predicted proteins | sample 643391 | NCBI WGS metagenome assembly LKMJ01 (sample SAMN04112250, study PRJNA286221) | soda lake metagenome | biome: soda lake; feature: Kulunda Steppe; material: water; isolation source: sample PL-Br10 brine of Picturesque Lake | place: Russia: Kulunda steppe | collected 2010-07
CTAGACGTGCATTAAGATGTAGGGCAGGGTGCTAAAGGGATGGGGGGCTTTGAGCAACAGCATCAGCCTGCCAGATTTTGTCCAGGGGTTAACCCCTTTTTTGTTGGAGAAGGGAGTATTTTCACAGGTATTTTCATTGCTTATGCCTTCTGGGTTCTTTCTTGGCAATGTGATATAAAGTTGTGGCCATTGTAGCTTTCAAAGTATCACAGGTGTTTGCCAATGTTTGTTGGTTTGCAGTTTTGCTCAACTGATAAGTGGATAACTTGCTCAGATTTGAAAACAATCAAACTCCAAAATTTTCTGAACTGTTAACCACGCCCTCAGGTATCTAACGAGGTGTACATCCCAGTGCGAAGGGTGTATAGCCTGTATGTCTCTTTGATGGCCATTTTTCGTTCCAACTGGCAGTATGCAAATAGCATCCGGCCTTGAGCAGGGTCGAAGTTCGTCTGCTGAAAGGTTTGGTAGAAGCCATTGGGGTAAAGTCCTGTTGGCTACGTGTGCCGGCAAGACCTGGCTTTGTTAAGCCATCCGTGTTTCACTTCCAATATCTGTGAAAATGATGTATTCTCCAAAATCGCTTTTGTTCAAGGTTTTTATGATGAGCCTGGAAGCAATGTTATGCCTTTCAGTTACCATGTTTTGAATTGAAGCATTCTGACAGCCAGAAAGCATATGGATTTGGCTGTCAGGCTGATGACACAACAGACAAGATGAATTAGTGGCTCTGCCGTAGAGGCGGGCCATTTTCTGGGTGTAAAGAGTACCCGTTCTCAATTCCATGACATTCCTTTTCTGCGTTACATTGATTCTTGTATTGCTCCAAAAATAATTGCGTAGTTGTAAGAATCACGGAGGTGAGCAGTCTCTTCCAATAGTTTTAGTAACCTGAGTTGGTATTCAATACCAAAGTTAGCATCTCCAAGTCCGACACAGTCTGTGATGCTTGCTCATGTGAGCTTCTAGTTTGACCTTCATGTTTTGTAGTGGTGCAAGGCTGATCCTAGTGGTAGTGTGAGTAGTTTAATTGTTCACTTCTGCAAGCCAGTATAAATGGGCTAAAGGATTACCGTCAGGTGATAGTGGTGGGAATGCTTTGTCGTGCCCATAGTTATGCAGAGCAGCATGTTTAGCTATAGCATCGACAAATTCATTTCCAATCACACCAATGTGGGCTTTTACTTTGCAAAAGTTGATGGGAGCATCTGATTCATAAATAATGGAGAGGATTTGTTCCAAAAGTTTGCTATGTGTGTGCTTCCTGTGTAATGCAGGAAATAAGAGTTGTTTCCATATCTGAAATAGAGAACAAGCACTATCTGTGGCTGTGTGGGTACACTATGCCCTTTGTGCAGAAGCTATGCCAGTCAGTTCTGCTCTGTTTATGGTATTGGTTATCCCAACTCCGCCAGAGTTAACATAGATGGCTGTTTTTGTCGCAGGTATAAAGACTCCTGCTCCAACACGTTCAATAAGTTGTCGACCTTTATATGTCAGGCAACTACCATCAGTGTAGGCCCACAGACGCCAGTCTGGAACCTTCAGTCTAAGATTATTATTTGTAAGCGCTGTGAAGGTAGGGGCCGGAGTGATAGATCTAGTATTCTTTGTGAAAGCTGAGGCCTAAGGCTTCAGCAAAGCTGCCCTTCAAGTTGTTCGGTAGATACAGCCTTGAAAACCCTCAACCTATGTAGCCTGTGGATTCTCAGGCATTGCCTTGCCTCATCTCGGACATTCTGGACTGCTTTTTGGCGAAGACCAGCAGCAAACCAATCAACCTAGTGACCAGGCTGGCGATCAACCCTGACATAAAATACCTCTAATGTAGTTCTTCTTAGATTTTCTTCTTAGATTTTCATGTTGCAGGCCTGATAGGCTCCAGCTGAAGTTCCCTCGTTTGGTAGGCACTGCTATGTAATCCTTACCTTAAACTTGCCTGTAAACTGTAAACATTTAACCTTGCCTGAGGGTCAAGGAGCGCTTTTCTCCTTATTAAGTGGCAACGAAAGACCATCATATGGCGTTAGGAGCGCTTTCAACTGCCGCGATCATGCAGGCTTTGAAATGACACTGCACTCAGGCTGGCATTTGGCCATAACACTAAGGAGACAGTATATTTAACCTCATTCATCTGTCCAAAACAGGTAAATGATCTGGCGTGTTTTACACACAGGTGGCATAAACTGTTCACGAGTGTTTCAGGTCGTCAGGCATGAGGACATCAGGCACGACCCACACACAGGGTCTTCTGATCAACCCTCACACACCTGAGCTTGAGCATATAAGAACATTATCCGTATGGAGATATTCAATATCTAATCAAACAGGTGCAAAATAGTTCTACCTAAGAAATCGCATGGAGCAGGATCACTGGTGCAGCTGCGATGAAAACCCTGAGCAGAAACCGGCTGTTGATCACAGAGCACAAACATTCTACATACTGAGCGATCAGCACTAACATATGAGTACACAAACAGGGGCAAGCTGGCCAAACATAGAGCAGCAAACCCGTCTAACTCCCCCCAAAAATGCAGATATAGGGAGGCCCAAGCATCAAAAAGTCTGCCCAGGGAGCTGTGCTTGTCCCCCATGAACCAATGGGTGCAGCCAGGCGGCTGGTTGCCTCTTACAAGGAATACCACTTTGTATGAGGTGCTGAGGAGTGGGAGCCGGCCCATCATCCATGAGCAGATTGAAGATGGGCTGCGCAGTGGACTGGCTGGACAAACGCGCAGTGGGCAAAGGCGTAGTGGGGAAAAGGGCAGTGGACATACACGCAGCGGACTGGCTGGGCAAACAGCTGAACAAAGAATGCACAGGTTAAAGGGGGGGCGAGCGTCCTGCTTTCTTAAGCGACTGGTGTCACTGCAGATGTAGCCGCGCGGCAGCTGCTGACCATATGCTGCACCACTCAAACATATGGCATCGCTGCTGGTCCTGGTGCTGGTGGTGGTGGTGGTGCTGCTGGTGCTGGCGCTGGTGACGCTGCAACCTAGCCCTCAAGCAGGCGCCGTTTGGCGCTGGCTGGAGATGCCAGCCCTGCATGTTCATGTGTGCGTCACAAAAGCAACAGAGGCTCAGCACAAAAACAACAGGGGCTCAGCACGCTTGCCCCTTGACCCACGGACTATGTGGAGGGAAATGGAGCATGTGAAGGGAGCCTATCCTCAAATCAAGCAATGCAAGATACATCTCAAGCACATGCTCCATTCGCGCAGCACCAGATCAGGCGCCTGCTCTACACTCAGGAGCAGCATGCTTGGAAGCCCGCGCAGCAAGACAGTTGTGTGCTCTTATTTGGAGAAAGCACCCCTGCCTTCAATACTCAGGCAGGTTCCCAACCAAATTCAAATGCCGGCCATCGTGTGCCTGGCCAACACAAGCCCTCGTGTGCCTGGCCAACACTGTGCCATGCCATGTGTGTCAGGCCAGGCCCACAGCCTTCTGGCTGCCCCAAGCACGCGACACCCCACAGCAGACCCTTGAGGATACACCGAGCAGCCGGCATATCACTGCAGACCCTTCAAATGCGCGCGCACCAACACCCACGCTTGCGCCCACCCACGTACACGCACATATGCCCACCAAACCATCACCTACCACTCCTCCAGCTGGGACTGCAGGTCCTCCGCATCGGCCAGCAGCTGCGGCAGCTTACTGCCCTCGCTGCTGGCTGCAATGGCTGCCGCAGACAAGTCGGCTGTCGCGGTGGCCGCTGGCGGCGCAGGCTCTGCCTTAGCTGCTGGTGACCCTGCCCCAACTGCGCTGCGTTCCTGGCCCCCTGATCCCCCTGCTGCAGCTGCACCTTCTGCTGCTTGCTGCCCCACAGCCTCCGAGCCCTCTACCTTCACTGCCACCAGCGGCCCCCCCCCCTCTCCCTGCGGCTCAGCAGCTTGCGCGCTCTGCGCGCCGCCCTCTCTCGACTGCGGCTGTGTTGCCGCCCCCTCCAGTTCTTGCTTTGCCTGCTGCTGCTGCTGCTGCTGCTGCTGCAGCTGTGCCTGCCGTGCGCTCGCCAGAGCCAGCGCCTCATTCTCCGTCAATGTCAGCAGGTCAGCAATGAAGCCCATGGACTCCAGCTGCAGCTGCGCGTCTGTGATCTGATTGGCTGCCTCGCGGCACGCCCGCAGCGTGCGGATCATGGCCTGCATGTGCGTGCGCGTGTGCGTGCGCGCGTCCCATGTCCGTGTGTGCGCATGTGTGCCATGCCCATGCACAAGCCTGAGTGCACGCATGAAGGGAGTGTCCAGAGCATGTTCAGTAGCAAGCTGACATGCTCCTTGCAGGGGCGAGGGCTCGGCAACTGCCGTGCAAGTTGTTGGGAGTTGTTGGAGGCTGTCAGAATCGTAAGCAACACCTGCCCTGAGAGCTTTGCCCCATGCACTCATGCCCTCCGACTGCCCTGAGAGCTTTGCCCCATGCACTCCAACTGCCTCCTGAACTTATGTGCCCCTCCTGGACACGCATGCCCATGCACCCCCGTAGCCTATGCATGCCCTAGCGCATGCCATACCCTATCCCCGCCACGCAGCTGCTCATGCGCCTGCACCGCCCAAGCCCATGCACCTGCCCGTGTGGTGCAAACTTACCTCAAACCCCGCGCCATGCGCCTGCCTGTGCACCTGCCCTCACCCTGCCCACGCGCCATGGTTGAACACACCGCGCGCATCCCCCTCCCGCCTTTGACTCCCCGCGCCTGCCACCCACCTGCGCCAGCGAGTCGTCCCTGCGGCAATTCACGCTGAGCGCGCTCAGCCGCCGCATGAGCTTCAAGCTGGCCACGCGCGCCGCTGCCGCGGTGCTGCCCCCGCCGCCAGCAGCCGAGGAGGGGGCCGCGCCCACGCCTGCCCCGCCTGCACCCACAGCCACGCCGGCGCTCCCGGCAGGCAGCTGGACAGCCGCGCCAGGCGCCCCAGGCTGCGCAACCTCCAGCCCAGCCGCCCTTGCGAGCGCCTGGCCCTGGCCCTGCAGCAGTGGGTCCCCCACGAGCTGGTGCAGGGAGCGCGGCTGCCGCTGCGGCGGCTGCAGGTGGGGCAGCTCATGCACGCCGCGCAGCCCCGGGGCGCCACCCTGCCCCAGCCCCTGCTGCTGGCTTTCGGGAAACAGCACGCCGCCGAACGGCACATCCACTACCATAGAAGACGCGCCAAGCACAGGGGGTGGGCAGTGGGCGGGGGCGGCGCGGCCCGCGATGGCGAGCAGCGTGGCGGCCGTCTCCATGACATTCTCGGAGCCCAGGCCCTCCTGGCTGAAGTCCCCCCCGGCCCCACAGTCCCCCAGCAGCTCCTTGCTGCCCCCCAGGCTGCACCTGCTGCTGCTGCGGCCAAGCCCTCCCGGAGCGCTGGAGCCGGGCGGCCCAAGCTGCGCAAGCACGCGCGTGTCTGACATGCGCAGCTGCTGCATCTGGTACAGCCGCAGCTGGTGGCGATGCAGGTGCAGTTGCATTGGCGTCAGCTGCGGCCGCGGCGCCGGCGCGTCGCGGCGCGGGCGCTTGCTGGGCATGCTGCCAACGGCGTCATCGTCATAGCGCTGCCGCCGCTCCTGCTGCGCCTGCAGGTGCGCGCGCGCGCCCCGGTACAGGCAGTTGATTTGAGTTCATGCTCACGAGCTTGAATGTGTGCATGTATGAGCGCGCGTGTGCGTGTTGCGAGCAGACTAATACGCGCTGCCTGTGTGAGCATGTGCACATGTTACGTTGTCCACATGCTTTTAATGGGTGCCTGTGTGCTGGAGTGAGGCATCTCATGGTCACGGCCTCGTGCTCAATATTGCGCTCCAGGTGTGGATAGGCCTGGGCAAACAGGACTTTGGGAAAGCCAAGCTCATGCGTACACACCCCTTGCTCTCGACCCCTGACACTACACATTGTACACACTCACACACCAGCTCACATGCACAAACAAACTTGTACACACGACACATGCACTTGCGCATGCGCTGGCCCCCACGTACACCACACATGCGAGCGCTACACCCCACCTGGCGTGACCCCCTCTGGCGCTCCCCTGAAGCCCGCGCCAATGCAGGCTGCGGCTGGCCTTGTGCTTGCTGGGCGTAGGGCTGCTGCACAGGCAGAGGCCACGCACAGCGCAAGGGATGGTTGAAAGCCACGCACGCTGCTCAGGTCCCCCAAGCTGATATGCAATGCCTGCTTGCAGCGCAAGCGTGCCGTGCTGCAGAGGCATGGAGGGCAGCACATGCGCATGCAGGCACATGTGCCGCACTGGCAGCAGCCAAGCAGAAGGCGGGGTGTTCCAAAAGGGCTCATGCATTGGCGGGTGAGCTCACCGACTTTTGTCAGCTCCTTGCTAGCCTGCCAATGCCCAAAGGCAGAAACGTACAGCAGCTGAGGCGCGCACCTGGAGGGGCTGCTGCGGGTGTGGGATGGGGGGGCGATGAGGGCTGGGGCGCGCTGAGGATGGGGCCTGTGCGTCAATGTCCATGGGGCTGCCTTGCTGACGCTGTTGCTGCTGCTTTTGCCGATGCTGCAGGTGCTGCAGCTGTGAACAAGGAGGTGCAGGAGGCACATGTGTAGCAGCTAGGGTAAGGTTGGCAGCTTATTACGGCACCACATGAGAGAGCGCATATGGCACCCTATCCCAACCATGACCTAAAGCTGAGCATGGTACCCTATCCCAACCATGACCTATAGCACAGCATGGCACCCTATCCCAACCATGACCTATAGATGAGCATGGTACCCTATCCCAACCATGACCTATAGCTGATTATGGCACCCTATCCCAACCATGACCTAAAGCTGAGCATGGTACCCTATCCCAACCATGACCTAAAGCTGAGCATGGTACCCTATCCCAACCATGACCTTTAGCTGAGCATGGCACCCTATCCCAACCATGACCTATAGCTGAGTATGGTATCCCATCCCAACCATGACCTATAGCAAAGCAGGTGAGGCACAGCAGGGACAGACAACAGTCAGAGTCGGTGGCCAGCTGCTCAGTGGCCAGCTGTGCAGCATGCCCCCGACACACGTACAGGACCAGGGGCAGCCTCAAACACTGCATGCGCAGCCGCGCAGCCGCCTCACACTGTGCAAGCTGCGCACACTGTGCAAGCTGCGCGCACGCGCATGCGCGTTTTGTCAGGAGGGATCAATGTCAGGTAGAGGCAAGCATCATGGCATGTGCCACACAACTCGAGAGAACATTGATGCGCGGCGCACCAGCCGGGCGGCCGCCACAGGGTCGTAGACATGCAGCAGGGCGGGGCTGCGTTGCACCTCAGCGGCAGTGAGCTCCATCAAGCCGCGCGTGCCCTGCACATACGCGCCAGCATCTGTGTGTGTGTGTGTGTGCACCTGTGTTTTTGCATGTAGCTGTGTATTTGTGTATTTGTGTGCGTTTGTGTACGTGTAAGGAGACATTCATATACCCTCTAATCAGCAGGCGTGTCAGGCGGCATTCGGATGCCATTCTGTCACATTGGTATGCGGAGCTGGGTCCATGATCTGCATATGCCACAGGAGCAGGCAAGGCTCAGGCATGACACAAGTTGATCATGGATTTGAATCCTACCAAGCAGCACGCTTTGCTACTCCTAATGCAAGTGTCCCTTGGGCAAGGACACAAGGCTAGGCTCAGGCAAAGGCTAGGCAAAAAGGCACCCATAAGGCCTATATCTGGCCGGGACGTCCAGAGCTAAGCAGGGGGGAATGTAAGGAAACATTCGTATTCCCTCTAATGAGCAGGCGTGCCAGGCGGCATTCGGATGCCATTTTGTTACAGTATGTGTGCATGCGTGTGCATTTGTGTGCCTGCAGGCTGAGGACGCGTGCGCCCTCTTCCACTTGTTGCAATACGTGCCTGTGTTTGCACATGGCTTGCTTGATCATATGACCTGTGCGCGTGTGTGCGCATGCATGCTTCCACACAGTCATGCTTGTGGGTTGGCTCCATACCTTGAAGCCCTGGAGGTACATGCAGTGCTTGGGCAGCCACACGTGCACAGGGGCAAAGCCAGACGCCAACTGGAGGTGCTGCTCGTAATCCAGCAGCCTGCGCCATGTGCGCGTGCGTGCATGCTGTTGTGAGCGGGGCGCATGCCCCCCAAGGAGGCACCGCCTATTCAGTTTGGCATACGTTTGCATGTGTCATGAGCGGGGCCGGCCAAGCAGGCAGTGTTGCCAGCGTCTTACGGCACACAGCATGAGAAAGCGTTTGGTGTCCTATCCCAACCATGACCGCTGCAAGGCGTTGGGCGCGCCTCTGCCTGCTTCCTGTCTGTGGCGGCCTGGCTGGTGAGTTGCTGATGCGCATGTGTTGGTACTCCTTTTCTTGTGTGCTTGGCTGCAGTGCAAGTGCCTGCCTGCGCCATGCTCTGCTCAGCGTGCCTGGAGTCTCTGCCTGCGCCATGCTCTGCTTGGCGTGCTTGGAGCCTCTGCCTGCGCCATGCACTGCTTGGCGTGCTGCTCAAAGAGGCAGTGCCTGCGCCATGCACTGCTTGGCGTACTACTTGGAGAGGCAGTGCCTGCTGCAAGGTGCTGCTTGGGGAGGCACCGCCTCAATCAGAGCACCCTGTGGTGAATGCCAGCCGCACACATATGGGAGGCGCCGTAACCACGAGTCTTCCAAGCTGGTCACACTTGTTGTGCGCAGCCTTCCAAGCTGGTCACACTTGTTATATGCAGGGCGTCTGCGCGTGTGTCCAGCAACGAGCTGGGAGGTACCCTTGAACACATTGACCTCTGCATCCCTCTGCCAGGGCCCGCTTGACATCAACTTCTTGCTTGTGTTCAGGAGTCTGTAGACGACACTGTGTCTGCCACTGAGTGGGCCAAGGCCCTGTGAGGGCCTCAGTCAGCTTAACGGAAGGGCACGCAGGGCCCTTGCCCTGCTATTGCAAGCTCCTCTCGCTCTTGCTCAATCAGCACAGCAGAAAGCCCCGGGAAAACAAAGCCGTGCAAGCGGCGCAGGGAAAGGCGCAGGGAGAACAGGCCGTGCAGGCAAAGGCGCAGGGAGAACAAGCCATGCAGGCAAAGATGCAGGGAGAACAAACCATGCAGGCAAAGGCGCACAGAAAACTAGCCATGCATGGCAAAGGTGCAGGGAGAACAAGCTATGCAAGCAAAGGCGCAGGGAGAACAGGCCGCGCAGGTAAAGGCGCAATTCTCCGCTTTGAGAGCCAGCTCCGGCTCATCAGCCTCCTTGCATCCTGAGGGCGGACGCCTTGCTACTTGTGCTTTTGGGCTTGCTTTTGGTTGCAGGCCCGGCTGGCTACAGCTGAGCTGGCCTTGTACGGCAGGCGCAGCTTCGTAACCTAGTCCCCTTCCCCCCTGCACCCTGAAGGCGGACACCTGCAGGACTGCTGAACAGACTGCTGAACAGCGAGCGGCCACCCAGCGAGGTGTGCGGGCAGCGTCCCCCCATCAGCTTTCTGTCCCCAACACAGTGTGGGAGCGTGCAGCGCGCTTGCGAGCAGCACTGTGCAAAGCATGTGAGCAGTGGGCGCAGGCCGGTGCAGCAAGCTTGCGCACCTGGCAAATGATTTCCCGCAAGGTTCAAAGGGCTTCATGGCAGGGGGGTGAGCGCGCGGCGGCTCAGGCCCTGAGGCCAGCAAGTTCTCACTCTCGTCAACCTGTGCATGTGTGTGTGTTTGTGTGTATCTGTGCATAAGTGTGTGTTTGTGTGTGTTTTGAAGTTTGAGCATGTGCGTGTGAGTATGCACGTACAAGTACGCACACAACTAAGCATGTCAATAGTGTGCAGCCGCACAGCACCGCGAGAGGCAACGCAGCCGCAACCAAGGAAATGTGCCCACAGACACGCGCACACACATACTGACACGCCGGCGCACATGCTCGTGCGTTCCGCACCTGCGGCCCGTCGCTCTCGCCCACCAAGGGCCGGCAGCACCTGCAGCGGATGGCGCCCCCCTCCACCACCGCCTCCGACAGGCTTGTCGGTGGCGTGGACGTGTTCACATGGTGGTGGTACTCGCACGCCACGCCCTCCAGCAGCTGCAGGTTCACCAACGTCTGCGGCCGCCACTTACTGCTGCCCGGCGTGACTTTGCGGCCCACCAGCTCCCGTGCGAGCCGCGCACACAGCGCCCGCCCCTCCGCATTGGGCTGCGGCAAGCTGGCCACGCCCGTGCGGTACAGCGACGGGTCACTACCCTCCAGGGGCGGCAGCCCGCCACCTGGTAGCACATCCAGTCCCGCAAGGGGTCCTGGGGGCGTGCTGCGCCGCGCGGGCTGCGCCGCCACGAGCGCATGTGGCTTGGGGCCTGCACCGCCTGGTGACGGTTGTGGCGGCTGCGGCGGCTGCAGCGGCTGCGGTGGCTGTGGTGGCTGTGGCACAGGGCTAGCCGGTGGTCTCGGCTTGATGCCCTCACCCTGCTGCTGCTGCTGCTGCTGCCGCTGCTGTTGCTGCTGCTGCTGCTGCTGCGCCGCCCGCGCACTGAGCGATGCAAAGCCCTGCGCGCGTGCAGCAGCCAGCGCTTCCAGGCCGCCCTGCGGTGCGGCCTTGCGCTGCTCTGCCGTGGCCGGCGCTCCCTGAGGCGGCCCGGGAGCAGCCGTCGCACTGCCGGAGCCGCCCACGGGCGGCATGCCCATGGGGGGCATGCTGATAGGGGGCTTCGTGCGGACCGCGGCCGCACGTCCGCCGCCCCTGCCGCCCTGCGCCACCAACCGCACCGTGACCGGCACGGGCGGCAGCGGCTTGGCGTCTTGGGCGCGCGGTGGCAGCGTGGGAGGGGTGTGGGAGGCGGGGGGC
>LKMJ01006852.1_pt1 | contig 10734 bp, 12 predicted proteins | sample 643391 | NCBI WGS metagenome assembly LKMJ01 (sample SAMN04112250, study PRJNA286221) | soda lake metagenome | biome: soda lake; feature: Kulunda Steppe; material: water; isolation source: sample PL-Br10 brine of Picturesque Lake | place: Russia: Kulunda steppe | collected 2010-07
GCCGTCGTCGGAACGCTTTTAGCGCATCGTAGGCCAACACAGGAGTAATGAGCGAGCTTGAGCAGGAGTACCGCCTCGATTATTTCGAGGAGGAAGATTTCGTTCGACGGGAGTGTTCGTCCTGTGGTGCACATTTCTGGACGCGCGACCACGACCGCGAGCGCTGCGGTGAGCCGCCGTGTGAGGATTATCGGTTTATCGACAATCCGAGTTTCGATGAGGAACACACCCTCGAAACGATGCGCGAGGCCTTTCTCTCGTATTTCGAGGCCAACGACCACGAACGAATCGACCCCTACCCGGTTGCCGCAAACCGCTGGCGCGACGACGTGCTTCTCACGCAGGCGTCTATCTACGACTTTCAGCCGCTGGTAACAAGCGGGCAGACCCCACCACCGGCCAACCCGCTCTGTATTTCTCAGCCCTGCATCCGGATGCAGGACATCGACAACGTCGGCAAAACGGGTCGACACACGATGGCCTTCGAGATGATGGCTCATCACGCGTTCAACGTTCGCGAGGACGCCGAGGAAGAATACGCCTACGAGGGTGAGGTCTACTGGAAGGACGAGACCGTCGAATTCTGTGACGGGCTTTTCGAATCGCTCGGAGCCGACCTCGAAGAGATCACGTATATCGAAGATCCGTGGGTTGGCGGCGGCAACGCGGGTCCCGCAATCGAGGTCATTTATAAGGGTGCCGAACTCGCCACGCTGGTTTTCATGTGTATGGAGCAGGACCCCGACGGCGAGTACGAAATGAAAGACGGCAACTCCTACTCGATGATGGACACCTACATCGTCGACACCGGCTACGGGCTCGAACGGTGGACCTGGATGAGCCGCGGAACGCCGACCGTTTACGAGGCCGTCTACCCCGAGATGATCGACTTCCTTAAGGAACACGCCGGAATCAATCACACCGACGAGCAAGAAGCGCTCATCCACCGGGTTGCCAAACTCGCCGGCCACATGGATATCGACGAGGCCGACGATATGGATTCTGCTCGCACGGAAATCGCCGACCGTCTTGACGTGCCGGTTGAGGAACTTGCCGCGCTCATGCGGCCGCTCGAAGACATCTACGCGATTGCGGATCACTGCCGTGCGCTCGCCTACATGTTCGGCGACGGAATTGTCCCCTCGAACGTCTCGACGGGCTATCTCGCCCGGATGGTGCTGCGACGAACCAAACGGCTCGTCGACAACGTCGGTGTCGACGCCCCGCTCGACGAACTGGTCGATATGCAGGCCGAACGGCTCGCGTACGACAACCGCGACACGATCCGAGATATCGTCCGCACCGAGGAAGCTAAATACCGCAAAACGCTCGAACGCGGCTCGCGAAAGGTCGAACAGCTTGCCGACGACTATGCGGGAACGGGCGACCCGATTCCGGTCGACCAGCTGATCGAACTATACGACTCACACGGCATTCAGCCGGATATGGTGGCCGAAATCGCCGACGAGCGCGATGCGATTGTCGAAATCCCGGACGATTTCTACTCGCTCGTGGCCGCTCGCCACGACGAGGCCGACGGAACCCAAAGCCAGGTTGAACAGGACGACCGATTCGACAACCTTCCTGAGACCGAAAAGCTGTATTACGACAATCAGGACCGCACGGAGTTCGAGGCAGTCGTCCTCGACGTGTTCGAACACGACGATGGCTACGATGTCGTCCTCGATCAGACGATGTTTTACCCTGAGGGCGGTGGCCAGCCGGCGGATCACGGCACGCTGACGAGCGACGAAAACACCGCCGAAGTCACCGACGTTCAGCTCGTTGGCGACGTTGTCCTCCACCGGACTGATCGGGACCCCGGCAAGGGTGAGTTCGTTCGTGGCCAGCTCGATACCGAACGCCGCCAGCGGCTCATGGCGCATCACACCGCAACCCACATTGTGGGCCACGCAGCCCGGCAGGTACTGGGTGAGCACATCCGGCAGGCGGGTGCCCAGAAGGGAATCAACTCCTCGCGGTTCGACATCCGCCACTACGAACGAATCACGCGTGAGGAGGTCAAAGCAATTGAGACACGAGCCAACGAACTGGTTCGGGAAAACATTTCGGTCAAACAGGAGTGGCCGCACCGAAACGACGCCCAAGAGGAACACGGTTTCGACCTCTATCAGGGAGGGATCCCGCCGGGAACCAACATCCGGCTTATTCACATCGGCGACGACGTCCAAGCCTGCGGAGGGACGCACGTCCGTCGAACCGGTACCGTCGGGGCGATCAAGATTCTGAAAACCGAACCCGTCCAAGACGGTGTCGAACGGATCGTCTTCGCGGCCGGTAAGGCCGCCATCGAGGCGACCCAGCGGACCGAAGATGCCCTGTATGACGCCGCTGCCGTCCTCGATGTCAACCCACAGGAGGTCCCCGAGACCGCCGAACGGTTCTTCACCGAGTGGAAAGCACGCGGCAAGGATATCGACCGGCTCAAATCCGAACTCGCGGAGATTCGGGCAACTGCCGGAGCCGACGAAATCGAGATCGGTGGCCAGCTGGCGGTAATCCAACGACTTGATGGCGACGTTGATGAACTCCGTGCGACTGCCAACGCGCTCGTTGCAGAGGGAACAATCTCTGTCCTCGGCAGCGGAAAGGGCGGAAGCGCGCTCTTCGTTGTCGGTGTCCCTGACTCGGCTGGCATCAACGCTGGCGAGGTTGTCGGCGAACTCGCCGATCGGGTTGGCGGCGGTGGCGGTGGCCCACCGGACTTCGCACAGGGTGGTGGCCCGGATGTCGAGGCCTTAGACGGGGCCCTCGAAGCGGCCCCTGAAATCCTTCAGGGCGTACTGAACGCGTAACTCGTTACACACCACTGACGGTCTGTTCCTTACTTCTCACCACGCACTGAGTCTTAATCGCCGGCGTAGGCGTTGGTAAACCGGTCGCCCGGAAGCTTGAGATCGGCAAGATCAGGCCGGTTTTTCAGGTTGAAAATAACGTGCATCTCGTCGCTTTGGGGCATACCGTTACACGAGAGCCGGATTCCGTCGTCAGTGAGGTCATCCGAGAGAATATGATCGACCAGCTGTGAGAGCTCACCGTCACAGACGGCAACCGCACAGTTCGCACAGGCACCACCCCGGCAGGCGTAGGGCCACGCATAGCCGCACCGTTCGACTCCTTCGAGCAACGTTTCCTTTGGATCGACGGTTAGTCGGCCGTAATCGCGGTCATCAAGCCCGGCTTCCGCAGCCTTGGTAAAGAGATCGTCATCATCGATACTCCAGCCGTGATCATCAAGCACTTCGTAATTGAGATAGGTGACGTGCGTCCCGGGATCCTGCTCGTCGGTTCGGCTGATATTCTCGACGAACTCGGTGGTTGCGCGGTCCGGTGTCTCGCCGGAACGGATCGCCTCGTAGGCCGCCTGTACCGCCTTGAATTCAGCCTCAGAGCCGCCCCGGTCGGGATGGGTCTCTTTCGCTTGCTGGCGGTAGGCCCGTTTGATCTCGTCGTCATCAGCGTCGGCGTCGATGTGGAGCACCGCAAACGGGGAGTCCATTGATACGCCCTGTAGGCGATTGAGGCGGATTAACCATTCGCTCATATGGCTTGTATGCTACCACCTCACAACATTTCACCACCGCCGGTCGCGGTTTCAGCGGGACTTTTCGCGGTTGGAACGTATGCTGTGAGTATGAGCGATGTCAACGCCGGCGGCTGCTCGATCCACTACATTTCCGATGGCGATACCGATGGACCGAGTGTCGTCTTTCTCGGTGAGCTCGGTTTGGGGCCGTGGCAGTGGGCCTGGCAGTACGGTCGGCTGCCGGGACGATTCCAGACCGTCGTTATCGACACCCGTGGCTGCGGCCGGTCGGATGCACCCAATGGCCCCTACGCGATGAAGGACCTCGTATCCGATCTTGAGGCCGTGCTCAACGACGCCTCGATTCGGAAGGCACACCTCGTCGGCTGCGGACTCGGTGGCTGTGTTGCGCTCGCGGCCGCTCGGCAGACGAACCGTGCGAGGAGTCTCACGCTTATCAGTACCCCTGCATCTGGAGCCGATATCGACCCGACCGATCTCGCGGCAGATCCTGCCGATAGCTCGGCTGTTCGTGAGTCGACAAACGCGCTGTTTTCAGACGCGTTTGTTACCGACGCTCCTGATTTGGTTGAACAGATCGTCGAATGGCGGTGCGACGAGGACGCAGAACCGGCTGCTCGAGCGGCCCAACAGGCTGCCCTTGTGGACTTCGACGCAGGAGCGCTCTACGAACTCACACTGCCTGCGCTTGTTGTCGCTGGTGAAACTGATTCGGTTGTAAGGCCCGAACAGAGCCATCAGTTGGCCGAAGACCTTCCTCGTGGACGGTTCCGGCGGTTTCCCGGAGTCGGCCATTTCCCAACCATCGAACGAGCAACAGCGTTCACCGACGAGCTAGTCACCTTCGTTGAATCGGCCGAAAAATAGCGGTCGCAAAGACCGGCAAGAAGCAACACCCGGCACAAGGCACTTCATACCGGCTCCCCGACAGACAGGTAATGAAACGGCTCAGATTTGCGCTCTTGCAGGCAGCTCACGGCAACGAAAATACAACCCGGAACTTCAGACGCGAACTCGATGCGGACCTCGTCGAGTTCGATGTGACCAACGGCGAACTCCCGCCGTCGACCGCCGACTTCGATGCGATCGTCGTCACCGGGTCGCGGGCCTCTGTCTACTGGGACGATGACTGGATCGAGCCGCTTGTCGAGTACGTCGCGGGGGCCGCAGATGCCGGGTTGCCGGTTCTTGGCGTCTGTTATGGACATCAGGTCGTCGCCGAAGCACTCGGCGGCCGTGTCTCGGGAATGGATGTCTTCGAACTCGGCTATAACACCGTCGAGCAGGTCGACGACGACCCGCTGTTTGCGGGCATCGGCGAAACGTTCACCGTCTTCACCAGCCACGGCGACACCGTCGTCGACTTGCCACCGGGTGCGGAACTCATCGCGCGCAACGAACACGGTGTCCACGGCTTCCGCCGCGAACACTGCTGGGGCGTCCAGTTCCATCCCGAATACGATACGAAAACCGCACGCGAGATTGCCGAAAGCAAACGCGAGCGATTGGGCGACGAGCAGGTCGACCGCGTGCTTGCGGATATTTCGCCCGAGCGGTACGCCGCTGCCTGTGAAGCCAAACAGCTGTTTGAGAACTTCACTAACTATGTCCGGCAGGTTACCACCCAACGCGATCAATCCCAAGTACCTGCGTAGCAGGCGAGACGTGGAGTTAAATAGCTGACCCGCCGCAGGAGTCATATGGCGATTGATCCGAATTTCGACGTAAACCGCGAGCAGGTGGGTGAAGAAAACGGGGTTGCTGTTTGGGGACCTGTTGATCCACCGGAAACGCTCGGGATTCACGGCACCCATGTCGCTGTCGACTACGACATCTGTGTTGCCGATGGTGCCTGTCTTGAAAACTGTCCCGTAGACGTCTTTACCTGGGTTGAGACGCCCGAGCATCCCGCAAGCGAGAAAAAAGTCGAACCAACCCGTGAAAATCAGTGTATCGATTGTATGCTCTGTGTGGATATTTGTCCAGTTGATGCGATCGATGTCGATGCCAGTCGAAAAGAATGACTTCGACGAGACCCCGAGCGATTGACGTTCAGTTCGTCTCGGGTGGGCTGGCAAGGACCGATTCACTGCCCTGTGATGGGTGTATCAACACCGATAATTAGCCCCGCATGTTTATTTTTGATTGGCTGAGTAGTCGCCGTATCTGCGACCTGCGTAGAAGTCAGTATGCACGTCCGAGATATCATGCGATCGGCGATGGTTACAGTGCCGGCAACCGCCGATCTCCGAACTGCGTCGCAAAAGCTGGTCGAAGCCCGAGTCGGGACGGTCACCGTCGTCCACGAGGGCCAGCCAGTTGGCCTGCTCACCGAACAGGCAATTATCAAGGCTGGCTATTTGTCAAATCGGCCGTTTTCTGCGATCCCCGTCCGAAAGGTGATGACCCAGTCGTTTAGCTCCGTGCCGCCCGGCATGCCCGTTCGAATCGCGATCAAACGGATGCGTCGGCACGGGGCAACGGCGCTGCCGGTCGCCGAAGAACTGGAGATCGTCGGCTCACTGACGCTCAAGGATATCTTGCGGAATTATTCGACACTCCTCAAACAGGCGGCGACTGAGACAAGCGAGCTCGAAGAAACGTGGAACAGCGAAGACCTGCGGATCGAGTTCGACAACTGAGCCATCGGGTACTGCGACTCACGTGTACCGACGGCAAGCGTTAGCGATGCGTCACCAGCCAACCGCGTGTCCAACCGCAGCCAACAGCAACCCGGCCGAGCAGGCCAGCCCGACCATATCAGCCCGCTGAAACCGCAGTACTGGAAGGGTTGGATTCCACGAGAGACACCGTGCCTGCAACGCAATTGAGAGCCGGTCGGCCCGCTCGAACGCACGATTGAGCCCGGTTGTCGTCAGTGTCATGATCCGCGTTCGAAGCGGCCGCTCAGTGCCGAGCCGTGCGGCCTCCGCGTCGCGAATCGCCAGTAAATCCTGTCGCAACACGGGGAGAAATCGAGCGACGAGTCCGACACCCAATCCGAGAAACTGGCCGGGGCGGCCCGGAACGGTCCACTGAATAGCGGCTTGAGACTCATTTACTGAGGTCGTCCGGATATAGCCCGCACAGACGACGAGCACACAGAGATTTCTGAGGCTCGCCAACGCCGGCTCGACGGCCGCCGCAGGCTCGATCCACGGCGAGCCGAACGTGAGCGCAGCAACCGCTGGGGCGGCGATGAGAAACGGTAGCACGAACCGGTAAGCCCAGATCGCCGACAGTGGATTGGTCTTGGCCGACCACAGTGTCGCGAGGCCGACCATCCCAACGGCAACGAGCCCGCGTGGGGTGGTATACGCGAAGGCGAACGCCGCAAACGCAAGCTGAAACAGGAGTTTCGTCCGCGGATCGAGTCGGTGGGCCAGTGACGATCCAGGTTCGTACTGTAACATCTTATGAGGTCTCGACAGTCGGCTTCGAGGACTGATCCGCACCATCCGAGTCCGTTTCCGCCGAGTCGTCAGTGGAAGAATCTGCCGAATCGTCGATGTCAGCGCTCTCCGGTCTGTCGGTCTCCTGCGGCACGTGGACATCCAACTCCGCAAGCCGAGTGCGCGCATCTTTGCCGGGCACATCGAAGACAACTCGGCCGTTAGCCATCCCAATGACACGGTCGGCCGCCGCGAGGACGCCGCGGAGATCATGGGTGACAACGATGATGCCGGTGCCGGCCGCTGAGAGCGAGTCGAGTCGAGCAAGGACGGCTCTGCGGGCCGGCTCGTCGAGCCCGGTGAGTGGCTCATCGAGGACGAGGTGTGCGGGCTCCATCGCCAGCGCACCCGCGATGGCAACCCGCTCACGTTCACCTCCGGAGAGCCAGTCGATTCGGTCGGTTTGACGGCCAGCAAGGTTGACTGCTGTAAGCGCATCCTCGACACGTCGATCAATCTCTTTGTGTGAGAGGCCGAGATTTCGCGGGCCGAAGGCGACATCAGCGCCGACTGTCGCCGCGACAAACGAGTCCCGCGGTTCCTGAAACACCATCCCGACAGTCGTCCGTGCCGCGACGAGATCAGTTTCGACCGGCTGGCCGTCAACCAGCACCTCGCCTTCATCGGCGGTCAGGAGGCCGTTGAAATGCCGGACAAGCGTCGTCTTTCCCGAGCCGTTTGGGCCGACGATCACGACGTACTCGCCGTCGTCGATCTGGAGTGAAACATCGTCGACCGCGCGGGTCTCACCGTACCGGTGGACGAGTCGCTTGGTTGAGAGCATTGCTTAGGCTGCCGCCAACGCATTGCTGCGGAGAATGCCCACCGCAGCGGCGATTTTGACGATTTCAACGGGAATAAACGCCAGTGCTGAGAGGGTGAAGGCTTCGATGAGCCCGACGTTCTGGATCACGGCAAAGCCGACGGTTCCGAACGCGTAGATCACGACTGTTCCGGCGACCATTGAGCCAACGAGCACCGAGAGTCCAACCGACTGGTGAGTTCGAAGGTCGGTTCCGCGGTGGACAAGCAGGCCAATCAGACCGGTGGCAACGGGATACGACCAGAGATAGCCCGCGGTCGGACTCGCGATTAACGAGCCAATGCCTGCGCTGCCGCCAGAAAACACCGGAATGCCGACCGCGCCGGCGACCAGATACAGTCCCATTGCGGCAGTCCCCCAGATGGGTCCGAGCAGAATGCCGGCCAGAAAAACGCCCAGCACTTGCAACGTGACTGGAATCCCCGGAGCGAGTGGATTCGGGAACGAAACATAGGCGAATGCCGCCATCAACGCGGCAAACAGTGCCGTCCGAGCGATGTTACTCACGACAGAGCCTTCAATCAGCTCAACGGAGTCTGCTGTTGTTTCCATGACCAGCCGTTTTCCGTAAACCGTAATCAATAGTTTGGTTTACGACACAGCGGCCCCAGCCAGCAAGCGGCCGACCAGTCTGTCAATAAACGCACGTAAACTTGGGTCACAGTTGGAGATAGGCTTTTATGCTCCGGCCCTGTCCGATTTCACCCATGGACGAGAAGACGGCGGAACTCCGGGATATCTTTATCGACACGACTGGCTCGGACACCGTCACCGAGAACCAAGCAGAATCGCCAGGCTCACTCACCGAAGAGCGAACAAACGTCGACGAACGGCTCGAAACCCTCATCGAGCGAATGCGCGACCGGTATGACTTCGAGACAGCCCTCGATACTGCCGCACTGATCACCATCCTCCGTGGCTTTCACAACGACGATGACGACCGCGAACTCGCCGCCGAACTGGATTGCTCAGCAGAGACGGTCCGGGCCGCCCGGCTCAATCTCCATCTCGTTGGGGAGGCTGACCGCGATGCGGATGTTGATCTCGACCGGCTCCGCCGGCTCATCGTTGAGGACATGCCGCTCGCCGAGCGGGCCGAACAGCTCAATGAAACCGCTGAAACGACACAGTACTACAGCGAGGTTGTCAGGGCTGATCTCCGGTCGACGCGGGCAAACAACCGGTTTCGCGACGAGTTCGCCGAACTGCTCACTGATTCGGATCTCACCGGCCAGCTTGCAACCGACGCCCGTGAAGACGGGCTCCGTGATGCCACAGAAGACATCGAAACCGACGTTTCATTCTGATCGACGTTTTGAGCTACTCGGCATTTCATTCTAACCGCGTTTCGAGCGACTCACTGTTTAGGCCCCATGCGCTTTCGGCCATAGATTCAAATACGAATAGGTGGCCAGCCAGTCCATGGTCAGCTTCAGCGAGCTTAGTCGGGCCGCCTACTGTCCCCGACAGCTGTATTATGCCCGCAGGCACGACGACCAAGAGCCACCACCCGAAGTCAGCGAAAAACAAGCGCTCGCCGGCCGGTACGACGAGCTTCTGACGGCCGACGACGAGACGCTTTCGGGGCTTCCGATCGACTGCGATCCCGCTGGCTACCGCGAGGCACTTACCGCACTGACACGACGCGCTGACTGGGAGGAACTCTGTCAGCCTGTGGCAACCGACTACTATGTCGAAGGCAAAGACTGCCATGGCGTCATCCACAAACTGCTCGCTGGCGACCCCCCCCGTTCCAACGGTGATCTCACCGGGCAAGCCACCGGAAACCGGCGTGTGGGAGCCACAGACGGTCCGAGCGGTCGCCGTTGCCAACGCGCTTGCCTGGGAACGCGAACGTGAGATTCCGCGTGCGCTTGTCGAATATCCCACTGTCGGTGTTGTTCGTGATGTCCCGCTTTCCTGCCTGCGCACCGCGACCTATCGCCGTGTCTTGCGAACCGTCCGAGCAATGGATGGCCCGCCGCCGCGGGTCAACGACAGCCGGTGTGGCGCCTGTACGTACCGCTCGACCTGTGGAGTCAGCACGCGGTCGCTCAAATCGTTGCTCGGGCTGTGAGCGACACGCAATTTTTCGACTGTGAGCGACTCGCGGTTAGTGCTCAGCGAGCCACGTCTCAATCTCGTCGGCCAGTGCCCCACGGCGATGAATTACTCCGGCGCCAACATCGACAACAGTACTTTCACCGCCAGGAGCCCCACCGGTGTCGATAATTGCACCGACGGCCGAGCGGATGGCTGGTGACAACTCGGCCGGTCGGCGGACACTCGGCGAGCCACTCCGGTTGGCACTGGTCGCCGTGATCGGGCCGGCGCGGCGGGCCAGTTCGCGGGCGACCGCATTGTCGGGAATGCGGACCCCGACGCGTGGTTGGTCGGCGGTTAGCACAGCCGGAAGCGATGGGCCGCGTTCGACGAGCACTGTTACCGGCCCGGGCAGAAAGGTTTCCATGAACTCGCGGTCGCGGTCGGTCGGATTCGTATACTCGATAGCTGTTTTGTGGTCAGCAAAACCAACCGAGACCGGCTTTGATCTATTGCGACCCTTGATTTCGAAGACTCGACTGACAGCGTCGTGAGCTGTGGCGTCGGCTCCGAGCCCATACACGGTCTCGGTGGGGTAGACGACAGCTTCACCGCGGCCGATGGCCTCGACTGCAGCCTCGATTGCGGCCGTCCGTGTCGTATCCGACTCGCCTCCGTAAGCCATATCGGCGTCTCGGCGACCGACCCGAAAAAGCATGCCGTTTGTCGACCGGCGGCGCGTTCCAAACGGTTTATACTGGCTCCTCAAAAACAAGCGGGTATGCCGCGAGAACAGAAGCAGGTTCGCGAACTACAGGAAGGCAGCTACGTCATGATGGATGACGCAC
>LKMJ01006853.1_pt1 | contig 10734 bp, 8 predicted proteins | sample 643391 | NCBI WGS metagenome assembly LKMJ01 (sample SAMN04112250, study PRJNA286221) | soda lake metagenome | biome: soda lake; feature: Kulunda Steppe; material: water; isolation source: sample PL-Br10 brine of Picturesque Lake | place: Russia: Kulunda steppe | collected 2010-07
ATCTGTACGATCACTTCTCGCGGTGTTCGAAGGTGTATGCGTCGTTCGCTCCCTATCGGAAGGAAGTCTGTGAAGTCGCCGCCGAACGCGGATTACCTGTGGTTCGACCGCTGTTTTTACACTACGAAAATGCACCGCGTGATCGGCACACCGAGTTTCTGCTCGGCCGGGACGTTCTCGTCGCACCAGTGGTCAGGAAAGATGCTCGCCGCAGGGAGGTGTTCTTGCCTGATGATGAGTGGGTACATATCTGGTCCGGCGACAGCTACGATGGTGGGACGCACAGGATTGGCGCGCCCCTCGGTGAACCGCCCGTCTTCTACCGGGCAGATGCCGAAGACGGTGCACTCATCAAGGAGTCACTCGACAATCTCCGCGAGTACGGGGTGTTGGACCGATGAGTGAGAACTCGACAGCCGGCTCAACCGAGCAAACGACTTCCGGAGGCAGTAACCTGCGGTTTGCAGTAGGTGTGATTTTCGATGGCGTACTCGCCGGCCTCATCGCAGTGCTTGCGATCCGGGCAGGAATCGGATTACGTCCGGTCGAACTCCCGACCGGTGCATCGAGTCTCGGTGTCGTGTTGCTTGCCTCGCTCGTCTTTGCCTGTGGGATTGCACTCAGTCTTCGCTCACAGATTGCAGCACACGGTGACCCAGTTGGCGTGAATGCACTCATCCTCGGCGCAACAGCGTTTGCGTCGAGTCTGATTCTCCTGCCAGTGGCAGGTGTGGATCTGCCAAACTGGACGCTGGGGCCGGGCGACCCATTCCTCGGCACGGCGATGCTGTCTGTCGTCGTCGTGTTTGCACTCCTATACGGTGCATTCGCTCTCGCAATCTCTGACAGCAGGTTACTCCTTCGTCGCGGCGGGGCAGCAGCTATCGATGGAATCCTCGCATTGATCCTGACGATTGCTGTCGTCTGGGTGCTTGCCCCCGCTCTCTGGCGTCCGGGTCCGACCGGTGCAACGGAAGGCGAAGTAATCGGGGTCTTTCTTGCCCTGCTCGTCTGTAGCATGCTCGTCCGACTACCGTTCGAAGCCTACAACGGTGGATCGATCGGCAAGTACCTGACTGGCATTCGCGTCACCAACACGGCAGGGAAGACCCCAACCGTGATGGCGGTCTGTCTGCGCAATCTGTTGCGTCCGGTCGATTCGCTTCCGGTGGGCTATATCGTCGGCGTTGGCTGGTCGAGTGCAACGGATTCGAACCAGCGACTCGGTGATCTACTCGCCGGAACGCGTGTCCAACAGAAAGACGACTAGTGCCGCTTCAGCCGCAAATCGCAATATTTGGAGCTATAGTGTCCCTCGATTAATTCTAGCAGCCCATATCTGAGGCGGCACTAGCGGTTTCGTGGCGACAAAAAAGATAAGTTGAGTTGAACGTTATCGGTTGCGGCCGAGTGACTCGTGGCTGGTGACCCAGTCCGAGGCGGAGATTGCGGAAGCGAGCGAGATCTCACCAGCAAGCACCGTCACAGCAGCGATTTCTGCGAACTTGTTGACGTTGCCAGCACCGTCACAATCGAGCATGGCGAGACATTCCTGCTGGGTTGGCAGGCCAGTACCGCCACCGTAGGTTGCGACGATCAGCGATGGGATCGTCACGGAGATATGCAGCGAGTTGTCGTTGAGCAACTCGGTGTTGACGATAGCAGCGTGTGACTCGGCGACGTTTGCTTCGTCCTGTCCACAGGCGATAAACAACGACGCGAGTCCGTTTGCTGGGTGTGCACCGTTTGTCGACGCACCGACAGTCAGGGCACTAAGCGTGCCAATCTTTGCGTGGTGAACGAGACTTTCTGGCTCGGCACCGAGGTGGTGGACACACGTCTCCTCCGAGAGCGTGACCTCTGCGGTGACCCGTTTACCACGGGTCATCATGTCGTTGACCTTAGAGTGTTTCTTGTCAGTAGACATGTTGCCGTCGAGGTAGAAGTTCTCGACGTAGCCATCGTATTCCTGTAGGATCCAGTTACAGGCGGCGAAGGTTGCCTTACCGACCATGTTCTGGCCGGCCGCATCGCCTGTCTGGTAGCCGAATCGAAGGTGTGTGAAGTTGTTGATCATGTAGTCTTCGATTTCGACGAGTTCGGCGACACTGGAGGTCTCTTCGGCCTTTTCTTTGATCGTTGCGTAGTTGTCGAAGACCCAGTCACGGAAGTCCCGTGCCTTGCGGGCGTCCTCGAAGACGAACACCGGCGCGCGGTTCATCTTGTCGTCGGTGACTGTCGCTTTCGCACCGCCAGACATGTTGATCGCTTTCATCCCGCGGCTGTAAGAGGCAACGAGTGTCCCTTCGGTCGTCGCAAGCGGGACTGGATACTCGCCATCGGCGTGTTCACCGTCGACTTTAACTGGGCCAGCAATTCCGAGTGGCATCTGGGCAACACCGACGAAGTTTTCGATGTTCCCTTCACCGATCGATGCATCGAAGGAGTACTCGGGGACGTGTTCCAGTTCGACACCCATCTTTTCTTCGAGATAGTCGTGGCGCGCCTGAATTGCATCCTGGCTGTAGTTGTCTTCCTCGTCGCGCGGGATGCTTGGGAGGTCGCCCTCGTCACGGATCTGATCGCTAATTTCAAGCGAGAGTTCACCGAATGGTTCGGCGACGAACTCGACGTAGATTTCGTGACTTCCCGTTGGAAGCTCCAGCCCATCAATGGTGACTAGAACTGTCCGGCCGACAGAGAACGAAATCGGGTTGTCCTCGGTCACCTGATCGAGTTCGAAGACTTTCCCATCCGCGGTCTCTAGACGAATCCGTGACTCTTCGATCTCTTCGCCGTTGATCTGGACCTTCCGTAGCCCGGCAAACTTTGCATCCTGAAGCCGGTTTTTGACTTCGAATTCAATCCCCTCATCAGTGTTTTTCAGACTTCCATACGTGTACAGACGTTTCAGAACTTTATCCGGGATGTCGAGTGAAAAAGCTCCACCGGAGCCAAGGAGGTTAGCATACACTCGCTTCAAAATCCCACTGTCTGGTCTTGGTATAACCATCTGTATCCGGATTATCAACACAATGGATGTTAATGATTTCGAAGAGTGTTGCTCAACTTGAATCAACTCACCATCTATTTGCTTCTGACAAGTAAAATATCATGAATAAGAGCAGCGCCACAAATCTTTTGTCCCCTGGGCGAGTGTGTCAATCACATACATGGACGAAACGCACGTGCGATTGATCTGTCCGGAGTGTGGAAAAAACTGGCAGTCGAGTCCTGGCGAGTTGCCACAAAGCAGCCAGAACTATCACTGTCCGAACTGCCACGCGAGTCGTCGGACGTCTGAGTTTATGCGGACAGAACACGACCTGCGGACGTTACAACAACTCGGCTAGCTCGACGTCGGCGAGCGTGCACCACAGGCCGTACAGTGGAGTAGTTCTGCGCCCTGTTCGCGTTCGATTTCTGTATCCGGCAGCCCACACTCAGAGCAGAGAACATATCGTTCGGTGTAGGCGTCGACGGCTTCTCGAATGCGGCCCTGATCGAACTCACCAGTGAGGCGCGCGCGCTGACTCTCGTCGATGGATGCGCTGGTCCCGAGTTCGTCCTGCAGGAACTTCAGGAGGTGGTCGGCTTCGCGACCGATATCGCGACAGACCGTCTGGAAATTCTCGAAGACGGTCGCGTGTCCTTCCTGGCGAACGTCTGGGTCGGGAACTTCGAACCGTTTCGAGTCGGCATCGATATCGGGAGTCTGTTCGATCCCCCGGTCGAGCATATCATCGTAGTCCATACACGGTTGTAGCCTGCCGAGAATTAAAAGGTCCTGTTCGAGGGACGAGCATTCAAATACCAGCACGCGACCAGGCTGTGGCATGGACGACACACTGGAAAAACGAGTCGACGCACTCGAACGAGCACTGACTGACGGTGATGAAGACCTCACGGCACTCGCCACCGATGCTGAAATGACAGAACGACTCGACGAACTCGAAACACAAATCGACGAACTGGACGAGCAACTCGCCGAACTCGACGCTGCAACCCAGGCACTGCGTGGCTACGTCGGCAACATTCGATCTGTCAACCGCAACGTCGAGCAGCGAGCCGACAGCGCCCTCGAAAAGGCACAGGCAGTCGAGAACGCCCTCGAAACGATTAATGCAGACACACAGACAGCCACGGACACACCACCAAATCGAGAATCCACCACACCATCGGCACAAGAAAGCGTCGAGGAGACGAAGACGAGACAAACTGGCGAGAGCGGTCGTGCCTCGGCAGATGGCGGTGTGCGTCTCGCCGCCGAGGACTCGCCACAGGAGACTCGCTGTCACGCCTGTGGCCAGACACACGACGAACCGAAAAGTGAGGAGTCGCTAGCACCCGAAAAGGCCGAGCAGACGGGGACACTCCAGCGGATGCGGGAGATGCTATAGCGACAATGTCCCTGACTGACCGCCTGCCGACGCCGCTACAGTCAGTCCTTAGCTACGAGCCATCGGAGGAGACAGGGTGTGGCTGTGAGCCCTCGTTTGCCGACGAGCGACTCGAAGTCGATGCGAGCGGTTGTGAGTTCGGTGGCCAACTCGAAGCAAGTCCCGACTGTCGGGAAATCGTCATTGCGGCGCTTTCAGAGCGAGACGCCGATGCCGTTTACACCGAGACAGCGGGGCTGGTCCGTGCCTACGAGGATGAGGCCGCGGCCTTTCTCGTCGCTTCCGGCCGGTTCGTCGAACAGGTTCGCTTTCACGACGAACGGCTGGCCGCACGCGCATGCAAAGATCCACTGGCGGCCTGTCACGAAGCGACCGGACGCGCCGGTGCGGTCGCAGACATTGCTGCGACAACCGGTCTCGCGGAGTTGTGTGCCCGCACAGACAGCTACGAAACAGCACTCGCACCCGCAGTCGGCCCGACGGTCAGCCGCTGGCGTGTCGACCTGACGCCACCGGCAGGTTCGAAGCTAACTGCTGTCCGCGAACTGGAGACGGGCGCAACAGTCCGTGAGTACGAACCCGAGACCGGCGTCACCCGTTATTATCTCTCACCACTCGAACGCGAGTTCTCACCCACAGCACTCGATGGGCTGGCAACAGCCTACGGGCGGCTAGCACGCGGCGAGTTCGAGGGCGGTGACCGCGCGCCAGCACGCGCGGTCAGAGCAGTTGCCGAGGACACCTCCGAGCCACTCCCCGTCGAGCAGATTACTGCTGTGCTTGCGAAACACGCCCGCGGATTCGGCCTGCTCGAGGATCTGTTCGCGGACCCGAGCGTCTCGGATGTCTTCGTTACCGCACCGGCGACGGCGAATCGGCTGCGCGTGACCGTCGACGGCGAGACATACCAGACGAACGTCCGGCTGACAGAGTCAGGAGTCGCGGCGCTTGCCTCGCGGTTTCGCCGAGAAAGCGGCCGGGCATTCTCGCGCGCAGACCCGACACTCGATGCGACAGCCGAGATTGCCGACCGGCAGGTTCGGGTCGCGGGCGTCACGGAGCCACCGAGCACCGGGACGGCGTTTGCCTTCCGGGCGCAGGGACGGGACGTCTGGACGCTGCCGGCACTGGTTGAAAACGACACACTGACCAGCGGGGCCGCAGCAGTGTTGTCGGTGGCAATCGAGCGCGGGAGTTCGATACTGGTTGCCGGACCACGTGGGGCCGGAAAGACGACACTTCTCGGTGCATTGCTCTGGGAACTCCCGCCAGCGGTCAGGACGGTCGTCATCGAAGACACACCCGAACTCCCCGTCGAGTCACTGCAGACAGCAGACCGCGACGTCCAGCCGCTGCTTGCAAGCGCCGAGGACGAGGAGTTGACTCCCGCGGAGGCACTTCGGACGGCACTCCGACTCGGAGACGGGGCGATTGCAGTCGGTGAGGTTCGTGGCGAGGAAGCGAGTGTGCTCTACGAGGCGATGCGCGTCGGTGCAAACAACGAAGCGGTGCTTGGAACGATTCACGGCGACGGCGGGCAGGCAGTCTACGAGCGGGTCGTCGAGGACCTCGGTGTCTCTCCATCCTCGTTCGGTGTCACGGACCTGATTGTCACATCGGAGATTACGGCAGACAGGACACGCCGTGTCAAAAGCATCGAAGAAGTCCACAACCAGAGCGGCGGGCCAGCCTTCGAGACACTGTTCGAGCGCACAGACAGTGGACTCGATGCGACCGGTCGGATCGACCGCGGGAACAGCCACCTCGTCGCCGGACTGTGCGCGCCCGAAGAATCGTACGCCGAGATGCGCGAGCAGTTGGCTTCCCGGAGACGCCTGCTCGGTGCGCTCGCGGCCCGCAGGGAAACGGGTCCACAGGCAGTCACGGCCTCCCATGAACAGCGAGGATAACATGGGGACATCGGAGCACCCAGTTGCGACGGCTCTCGACGGGCTTGCACAGGCCTATCCCTGGCCGGTCGAGACGAGCGAAGACCTCCGTCTCGCGCTTCAGTTTCTCGACGCCCCGGTCACAGCCGAAACAGTCGTTCGCGCGGGCTACGTTCTCGGCGTGCTCGTCTGCCTCCTCGTCTTTGTCCCAGTTTTGATCGTGCCCGGACAGTACCAACTCGTGGTTTTTCTTGCAGCACTTGCACTCGGGCTGGGAACGACACACCTTGTACACGTCGCGCCAGAGCTTCTGGCAACGGCAAAGCGGACAAACGCGCTGGGTGCTGCGCCAGACCTCGTGGCGCGAACCGTCTTGAGTATGCGGCTGTCGCCAACACCCGAGCGCGCAGCGGTATTTACTGCTAAAACGGGAGACGGAACGCTTGCGGCAAGCCTCCAGAAGCATGTCCGCCAGACACGCCACACCGCCCAGTCGGGGCTGTCAGATTTCGGGGACGCGTGGGCGGATCTGTTTCCCTCACTTCGCCGTTCCTGTGCGCTCATCTCGGCGGCAGGAGACGCCCCCGCACGCGACCGCGACCGGTTGCTAGACCGTGCCCTCACAGTTGTAATGGATGGGACGCGGGATCAGATGCAATCGTTTGCGGCGCAGGTCCGGACCCCCGCAACTGCGCTGTACGCCTTCGGGGTGTTGCTCCCGACTGCCCTCGTCGCATTACTCCCCGCTGGCGGTGCGGTTGGCGTTGCTGTCACACCGGTTTCGGTAGTTGTCCTCTACAATATCGTCCTGCCGGGGATACTCATCGGGGCAGGCATCTGGTTGCTCGTCCGCCGCCCGGTCGCGTTTCCGCCACCCGAGGTGACGAGTGAGCACCCGGATGTCACAGACCGGACGGTGAGCGCACTGTTTATCGGGGCTGGTGGCGCAGTTTCCGGCTGGCTCGTTGCCACCGTCCTGTTGCCTCCGTGGGGCGCACCAATTGCAGCCAGTGGGACTGGGATTGGGCTCGTCCTCTGGTTGCGATACCGACCAATCATCAGCGTCTACGAGCAGATACGGGAGGTCGAGGAATCGCTTCCAGACGCACTGAGTCTCATTGGCCGCCGTGTCGCAAACGGCCGTGCTGTCGAGACCGCAATTGAGCAGGCCGCAACAGAACTCAACGGGCCGACCGGCGACATGCTTGCAGACGGCACAACCAGACAGCAGCAATTGCAAGTCGGTGTGCGGGAAGCCTTCCTTGGGACACACGGCGCACTCGAACGGTTACCTAGTCCGCGCGTCCGCGGAAGTATCGCATTACTCTCGCTTGCCGCCGAAGAAGGGCGACCCGCTGGCGCTGCCTTGCTCTCGCTTGCAGCCCACGTCGAAGACCTCCAAACAATCGAACAGGAAGCACGCCACAGCCTCGCACATGTCTGTCGAACACTCCAGACGACGGGGACAGTGTTCGCACCGATGGTCGCAGGATCGACCGTTGCGCTCGCGGAGGGGATTGGCGGTGAGGCGTTTCTCTCCGAGGGCGGCCAGTCACTCGCCTGGTTGGGTGGCCCAGTCGGTGTGTACGTCCTCTTTCTTGCCGTGTTTCTGACTGCGCTTGCAACGGGACTGACTCGCGGACTAGACCGAGCACTCGTTGGCTACCGTGTCGGTCGGACACTCTGTTTTTCGACTGGGATCTACTGCTGTTCGTATCTCTTGGTCGGTCTGTTGGTCTGATAATGATTGCTGTGATTATTTTCAGCATCCTCTGCAAATTTCGTGGTATCAGGAAGCGATGTCGTCAATTTCTGAGTGCTCAGCGGTAAGGAGTCACAGCAATCACTATGAATCACGTTCCCACTCTCTGCGAGACGAAACCAACTTTGATTATGCCACGCGTCAAAGTCCGAATCGGGAATTACGATGGATATTGCTGACATAGCCACCCCCGACTACGCCGAGGTTGATGCCGACGAACGGCTCGGAAAAGTACGGTCGATTTTCGAGCACGACAAACCCAAAGGAATCGTCGTTACTGAAGACGGCGAGTATACAGGGATCGTTAACCAGAAACAACTAATTCAATCACACATTCAGGATGGAGCGAAGGTACGCGGACTCGTTCGGTCGGCCCCGAAGGTAAGCCGAACCGACGGCGTGCGGGAGGTTGCACGCGTGCTAGTCGAAAGTGGTGCCAAGATTGCACCGGTTTTCGAGGGGGAGAATCTCTGGGGAGTTGTCAGCGAGGAAGATATCCTCGAAGCAGTCCTCGACAATCTCGACACCCTCGACGTTTCTGACATCTACACCGAAGATGTTATTTCTATTAACGAAGAGACATCCATTGGCCGGTGTGTCAATCTCCTTCGGGAGCACGGAATCTCTCGACTCCCGGTACTCGATGATGATGGCTATCTCACGGGGATGGTCACGACACACGATATTGCGGATTTCGCCGTTCGGGATATGGAGCGCCAGCAGAAAGGTGACCGATCTGGCGACATCGACCGGATTCTCGACATCCCAGCCTACGACGTCATGTCCAGCCCTGTCGCCACGACGACGGTCGAAGACAGCGTCAAAACGGCTGTCAAGGAGATGCTCGATAACAACTACGCCGGATTGGTCGTCACACCGAGCGAAGACGACCGTCTCGTGGCTGGTGTCGTAACCAAAACAGACGTCCTCCGGGCGCTTACCTACACCGAAGAAGACCATATGGATGTCCAGATCACGAACATCAAGCTTCTCGATACACTCACCCGCGAGGAGATCCGTGAACGCATCCAGAAGACATCTGACAAGTACAAAAAGATGCAGGTCCACCATGGCCACGTTCGCTTCCACAAACACAAAGAGAAACTCCGTGGGACACCGTTGATCCAGTGTCAGATCCGCCTGCGGACCAACAAAGGACAGGTCGCAGGATCCGGCGAAGGGTACGGCGCTGATACGGCGTTTCGGGTTGCACTCGACAAACTCGAACGTCGCGTTCTCGAATTGAAAGGCGTTCGCGCCGACGAAGAGTACCGCGGGCAGTTACTGCGCAAACTCGGCGAACTCTAGCGACTCTCTTCGTCTATCGTCTCTGTTTTGTATACTCGCCATTCCTCGTCCTCGATACGGAGTTCGACATCCTGTGTCACATCGATGATTTCGTCGTCGTTTTCGTATTCATAAGAGATACGAACAGTAAGCGAGCTTTCTGTCTGTTCGTGAACCTCGAACTCGTTCGCTTCGATATTTGCAGCACTCGTCGCCTCGATGTTTTCTTCGGGCAGTGGGTCGCGTTCGCTGTGCTCGAATGACCGAACCCTGTCGACCTCTCCCTCACCGAGTGCATCGATATACGATTCGACCGTCTCCAGTGCTGCAGATTCATCGGTGTCCTCACTGCTGTCGTCGATAATACTACAGCCAGCAAGCCCCACCACCGCCGCGGTGCTCGTCCCAGCAAGGAAAGTTCGCCGATTCATACCCTTCCGTAGTCTGGACGAGTATGTATGTGTGTCGCGGTCAGTATCAACCGTGATGCTCAGACAGATGAGTTATATGGGTGTCATCGAATGGCTGTAACACCCTCTTCAAGGAGAGAATCAATCTCCTCGTCACTCAATCCAGCATGCTCCCGGAGTACCGTCCGAGCGTGTTCACCGAGTTCCGGGCCGGCATGTGAAATATCACCCGGCGTCTCGCTTAGCCGTGGGAACACACCTCGCATTGCAACCGCATCATCGCCATCCTCAATGAATCGCACGGCATCGCGTGCCTCGAAGTGCTCGTCATCGAAGATATCGGCCATGTTGTAGACCGGGCCGATTGCGGCCTCGCCTTCTTCGAAGCGCTCGATGATTTCCTCGCGGGCGTGCTCGGCCATCCAGTCGGCGATAATCGAATCGAGCGTTTCGCTGTGTTCGATCCGCGCTTCCATCGTCCGGAATCGCTCGTCTTCGAGTAACTGCTCGCCGCCGACAATCCGGAGAATTCGTCGGGCGATATTTTCGGTACTACCAGAAATGGCAACCCAGCGGTCGTCTGCAGTTCGGTAGGTGTTGCGGGGAACGGTCATCCGCGAGGTGTTGCCGTTTCGGCGGTAGAGGTCACCATTCGCGTCATAGCGCGCCACGACATCACCCATGAGCGCAAACATCGACTCAAGAATCGAGGCGTCGATATACTGACCAGTCCCGTCACCCACATCCCGCCAATACAGCGCAGTCATCGCCGCAAAGGCCGAGTGCAGCGCACAGATCGAATCTGCAAGCGCAATCGGCGGCAGCGTCGGCGGGCCGTCCTCGGTGCCCGTCGAGTACGCAAAGCCGGACATCGACTCGATGAGTGTGCCGAACCCGGGTCTATCACTGTAGGGGCCATCTTGCCCGAAACCCGTCGTCCGAACCATGACGAGACCGGGATTGCGTTCCGAGAGCGTCTCCCAGCC
>LKMJ01006858.1_pt1 | contig 10730 bp, 9 predicted proteins | sample 643391 | NCBI WGS metagenome assembly LKMJ01 (sample SAMN04112250, study PRJNA286221) | soda lake metagenome | biome: soda lake; feature: Kulunda Steppe; material: water; isolation source: sample PL-Br10 brine of Picturesque Lake | place: Russia: Kulunda steppe | collected 2010-07
AGCGATCTCTGGGGAAACGTCGAAGCCTTCGTCCTCGCGGCGGCGTTCGCCGGGCTGGCGAGCGTCATTGCCTATCTTATCGTCCCCGAAACGCACGTCACGGAGACACAGACGGCGGTCAAACCGTGGGATATCGACCTGAGCGTTCCCGCGTTGACCGTCGGATTCGTCAACTTTGGGCTCTACTTCGTCTATATTGGCGTCCTCTTTTCGACACTGGTGCTCGTCCTCGGGGCGCGTGAAGTGTCGATGTTTGGCTTTGGCTCACAGGCCACGTCGGGACTGCTCATGGGCGTCACAGTCCTCGCTGGGGCGAGTTTCACTCTTGCTGGGGGTATGCTGAGTGACCGGATCGGTCTCCGGGTTCCCGTCATGGTCGCCTTCCTCATCTGTAACTGCCTCGGGTTCCTCACGCTTTCGGTCGCCTCGAGTGCGGAGGTTCTGGTCGGGGCCTGTCTACTGATCGGGGCCGGACAGGGCGGAGTCAATGGGCCGCTTACGGCACTGCTTGCGGATCTCACCCCTGACGATCATATGGGGCGAGCCATGGGGACAAATAATGTGCTAGGTGATGTCGGCGGGGCGCTCGGCCCCCTCCTCTCGCTCCCGCTGGTCGAACTCATTGGCTTCGGTGTTGTCTATGCGGTCAGCGCGCTCCTCCCCGTGATGGCCGGACTCGTCCTCGTTATTGGCGTCTACGTTCACACTGGACAGGTTAGTCCATCAGTGACAGAGACCCAAACCCGCTCGTGATGTCGCCCTCGAGTCACATTCTGACTGCCGGCGAACCTTGCCGTTCATATACCCCGCATACAGTATCCACCCACATGCACCCACCGGGAGCCGACACCGTCCTCGTCCGCCACGGGGAACTCAACACCAAGAGCACCCCTGTCAAACGCGAGATGGTGGGCCAGCTATGTACGAACCTCGAGGCGCTGCTGGCCGACCGGTCGGTTCCCGGCGAGGTCGAACGCCACTGGACGCGCCCGCTCGTCCACACGGAGCCCGACTCCGTGGCGAGGGCAGCCGAGATCACCGCTGAGACGTTCGGTGTCGTCTCTGCCAGTGCTGCCATCGCCGTCGAAACTGATTTCGAATCGATCGTCGACGCACTTGCCGAAATCGCGTCGGCGTGCTATACCGAGGGAACCTTCGCCGTCGATGCCCACCGAGCCGACAAATCGCTGCCGTTCACGACCGTCGATATCGAACGCGAGGGTGGGACGGCAATCTGGGAGGCCGTCGAAGACCGGTTCGAGCCCGAAGTCGACCTCGAGAATCCCGCCCTCACGTTTGGCGTTGATATTCGACGCGACACCACCTACTGCTATCTCGAGACCGTCGACGGCCCCGGTGGACTCCCGCTTGGGACCCAAGCGCCCGTTGTCGCACTTATCAGCGGCGGCATCGACTCGCCGGTTGCCGCCTATGAGATGATGCGCCGTGGCTCGCCAATCATCCCGGTCTATGTCGACCTCGGCCCCTTCGGTGGGGCCGATCACGAAGCCCGCGCCATCGAGACGGTGCGGACGCTTGCGAGCTCTGCCCCCAATTTTGGGATGGAGCTGTACCAGGTGCCAGGCGGTGAGACGCTCTCCCACCTCGAGGCAACGATGGAAACCGGGCGAATGCTCTCTGTCCGACGATTTTTCTATCGTGTGGGCGAGGAGATTGCGAAGACGACCGGTGCCGTCGGTATCGTCACCGGCGAAGCAGTCGGCCAAAAATCGAGCCAGACTGCCCGCAACTTTGCGGTGACGAGTCCTGCAACCAGGCTTCCGGTTCACCGGCCGCTGCTCACCGTCGACAAACAGGAAATCGTCTCTCGAGCCCGTACATTGGGCACGTTCGCCGACTCGACGATTCCGACCGGCTGTAACCGTATCGTCCCCGATCAGACCGAGACAAACGCCCGACTCGAGGTCCTCCTCCAAGTCGAGCCGGACGATCTGTTCGAGCGGGCTGCAGCGGCGGCCCGTGAGGCGACCGTTCTCGAGTTGGCGTAGCAGTCGGGCCGCAGGAAAGACGAAATCCACATTACCCGGAGCCACCCAGTAGGAGACAGTGACCAGAGTCTGTCTCGTCGGCTCACGAGATGTGAACCTCCAGTACGAACTGCTCTCCCGAGAAACGTCTCGGGAGGCGCTGTCGACCTATGACTTAGAACGCCCCTTCGAGAACTCGTTGGCGGTCCAGACCGTAAGTGTCGGTGCGGCGGTCTCCCTGCTCAATGATCTTCAGTGGTATATTGTCCGGTTCGTCGAGGAAGCACTCGTCTGTGAGCCAAGCGTCAGTGAAACCGAGTGGCTCTCCCGCGAGTTAGCCGAGGCGATCCGAAACGGCGACTGTGACCCTCACGAGACTGGCCAATATTTAAAGGTCTATGGGCTCAAGCGCCCGGAGCCCGCTGGTGTGAGTGCGGGTGAGGAATCTGCAAACCCGGACTCGAACTCAAGGAATCCGAACTCGGACTCGAGCGCTCAATCACCTCCTGAGCACGACCACGGGGGCCAACAGCCAGCCGGCCGTCTCGTCGAGCCGCTTTACGTTCGCCGGACCGATGGGGAGTTGCCGGCGTACGATCTTCGACCCGTCGAGGAGACGGTGGTCGTCCGACTCACCGAGGAGGAGTATTCGTCGTGAGTTCCAGTTCCAGCGGCCACGGTGTCACCACGGTTGCAGGCACTCGAATCGCCTACCAACGAGCCGGAACCGACGGCCCGCCGGTGGTTTTACTCCACGGCGGCGGCATTGACGACTCGACGCTCTCTTGGGAGCACACAATCGAAGCCCTCGCTCCCGACTATCAGGTGTACGCCCCCGACTGGCCAGGTTACGGCGATAGCACCCCGATCAGTGAGCCCTCGGTACAGGCCTACATCGACGTGCTGTCAGGATTTCTTGACGCTGTCGGGCTGGAGTCAGCAACGTTGGTGGGTCTCTCGATGGGGGGAGCGGCGGCCCTTGGTTATACGCTCGACCATCCGGCGGCGGTCGACCGACTTGTCCTCGTCGACAGCTATGGCCTGGGCGAGCGCATTCCGGCCGGATCGCTGTGGAAAACGATTGCATCGGTCCCCGGCGCTAACAGCCTCGGCTGGGCGATGATGGGCAGTTCACTCGAGGCCTCCCGTCTCGGCCTCTCGCCCGTTGTCGCCGACCCGAGTTCGCTTTCAAAACCGTTTCTTGAGGCGTTTCGATCCCGGGCGGCTGCGACTGGGGCGGGCACCGCTTTCGAGCAGTTTCAGACACGAGAGGTGACGGTTGACGGGCGGGCAGTTACAAATTACGCCGATGAGCTGGAGACGCTCACAGTACCGACCGCCCTGATTCATGGCGCGGCCGATCCGCTCTTTCCGGTCGCGTGGTCCCGGCGGGCCCACGAGCGGATTCCGGCGTCCAAACTGGTCGTCCTCAAGGGATGTGGACATTGGAGTCCGCGGGAATGTCCGGCCGCGTTCAATAGGGCCCTTTCGGAATTTCTGGACGGTGACGAGCGAACACCCACAAGTTAACTCCGGCTAGCAAGGAGAGTGGATATGTTTCGGGAGGCGCTGGGCTATCCACGCCGTGGTGGGCGATGGATCGATACGGTGGCAATCGGCGGCGGCCTCCATCTGCTTGCCGTGTTCCTTCCGGTCGTGCCGTTCGTGTTCGTCCTTGGCTACCTCGTCGGCGTACTTGGAGCCACGGCGGCTGGCGAGGGCTCCCGGCCGGGTTTTCGCCCGGTGTGGCCCTTGGTTCGGGATGGGGTCGTTGCGTCGGTGATCATCCTTGCGTATCTCGCCGTCCCGTTGGTGTTGCTTACGGTGACAATTCTCGTCGCTGCCTCCGGGACGGACGTGACTGACGGCCTCGAGTCGGCGCTCGTCTTCCAGATTGGGTCGACGGTGACCCTTATTCTGGCCCTCGCGTTTGCGTTCCCAATTCCGGCGGCGCTTGCAGCCTATGCGACCGGCGGAATTCGGCGCGCGTTCGACCGGCGGCTGCTCCATCGGGCGGTGTCTGACGGCGGCTATTTCTATGCGTTTGTCGTCGGAATCGTCGCTCTCGCGGTCGCCTTTGCCAGTTACGAGCCGTTGAACACCGTTGCACTCGGATTCTTTGTCGCGTTCTATCTCGAGGTCGTCGTCGCCGCACTGTGGGGGCGCGCACTGGCTTCGACGGTCTAATCTCAGATGGGTGTGTGGCTGTTTCCCAATAGGAAACAGCTTACGGCGAATCCAAGAGACTCACTTCGATCGTGTTTCGGGCACTGATGACGAGTCCGAGCACATCCTCCTCGAGGCCCTTCCCCTGCAATTTTCGTGTGGCGTTCCCGGCTGAAAACGCCCACTGAGAGTCCGATGGCGCGTCTTCGGTCTGCTTAATTGTCGTCCCGACACAGTGCCAGTCGGTGTCGAACTCGCCGCGGTCGAACGCGACACGCCGTTCACCGATCCGGTGTAGCTGCTCACGCAAGGCTCCTCTATCCGTTTCCGTCCGCGGCGTCACTGATTTGAGTTGGCCGGGACCGAGCGCACTCGAGATGTCTTCGGCTGGGAGTGATGCGAGCAGCGCCTTCCCAGCAGCGGTTGCGTGGAGTGGGGCCCTGAGACCGGTATCGATTGGTGGCTCGAGGTCGGTGCTGCCACGCCACTGATCGACGGCGGTGAGCTGGTCGTCAGCGTATGCGTACAGTGTTACCGCCGTTCTGGTGGTGACTGCGAGATTGGTGAGTGGCGCGCGAGCCGCCTGATACACCGGGTTAGTGTGCAAGGGCCGGTTAGCAGGTTCCAACAGTCCATAGCCGACGGCGTACTGGCCGTCCGTTGCGGTAACAACCCCAAGCGCCTCGAGCGTTCGTAGGTGCTTGTAGACGGCACCTTTCGAGAGGGACAACTCCTCGGCGAGCGTCGTCACACCGGGCTCCTCGAGGTTGAGGAGGCCATCGAAGATGCGGGCGGACGTACGAACCGATTTAATGGGAACATCGTCCGGAATCCGGTTGTTCATACGGGAGCTTCGTGTTCACTTATACTGAATATCACGGCATTAGTCGAGGGACCCAACGCTGAACTGATCTTCATATCTGATTTTTAGGGTGTCTACATCGCCTTTGTTTCTTATAAGTGAACACTATCGAGTTTCTACCTTGGTTTGGAAATACTTTGTACGGGCTTTGGAGCGCTCTTACTGGATCCAAAAGGGACAATCATTAAGTTTTGAGCAACAAACCGTTTAGACGAGCATGAAAAGCAATAACAGCTTCGACATATCACGTCGATCGCTCATCGCCTCAACAGCCACGCTGAGTGCCGTCGGCTTAGCCGGCTGTGCTGGGGAGGACGATGGCGAGGAAACCTTCGAGTTCGCCCACTGGTGGACTGCCGGTGGCGAGGAAGAAGCAAAAGATGCGCTGTTAGAAGGGTTCCAAGAGCAGTATCCCGACATCAACATCGAGGACAGCCCGACGCCGGGTGGTGCAGGGAGCGCCCTCGAAGCCGACGTCAGAAACCGGGTCATCGACGGCAACCCACCGAGTACGTTCCAGATTTGGCCGGGACAAGCGCTCACGCCCTACACTGATGAAGACCTGTTCGAACCGATTGATGACATCTGGACTGACGAGGTCCAGGATGCCTATCTCGAGGGGCCGATGGAGGCCGCCCGACCCGCTGGGGACTTTGTTGTCGTCCCGATCAACATCCACCGCCTCAACAATCTCTACTATAACGTCGAGGTCGTCGAGGATTCGGGTATCGACTTGGAGGGCCTTTCCGGGCCTGGGGACCTGCTCGAGGCGATGGCACAGGTCGAAGACGAAACTGATGCCTATGGGATGGCTCATCAGACGGCAGCGCCGTGGTCGAGTCTTCAGTTGTGGGTGCAGGTTATCCTCGGGGAGTACGGCGCTGACACCTACGAGAATATCTACGAAGACGACCCGGCAGACTACGAAGACGAAATTCGGGCGGGACTCCAGATGCTCGTTGACTACAGCGAGTATTACAACGAGGATGCTTCCTCGGTCGCCTGGGACGAAGCAAACCAGTACATCATCAACGGTGAAGCGGCGTTCATGCATCAGGGCACATGGGCTGCTGGCCAGTACGACGGGATTGATGACTTCGAATTCGAAGACGACTGGAACTACATTCCCTTCCCCGGAACGGAGACGATGTACGCCCTCAACATGGACTCGTTCGGCCATCCGATCAACAACCCGTCGCCGGAGGCAACGGATCTATTCCTCGAGTACTGTACCACGGTCGATGCCCAAGAGCGGTTCAACCCACCGTTCGGGTCGATTCCGCCGCGAACGGACGTTCCCGACGACGAGTTCGGGCCGTTCTCGCGGGCGATGATCGCCGACTTTGAAGCGTCGGAGGTACAGCCGGTTTCGATGGCCCACGGGCTTGCGGTCCCGCCGGGCGTCCAGTCGGATGTCGAATCCGTCTTTGCCAACTTCAATGAAAGTCAGGACGTCGATGGGGCTGTCGACGAACTGATTGACGCACTCCAGTAACCCTGCATGGGACCCCTTTCAGCGGTGTATCAGCGGATAAAGGCGTCTGTCAGTCAGAGAGATCATAGCGACGGCTACAGAACCGATGGCGGCCACCGGCGAACACCAAGCAACGAAGTGACCATTTTTGGCCGATCACTCGGCCGTGAGTTTCGTCCCTCACTTTTGTTTTGGCTGTTCCCGGCATTGTTAGTCGGCCTGTTCGTCTACGGCGCAATCGCCTGGAACTTCCTTATTTCACTGACCGGCTGGTCCGGGCTCGGACAGCCCGATTACACCTCGCTCACCCTCGAGATGTACACGCAAATGCTCGGGGACGCGAACTTCCTGGCTTCGACGCGGAATACGATCGTTCTGATGGTGGTGTTTACGGCGCTGTCACTCGCTCTCGGGCTGGGAATGGCAATTTTCGTCGATCAGAAAATTCGCTTCGAGAATACGTTCCGGACGATCTACCTGCTGCCGATGAGTCTCTCGTTCGTCGTGACGGCTATTTTCTGGTCGTGGATGTACAACAACACCAGCGGGGCGATCAACACCACGTTGCGCGGTGTCGGATTGGATGCGCTGGCGATGAACTGGCTTGGTGATCCACGATTTAAACTCGCAGCGATCATCGTCGCGCTGATGTGGCAGTTCAGTGGCTACTGTATGGTCGTCTATCTCGCGGGGTTACGCGCGATTCCATCTGCACACTACGAGGCCGCGCGTGTCGATGGGGCGACGACGCTCCGGGTGTATCGCCGGGTTATTCTCCCGCAGCTTCGAGCCTCAACGCTTTCGGCCACGGTCGTACTCATGGTGTTTGCGCTCAAAGCGTTTGACTTCATTTTCGTCCTCTATGGGACGAACCCTGGCCGGTCTGCGGACATTCTCTCGGTGATGATGTACCGCGAAGCGTTCGGATCGACGAACTGGGCCTACGGGAGTGCGGTTGCCGTCGTCCTCTTCGTAATGGCACTGAGCGTGATCGCCCCCTACACCTGGGTCCAGTACAAACGAGGTGAACTCTAATGAACCTCAAAGCGATCGATCGGCGTCGTATCGGGCTGTATGCCGTCCTTATGGGCATGGTCGGCTTCTATCTCGCCCCGCTGCAAAGTGGGTTTCTGACGTCGATCAAAACCGACGAAATTTTCGCCCGAACAACACCGCTAGCGCCACCACCGGTTTCGGAAGCGACGGTCGCCCCGTGGTTCGAAGCCTTCAGCGTGCTCTCAGGCGGACTGCTCAACAGCCTCCTGTTTGCCCTCCCGGCGACGATCCTCTCGGCGTTTCTGGGGAGTATCGCCGCCTACGGCCTGACCAAACTCCACTGGCGCGGGCAGGTCGTTATCCTGATTGGCTTCCTCGCCGGTGTCTTCATCCCCTATCAGGCGGTCCTCGTCCCCCTGCGACAGTTCTGGTCGTTCGTCGATCTGCAGGGACTGCTCTGGTTTGCGCCACAGGTCGCACAGTTTGCGCCGCTGATCGAACTCTCGATTACCCACGCGGCCTACGGCATCCCGATCTGTACGATCCTGTTTCGGGCACACTACCACACGATCGACGACGAAATGCTTGAGGCAGCACGTATCGATGGAGCGAGCGCCGTCGGCATCTACCGGCGGATTGTGCTCCCGCTTTCGGTGCCGATGTTTGCGGTGACACTCATCTACCAGTTCACCCAGATTTGGAACGATCTCCTGTTTGCGCTCGTGATCGTCCAATCGCGGTCAAACTTCGTCGTGACGATGGCACTCAATGAGTTGCAGGGAGCGATGGTGAGCCAGTACAATGTGCAAATGGCCGGGGCGTTCATCGCGGCATTGCCGACGTTGATCGTCTACATCATCTTCGGCAAGCAGTTCGCCGAAGGTGTCGGCGGAGGGACCTAATATGACGAGTCAGCAATCTATAAAGACGACAGACCGGAGCATCGACAGGGACGTGCCCGCGGTCGGACGATGGGACGTCTCACGACCGACGCACGTCTGCAACCAACACCAGCCGTCAGCCCCTCGAGGTGACCGGCCGTGACGAGCGTCTCACTCGAGGGCATTACGAAAATCTTCCCCGACGGCGATTCGGAAATCGTCGCCGTCGATGACGTCTCAATTGATATCGAAGATGGGGAGTTTCTCGTCCTCGTCGGCCCCTCCGGGTGTGGAAAATCAACGACGCTGCGGATGATTGCCGGCCTCGAGACGGTGTCACGGGGCGAGATCGCACTCGATGAGCGGATCATCACCGATCAGAACCCACAATCGCGGGACATCGCGATGGTGTTTCAGTCCTATGCGCTGTATCCGCACATGACCGTCCGGGAGAACATGCGATTTGGGTTAGAGGAATCCATGGACCTCCCCAAAGACGAAATGAACCGACTCGTCGAAGAGACTGCTGGGCTCCTGACAATTGAGGACCTGCTCGAGCGCTATCCCAAAGAGCTCTCAGGCGGCCAGCAACAGCGGGTTGCGTTGGGTCGGGCAATCGTTCGGGAGCCATCGGTGTTCCTGATGGACGAGCCGTTGTCGAATCTCGATGCTAAATTGCGAGCGGACATGCGAACCGAACTCAAACAGTTGCAGTCCGATCTCGGGACGACGACGGTGTACGTCACCCATGACCAGACTGAGGCGATGACGATGGGCGACCGGATTGCGATCCTCAACGGCGGGAAACTACAGCAGGTTGCGCCGCCGCTTGTCTGTTATCACCAGCCGGCCAATCTGTTCGTCGCCGGCTTCCTCGGTGAGCCGTCGATGAACTTCCTCGAGGTCAATTATAGCGATGGCGTTCTCCACTACAACGACCTCCGCTATCCGCTCCCGAGTTCAATCAGCGAGGAACTTCCGATGAGCAACGGTGCGTTGACCCTTGGCATCCGGCCGGAGGATATCGATGTCGAAGAAACTGGGCAAGGCGAGCACACCTTCGAGGCAACCGTCGAAGTGATCGAGCCCAAAGGCAACGAGAACATTGTCACGCTCACACTCGTCGACGGAACGCAACTGACGGCAACCGTCGGCGGTATGGTTTCACTCGAGGCCGGCCAGACGGTCCAACTCACGATTCCACCGGCGGCAATCCACCTATTCGACGCCGAAACAGGCAAGGCGGTACACAACCGGGCGTTCGAACCTGAAGAGCGTGAAGTGGTCCTCTAAGGGCTATTACTTGCTCCGAAGAGGACGGAACCTCCTCCGCCTACGCTGTCTTTTTACCTCGAAATTATCATACAACGTCGAAAGCACCGGTATGCGGTCGCTCAACGCTAGCGAGCCACTGGTGGCTCGAGTCGTATGCCGATTTGATCCCCGCCACCGAGGAGGCCACACCCTCAATCAAAAAGGCCGGTTGAGAGATATCGTTCGCCACTATCCCAGAAGACGGTCACCACGAGCGGGCAGTCAGTAGCGGTGCCGCCGTCAGTTTCCGGAGCCTCGGCAAACGCATCCGAGGGCTCTGGACACTGCGCCTCGGGTTTGGCGATTTCGTGGGCAATCCGCCTCGAGACGACCCCCATTGCGCCGCTGGATTGGCCGACGAGTATGCCTTCCTCGCGGGCGAGACGACGACATTCGGCTTCGGCTTCCTCGATCCCGACGGTCTCGACGCGATCGATGAGGCTCCGATCTAGATTCTCACTGACGAAGCCGGGACCCATTCCCTGGAACTCGTCCTCGCCGGCGACGCCGGTCGAAAGCACGGCGTTCGTCTCCGGCTCGACGGCGATGATGCCGACGTCGGGAAACGCCTCGCGGAGCCGGCGACCGATGCCCGAAATCGTGCCGCCGGTTCCGACACCGGCGACGAAGGCGTCGATCTCCCGGTCGCCGACTTGCTCGAGTATTTCCGGCCCGGTCGTCCGGTAGTGGGCCTCGGGATTGGCCGGGTTCTCGAACTGGCCTAACTGCACTGCGCCCGCCGCCTCGAGTTCGTCGGCGCGTTCTCTGGCGGCCGAAATATCGCCCTCAACGAGTTCTAAGTCGGCGCCGTAGGCGGCCATAATCTGGCGGCGCTCGGGTGATTTCGAGGCCGGCATCACGAGCGTGAGGTCGTAGCCGCGAGCGGCCGCAACGAGTGCCAGCCCGATACCGGTGTTGCCGCTGGTTGGCTCGACGAGGTGATCGCCGGGTTCGATCGTTCCGTCGCGTTCGGCGGCCCGAACCATCTCCATCGCCGGTCGGTCTTTCGCCGACCCGGCGGGGTTGAACGACTCGAGTTTGGCGGCGAC
>LKMJ01006859.1_pt1 | contig 10728 bp, 11 predicted proteins | sample 643391 | NCBI WGS metagenome assembly LKMJ01 (sample SAMN04112250, study PRJNA286221) | soda lake metagenome | biome: soda lake; feature: Kulunda Steppe; material: water; isolation source: sample PL-Br10 brine of Picturesque Lake | place: Russia: Kulunda steppe | collected 2010-07
CGCTCCGTGTGTCCGCACATCGGACACCGTTGGCTCGTGTACTCGGGGTTAATCCACGCAGTCGGGATACCCTCGAACGACGCCTTGTACGACGTATAGAACTGAAGGGCGCGGAACGGGAGGTGGTGCAAGCGTCGATTCATCCGCGTGCCGTAGTCGATACTGTCGCGCATCTCTTTGAGGTCTTCAAAGACGATACACGGCTTCTCGAACTGCTGGCTCCACGCCACGATGTGACGACTCACCTTGTGGAGTCGGTCACGGACAAACCGTTCCTCACGTCCTTCCAACGTGTTGTGAATGCTGTCCTTTCCCGCGTTCTGCACGCGCTTCCGCATCGTGAAGTAATGGTGACGCTCGAACTTGATTTCAGGGAAGTCGATAACCAACGTATCCTCAACGCCACCCTCGGACAGAGCGGTGAGGGCCACGTTGTCCTCGTTCACGTCCATACCGACGACCGTCAGTGAGTCCTGCTTGTCTCGAACGGTCTGTTCGGTGTTGGTGACGTTGACGTGCAACTCAGCGTTGTCGTTGTGGAACAGGGCTTCCGCCGTCCCAATCTTCCACTCATCGATTTCGAGTGCGGTCTGGAGAATGTCGAGGTGAGCGTCACTCCCTTTGAGGACGCCCGTGACATGCTTGTACGGCTTCGCGCTGATTCGGAACGCCACATCGCCGTCGTCGGTGAGCGACAGGTTGTATCCTTCCTCGTAGTTCGCTCGGAGCGGATACGCGCCATCCTTGGTGTGGCTCGGCTGGCCGAAGTCGTCGTACTCGTAGTAGTTCTTCATCGCGCCGAGAGCCTTGGCGACAACGCGCTGTGTCGTGTTCTTCACGAGGTTGGCGTCGTCGGCTACTCGGTCGGGGATGTCGTCCCAGTCAACGCCTTCTTTGGCGAGACGGATGGTTTCGTTGTACACCGAGCGGGCTTCGAGTGTGGCGTCGTACAACAGACTCTCGTTGTCACTCTGAATGTCGAGTTGGAAGTCCAGCGTCTTGACGAGAGCCTGTGCGTCGGTCATTACTCGTACTTTCCGTATTTTTGGTATGCGTTCTCTGCGTGGTTAGGATTCTTCTTTTGGCAGTCCGGGCAGATGTCGAGGTAGCCTTCGTTTTCATGCCCGTGTTTTTCGATAAACCGTTCTTTAGCGTCTTGCATATCTTTGAAACACCCGATAAGGTCTACTGTTGCTCTATCTGATGTTTCGCCACAGATATAGCAAGTCAGTGGAGTATCGACTGTCATTCTTCCTCGGAGGGCTCTGAGGTTCGGACGACTTTCACGTCGGCTCCACGCCAGCGTTTGGGGACGGTGACGTGGGCGCTGTTCCCGAACGGTTTGACCTCACCGTCGAGAACTTCCTCTCCGTCTATTTCAAAGCGATTCACCATACTAAAGTATATATTTTGGATATACTTAATTGTATTTGTGTTGAATGTTCGATATGGGTGAGAAGCGGTCGAACCACACGGTGTACAACGTCAACTACCACTTCGTGTGGTGCCCGAGGTACCGTCACGAGATTCTCGAACCAATTGAAGATTCGTTGGAAGCGAGTTTCCGCGACGTGTGTGACGAGTACGGCTATGAGATACTGTCGCTCCACATCTCACCTGACCACGTACACCTGTTCCTGCCAGCCCACCCGAAGCACGCACCGAGCGAGATTGTGCGAACGGTCAAGAGCATCACGGCACGGGTGATGTGGGAACAGCACGAGTCGTACTTGGAGGAGTATCTGTGGGGCGGTGGGTTCTGGGAGGAATCGTACTACGTTGGGACGGCAGGCGACGTTTCGACAGACACGATTGAGCAGTATATCGAGCGCACGGAACACGTTTAGCGGAGCGTACGGCTTTCACCCTCGGGGTCAAGCCCCGAGGCACTCGGCCTGTTCAGCCTGTAGATTCTCGTGCGCGATCGATCGGCAGGGCGAGGGGAATTACACAGCATAGAACGCAGTATCGAAAACCGGAGATTTTTGCTTGTTTATTACGTTTTGTGTGTTTCAGGACAGGACTGAAACGCGGTTAGAGACTGCTTACTCTCCGATTTAGTGATTTTATAGAATATGATATTTTGCTAACTAATTCGGTGTTCAGGATGGGTCTGTAGCGTTTCTGGCACCCGAATACAATACCCCCTGCTGTTCTTGGATGATATGTAGATGTGGTCGAGTCGGGAGCTGACTTCCGACCCGATCGCGGAAACGAAGTGAATAATCATGGAACGAAGAAAATTCGTAATCGGACTCGGTGCATTGGTAGCAGGATCAGGAGCAGCAATGGGTACAGGTGCGTTTACAAGTGTGACTGCAGAGCGGACAGTGAGCGTTAATATTGCATCAGATGATAATGCCTTGTTGGCATTCCGTCCTAGTGATGGACCAAACGGTGCGTATGCTCAAGAGACTGAAGAAGGTATGTTGGAGATCGACCTCAGCCTACTCGAGGATGCAGATGGAATAAACAAGGATGCAAGCACTCTATTCCGAGATGTGTTCGAGGTCCAAAATCAAGGAACTCAGGATATTGTGTTTTATATCGAAACTCAAGATCAGCCATTCGGCTTCTTCAGCGATAACACTGCAAATGTAGAACCAGACGGTGAAGGAGATACCGGCCTTGGTGACAGCCAGGAAAAAGATGGTCAACCACCAGTTCCGATTCCTGACCGACACCTCCTCGAACCAGGCCAGACAATGAAAGAGATTGGATTTGGTGTCGATTCACGAGACTTCGATAACGAATCAGACGATGTTGTTTTCACATTTAGAGCAGTATCCACGGATGAGTATCCTAATTACGATGGAGAAGACGCAGTTCCAAACCCTGCACGCGACTAAGTATTAACATTTATCAATTTTAAATAGTCATTTACATTTCACATTTAATTTATAAAAACCGTATCCAAAAAGGTAGTAACGGTGGTTCGAATCCATCGATGGACATTGGGAATAGGATTATGAGAATTAGTAGAAGAAAATTATTGATCACAACAGGTACAACTGTTAGCTTGGCATCACTCATAGGGACTGGTGCGTTTAGTAGCGTCTCAGCAGAAAGGAAAATAAATGTAGAAGTTGCGAACGACAGTGATGCACTCTTAACACTCGTTCCAGTTTTAAATAACATACGAGGAAGTACCCTAGTTTCTGAACAAGATGGATTATTAACGCTTGATACAACCAACGGCGGTGCTTCTGGCGTAAATAACCGAGCCATCACCAAAATTGGTGCGTTCGATGCACCAGACAACGAGTCAGCTTGGGTTGACATAGAAGACGATCCTACTCAATGGGTTGGACAACATTCCTACACTCCACTTGCTGCATTCGGGATCGAAAATCGTGGGACGCAAACGTACAATTTAACTTTTGAATACGAGCTTGATGGTGATGCAGGCAACTCAAAAATGATGATCCGATTTTATGATGGCGCAAATCCAGGCCCATTTGACAACATGGAATATGGTACGTTTACGATCCCGGACGATTCGTCATTTGAGATCGGCACAGGACATGATAACGATAAGGACTTTTCAACGGGGAAGCGAGTGTTCGCATCTGTCAAAATAGACACCACAGATGGTTCAATAGATGATGATTTGACTGGGACCCTTACAATTACTGCTGAAGAAGTATAGGGCCAGAGACATTGATTATCATATAATCAATAATTCCGAGATGCTGTTTTCATGGAGCGATAGTATGTATATATGTATATAAATAAAATATAACAAAAAGTGATAATAAGGAAGATTGTAGTATCGGTTTCCTTCACTCATTCTCCCGTGTCTATAAATCAGTTTGAGAACTGATAATATCTCTGTATAAATAGTGTGTCAAACAGTTTGCTCAAACTATTTTTTCTTTCAGGAAGTAAAACTGCAATCCCTTTTATTGGCTCAAGCACATCCTGAAGACCCTTCTGGAACCAGAATACCATACCCCCATGGTGTATGTGTGTATACAGAGCGCGATCGATGTTGAATCTCCAGATCGGAGATCGGTACCCAATCGCGTCCCTCATTATGCAACGACGAACATTTATTATCGGTATCGGTGCGGCGACGGCTAGCGGAGCTGGCCTGATCGGCACCGGTGCATTCTCAAGCGTAACGGCAGAACGGGGGGTGACAGTCAGTGTTGTCGGCGATGCAGACGCCTTCCTTGCATTGGACCCACTCGACCCACACACGGACAACTACGTCGCATTCAATAGCGACGATATCATCGAGTTTGATTTCGCCGGTGGAGACGGTGACGATGAAACATTCGACCAGTTCGGCGAGGGTCTCAACCCGAACGCATTCACCTCGTTTGAAGATGCGTTCTCTATCACCAACAACGGCACCCAAGATGTCGGCGTCAACATAACCGCACCATGGAGCCTCACTGACCAAGGCATTAAACTTCCAGCCTACGCCAACGAAGGCGACGTTGACGGCGAACGCAAAGATTACAACGGTTCGATCGGCGACCTCGGCGCAGAAGAGGCGTGGACCGACCTTGCAACAGGAGACACGATGTATGTCTCGATCGTCTTTACAGAGAGTTTTGACGTTGCGCAGGATAACTTCGAGCTAGCGTTCGACATAACTGCCAGTGCAGATGAACATAGCGAGGCGGAACAATGAAGCGACGACAGCTGATTCTTCTCAGCGGTGCAACGATCGGTCTTGGGTCCGCACTCGGAACAGGCGCATTTTCAAGCGTCACCGCCGAAAGAACAGCCACCATCAACGTTGCAGAGGACTCAACTGCCTACCTTCGCTTGGATGCGAAAAACAGTTCGACTGATCTAGTGTATCAGAATGACGAGAATGAGATCCAGATCGAGCTGGATAAAGTAAACGCAAACGCGATTACGACGATCGAAGACGCCTTTGAAATCCAGAACTTGGGGACACAACACATCTGTTTGAGTGTTTCAGTCTCTACTGGGGACGATCTTAGTGAAGATGATATTGATGACGTCCTGCAGTTCACACTAACTGATTTTGACAACGAGCCGAATCTCCTCACTGATGGCCCATTTGAGATGGAGTCGCTCTCGGCGGGCGAAGATGCAGCACAGAACGAATCGTCCGTGACAATCCGGATTGACACAACTGAGTATAGCGCAGGATCGGAGTTGGTAAACGGAATCACGTTCAGTGCGGAGGCAGGCTCCTGTTCCGTTGATGAAGAGCCTGAACAGCCAGATACAAAACACGTGTACGGAACCGGTTTTGATGATAAGTTATATAAAATCGAAATTTCGGATAACCCCGGTATTACTGCTACGTTCTTAGGCGATTTAAAAGGAAACGACGAAGTAGATACGACACCAAACGCAGTGTCGTATGATGCAGAAAACAAACGGATGTATTACACCGTCGATGACGCTAATAGCGGCCCAAGCCGACTATGGTTCTTTGATATAGATACAGAAGAGAATGAAGAGGCAGGACAAGGTAAATTAGAAGGGGGTCGGGTCGTTGGTTCCTCGTGGTACGATGGAAAATACTACTATATTGCGAACGGCAGTGATACGCTCTACAGCGTCAGCTTCGATCCCGATGGAATGGTTGAAAACAATAAACAGGAATTCGACGGATTTGCAGACAGTAGCAAAAATTACAACTTTGGAGATATTGCGATCGACCGCGATGGAATCTTGTACGCAAGTACGTCAGGTGGGCCGGCAGAGTTCTTCAAACTTGCTCTCAACTCGGATGATGTTGAATACACCGATCTAACTGAAAAGGGAGACAATGCATCGGGACTGCAACTTGCGTTTGCTGGATTCAACCAAGATGGTGGGCCAACCTTGTATGGACACAGCGCAGAAAGTGGTGACTTCTTTGAGATCACGGTTGAAGATGATGACGTAACTGTGAGTGAGTCACGTGGAAAAGCAGGAGAATTAGGATTTACGGACCTTGCGAATGGGTTTGAATCTGCAGAGTTTATCATAGATCCAGAAGTCGAACCCCAGTAACTCGTTGGCATGTTACCCACACGGGGACAAAGCTGACTTAGCTGATCTTACCACCTTTTTTGCCGTTTCAGACATACCCTGAACCCCTACAGACCCCTCAATACCATACCATACTAGTACGTCTACGCAGGTAGCAAGCACGATCGACCGTACTGACAAATACGACAAAGAACGATTTAGAATCCAGCTGGGCATGGGCTGTACGCTGGACTGGAAACAGAATCGGGATATCGAGTCAGCTGTCGATCGCAGACGCGAAAAATATATGATACACATAGGATCTGTTTGCGGACAAACAACAAACGGCGACGGTTCGAGGCGATCGGACCGCATTGGTGGCACCTGATGAGTACGATGATTCGGCGAGTCGCACTTGTAGCGGCGATCGTCAGCGGGTTAACGCTCGCCGTTGCCACTGGAGCGGTCCCACTTGGGCCAGGTGACCAGCTCTTTTCCGATGAGCAAGGTGGCGATAACTTTGTGACCGCATTCCCTGGCGAGGGCGAGCACGGGAACTACTCATACTACGACCAAAACGGTGAGTTCGTCATCGACCTCAGCGACGGCAACCCATACGTTGAAGGAGACGGCGTCAATGAAAACGGGGTAACCTATCTCTCAGAGGTGTTCTATCTTGAATATGACGGCGACGACGCCGCACATGTCTGGATCGAACTCGCACAGGAGACTGCTGCAGTGAGTTTCATGGTTGATGGCGAGTCGATCATGTCCGAAGAGACGAATGTGACACTCACTGAAGGCGAGGTGGTCCCGATCGATATGCGAATCGATACACGGGAGGATACCGCAGCGGTCGGTCTACTCGATCTCGACAGCATCATCATTAGCGCAACAATTCCGGAAAGTCCAATCGAGACCGCAGATGACGATGCTGGTGGAGCAACAGGTGGGCCACAAGCCAGTAGCGATGACGACGATGAAGATGCAGATGCGGATGAGGCAAACGAAACTGACTCTGAAACAGAGGCAGCGTACAACGTCTCGGTAGACACAAGCGAGAACAACACTCGAACGATCGCGGTTCGAAACGCAACAACCGGCGAGCGAGTCACGGTCCCGCTTGACAGCATGGAACTCGGCAACGTCACACTCGATGAGATTGCATTTGATTCACCAGTCGATAGCAACGAGACCGGGTATGAGCTCATCTTGACTGGCGATGAGAACCCGATTGACGATCGTGAGCTCACAGTGGAAGAAACCGGCGCTACACCAGTCGGGTACATTGGTGTTGAGCATCCGTTTGAGACCGATGAAATCCCTGTCGAAATGAACTTCAGCGTTGCACAAACGTATCTAAACGATACAAACGTAACCGCGGATCAGGTTACCCTCTATCAGTTTGGATCGTGGACTGAAGTGCAAACAACAGCCACCGCAGCGGATGAAACTCGAGAGCACTTCACTGCGAGCACATCCCGGTTCGATATCTACGCGGTCGCAACCCGTGTCCCAGTGTTTGATGTCGCTGTCGATGATGTGGGAACGGTAACTGCAGGAGATGATGTGACGGTGAATGCGGAGATTACGAATCTTGGCACCGCAGTTGGTTCGGGAGCATTCGAGGTCCGAACAGATGGCGAACCGCTTGCGACAGAAACCGTCTCAGTTGATGCAAACGAAACAGTTCCAGCATCGATCGAACTCACCGCGGTTGAGTCAGGTATTCATGTCGTCTACTTCGATGATGTTGTCGTCAGTGTGTTTACCGTGGACGAACCACCAGCAGAGTCTGACGAAGAACCTGCAGAGCCGGCAGAGGAAGCAGGTGGATTTGGACTGTTCGAGGGGCTTGGACTTGTCCTCCTGCTCTCTTTGATCGGGACCACAATTATCCTTGGACGAAAAGCCTACAAATAATACCTCGATTCGTCGGGTGTTTGTAAATCACTATGGCTAATACTTTTGAGCGGTTTGAACAGGATAATGTCCGAGACAACACACTCATCTGATATTTCTGTTCGACACGAGCTTCTGTCTCGGAATAGCATACTCGATTTCGCAGTACTGCTTGCAGTTCCTGTAGTCTTATTTATCATATATCTCCAGCCAGAAGAACTCAAGCGCGCATACACGTTCTACTACCTAGAGCCCGAAATTGTAACCGCCTTCTCAAACCATTTCATTCATATTACGACTGCACACATCGCATCCAATCTTATTGGCTATCTCCTGTTGGCATCTGTTTCATATGTCCTTTGTGTGCTCTCTGGGCGGCGGCAGTTCTTCTATGTCTGTCTTATTACATTCATTTTCGTGTTCCCATTTGTCTTATCAGCACTCAATCTTGCACTGCCTCGTGATGCGATCGGATATGGCTTCTCCGGGATAAATATGGCACTCTATGGCTTGCTTGCGATGTCGCTTGCAATCTTTGTTATTGAGCAGATCAACAGCGACCTCCAGACCCGGAATGCACCGATTTTATTCTTTATTGCGATGGGCATTGTTGCGTTTATTGCAGTGCCACCGTCAGCGGTAACGCTCGGGACGATGGCCCTTTGTGTTGCGATTAGCAGCTACTACATTCGATCGATGATCAGCCATACTAGCGTACCAACCATGCGCTCGGTTCGATGGCTACTGTCACAATCGCCCGCGATCGATGTTGCGGCCTTTTCATTTGCACTGTTTGTGTTCTATCCGTTTGTTGCATTTCCTGGCGTTTCACAGGGTGGTGATGCAATTATTAATCTCTACGTTCACCTGTTGGGGTTCTGTCTTGCGTTCATCTCGGCATATGTGTTTGAGCAGCTGTTGCATGTGGACTAGTCAACGAGTATGAGTGTATCTATCACTGAAGTTTATATTCATCCCTGCCTGACCATTAGATGATACGGAGGACGTTGTGAGTACAAAACAGTACGCAAAGTTGGGCATTGAAGCACTCATTGTAGTGATAGTGCTCGCACTGTTTTTGGGACAACTCCTTGGCCAGCCAATTTTGTTGAGCTACGTCTTCACCGGAAGTATGGCACCTACGATGGATCCAGGTGATGGATTCGTTGCGGTCCCATCTGCATTGGTGACAGAGTACAGTGAAGGTGATGTAATCACATTTGAGGCAGAAGAGATCCAAGGAGGCGGACTCACAACGCACCGAATTGTTGGTGAAACCGAACAGGGGTATGTAACCCGTGGTGATGCAAATCCGTTTACTGATCAAGATGGCGGTGAACCACATGTACAAGAAGCACAAATCGTAGCCAAAGCAGGCACGGTTGGCAACACTGTCATCGTCGTTCCCCATCTCGGTACCGTCGTGATGGGGTTGCAAGACGCAATCGAAACCGTGCAACAACAGGCTGCAATGCTGTTTGGGTTTCAGTCATTACAAGGGACGCAGGGGCTTGCATATCTCCTATTTGGGCTCTCAGTTCTCGCATATATTTTTGAAACGATGCGAGAAGGTGGGAAATCCAGAGAACGTGGTCGGTCACGAACTCGAGAAAACGGAACTGACACGACCCTTATCCTTGTTGTTCTTGCAGCGGTGCTTATGATATCTGCAACCGCCGCAATGGTTGTTCCCGCAGGAACCGAACAGTTTGGAGTTGTTAGCTCACAGTCTGCATCCGAGAATCCAACGGTTATTCAACAGGGAACGACTGAGAATCTCACGTACATTGTTCCAAACGGTGGGCTTGTACCAACAGTTGTCTTTTTAGAATCAGAAACAGATGGAATTGAAGCGGCTCCAGATGAGCTCTATCTTGAAGGCCAGTCATCACTGAATGCGACAGTCTCTATCACCGCACCGCCGGAGACAGGGTATTATCGATATTTCCTGACAGAACACCGATATTTGGCAATTCTACCGCCATCCCTTATTGCAGACCTCCATGGGATTCATCCATGGGTACCACTCGGAGTGATTAATGGCCTGTTGGGCGGCGGTATCTATCTCATTGGACGTGTGGTTATTGGAACTGATCGGGTCAGAATCCGATCGCGAGACAGGCCAAGCAGTTCGTTTGTATCGCGACTCTTTGAATAACGAATCTAACAATCGAAACGACTGAAATAATAACGAATGACACGCACGAATTTGCAGCTACGAAAGACGATTGGCGAACAACAGACACTCATAATTATCGGATGTGTACTCTGCATCCTTCTTGGTGGATGGCTCGCCTACGGTGCCTATGTTTCTCCAGAAACGGTTACCGAACAACAGACCGTTTCTACATGGAGTCTGGAACACGAATTTGAACATAGTGCAATCGTAACCGAGCCAAACTCGGTTTTCGCAACTGGAACCGTCCTCGAGGACCGGAACATCTATTTCGGAACCCTTGCGCCAGTGCTTGATGTGAACTATGGCACAACATACAGTGGTGAGTCCGACGGAGTCACGGTCACAGAAGAAGCAACGCTCATCTATCGATCGGTCGACGATGATAGCAATGTGGTCTATTGGAGCGAAGAGGAACCGCTCGACAATCACACAGCAGATGACCTGCAAGCAGGTGAGCACACAGAGCTTGCGTTCGAAATTGAGACAGAAGCGCTCGAAGATCGCCTCAACAACATTTCAAATGAGTTAGGTTCTGACCCCGGATCAGTTGAGGTGTTCGTTGAGGCAGAGTCTACGATCGAGGGAACAATCAACGGGGAGTCGGTCGCTCTGACACGCGATCATCGGATGGAGCTTGATTTAGGCGGAAACACGTACACCGTTGATGACCCTGGAACAATTTCTGAATCGTTTGACGAGAC
>LKMJ01006860.1_pt1 | contig 10727 bp, 11 predicted proteins | sample 643391 | NCBI WGS metagenome assembly LKMJ01 (sample SAMN04112250, study PRJNA286221) | soda lake metagenome | biome: soda lake; feature: Kulunda Steppe; material: water; isolation source: sample PL-Br10 brine of Picturesque Lake | place: Russia: Kulunda steppe | collected 2010-07
GATCGATCTCGCTGTCGCCGAGTGCGACGATCGCGCTCGTGTCGGTCTGGCAGACGGCAGCGATCGCCGTCAGTGACGGATACTCCGGATGGGTGTTGTAGCTGATCGCACTCTCGGAGGGCGCGATTGCGATCGTCGACTCGCCGGTTGCGACCCGTTTTGCCGGCGTCTGCTCGTAGTCGTCGTCACCGGGCGATCGCAGCGTGACGTCGACATCCGCCTCGTCGTAGTAGCCGTTTGCCTGTGCAACGTAGAGGCCAGTGTGGTTCGTGTTCGGTGTCCAGTCAAGGGCAACGTCGATTGCGGTCATACTGTGTCCTCTCGGCGATCGGACTTTAATCGGGTGGTTGTACTACCCTGTGGCGTTGTTCCTGCGGCGGCCCAACTACCTAGCAGACGCGTCGATCACCACGCCGGGTCATCGCCACTGGATTGTCTCCGCTCGTCCCGATCGGCGTCTGCCACCTCATCGTCGGTATCGCCGGGGGCGTCGGGTGAGACGGCGGGGACATCGACGATGTCCAGTGCGTGTCGGATGACATCACGGCGTTCGACGCCGTCGATGGTGGCCTCGGTCGTGAGGACGAGTCGGTGAGCCATCGTCGCTTCGGCCAGCCGTTTGATATCGTCGGGGACCACGTACGTTCGGCCGTCGATCACTGCGGCTGCCCGTGTGGCCTCGAACACGCGCTGGACGCCACGCGGGGAGACGCCGGTTCTGGTCCGATCGTCGGTTCGCGTCGTCCGCGCGAGTTCGATAATGTACCGGCGCAGTTTTCGATCGACGGTGACATCTTCGGCGCGGTCTTGGAGCACCCGGACGGTGTCGGCCCCGACGACTGGCTCGACACTTGGGGCGAGCGATCGCCGGTTTGCCCGCCGATCGAGTAACTCCATCTCGCCGCTGATATCGGGGTAGCCAAGCGAGGTTTTGACGCTGAACCGATCGCGCTGTGCTTCGGGGAGACGGAACGTGCCTTCCTGTTCGATCGGGTTCTGGGTTGCGATGACGATGAACGGCTCGGGGAGGTCGTAGGTCGTGCCGTCGACGCTGACCTGTCGTTCTTCCATCGCTTCGAGCAGCGCAGCCTGAGTTTTCGGCGGTGCACGATTGATCTCGTCGGCCAGAACGACGTTCGCAAACACCGGCCCGGGTGCAAACTCGAACTCGCCAGCGTGTTCGTCGTAGATCGTCGAGCCCGTGACATCTGCCGGAAGCAGATCTGGGGTGAACTGGATGCGAGTAAACTCAAGTCCCATCGCCTCGGCGATGACTCTCGCGGTTACGGTCTTGCCAGTGCCGGGTACGTCTTCTAACAGAACGTGGCCGCGGGCAAGGAGGGCAGCGAGCACTGCGTTGAGAACCGATCGATCGACGACGGCAGCCGTCTCGATGCGTTCGGTGACTGCCAGCACGACAGTTTCGGCTTCCTCGGCAGCCTCCTCCGAGAGGTCGTTCATACCAGACAGTGAGCCCCTGTATTCAAGAATCTCCTGCATCGTCCCGGCACTCAACCGCGCAACGGAAGCAAAAACACGATCGCCGCGAGGATGAGCAACGCGACGGCAGTGGAGCCGCCACCAGCGGCCGCGTCGCTCCGGAGGGTTTCGAGGATGACAACAATCGTGACAGCAGCGACGGCGACGCCAGCCCCAACAACACTGTGAAACAGTTCGAGACGACGCGTCTCGGGAATATGGCCGAGTTCGCCGGTCACGCCGAGGCCGAACGTCGAGACATCCCAGACGAAGACCGCGCCGGCGATACAGGCGAATACGAGCACGGGGTGGCCCCAGCCGAGGCCGATCGCGGCAATCACCAGGCCGGTTGCAGCGGTCGCTGGCCCACTGGCACGGGCGGGCACGACGGTCGCCCAGATACCGACAATAACACAGGCGAGGGCGGTCACGAGGACGATCGGAGCGAGGGCAGACACCCCAGTCACGAACGCGTATGGAATCGAGGTGAGCTGCCACACTCCCAGCCCCAGCACGGCCACGAATACCCCGACTGCGATCGCCATCGTTCGTCGAACGGCCTCATCGCTGCGATCTTTGGTCACCCATCTGAGAGCAAACGCCAGCACACCCGAGACGAGGCTTCCGACGGCGATGGCGAGAGGTGGGCCGAAGACGAGCCACGAGGAGAAGGCAGTGAGAACGATTCCGAGACCTGACTCCGGGTCCACATCGAGGTCAACCCACCCGGTGAGAGCGAGAACAGCCACCACGATGAGGACAGCCGGTGTGGCAAGCAACAGCCCGTACAGCAGTTTCCGGAGCCTCGTGAGGCGATCTCGCAGTGCCGGTCGCCGATCGCGGCGGGTCAGCTCCACCAGCGGCAGCAATCGGAGCGCGACGAGGACAGCGGCGGCGGTTCCCGAAACGATACTGACGAAACCGATAAGCGAGAACACCGGAAGAGACTGGTTGGCAAACGCCGTGATCACCCCCCAGCTTGCGGCGATAGCGACGATCACCACTGCACCGAACACGAGCGTCAGTATCATCGACACGTACAGTATCAACACGCCCATCCCGCTCCGTCGAAAGCCGGTAGCCCCACTGTTTGCCCAGCTGGCACCGATGCCGAGCAAGGCGATCGTCAGCCCGCTGATCGCTACGCCCGCCTCCGTAATGACCGGCGCAGTCACGACGAACAGTGCCGCTGCCGAGCCGAACGTGGCGACCAGTGCGTACCCGACGAACAGTTCGACGGCGTTTCGCCCGTCCGATTCCAGCAGGCCGATCCCAGCGACAGCCATCCCGGCGACGGTTCCGAGTCCGAGTGCCAGTGAGGGCTCTCCGATCGTGATGCCGACAGCCGTCGTGAGGCCGATGACCGCGATCGTCCCAGCCCACAGACTCGTTGCCCGTGGTCGCCCCTCGTCGCCGATCGCCGACGGCCGATCGAGTCTGGGGCCGGAAACGCCCATCAGTCATCACCCCCGATGGGCCGCGGTAGGGCGCTGTCGGAACCGCTCAGTTGTCCTCCGACTGTCGCGTTGGCGGCGAACGCACGCTCGATCACCAGCGGCAACGGTGTGCCACGCCGCCAGTCGACCGTCCGAGCGCCGGCTGCCTGACAGCGGGCCAGCCGTGTTCGTCGTCGGATCTGGGTATACTGGCCACTGACCGTGTTCTCGGGGACGATATCCGGCGAGAGCACGACCGTCGACACGCCGCCGGCGAGAAACCGCTCGATAGCGACGACCGGCGTGTCGTCGAGCAACGGTGAGAAGACCGCGAGCTGTCCCCGTGCTGGCGTCAGCTCGAACAGCTTGCGGTGCTGGTTTGTGACCCGTCTGGCCGCGGCGCGATCGATACCTTCCGGTTCGTTCGCCGACTCGTTTGCGGCGTCGGTCGCCAACCGGAACAGCTCGATCGCGCGCGATCGCTGGTCCCGTCCGTTTCGGGGCGCAAGCCAGTGGAGTCCGGCGGGGCCATCACCGTCGAGGCCGACGATCGCCACCCCGACATCGTGGCCGTCGCCGAGCAGATCGACGAGCGTTCGCGTGGCTGCATACGCCGCGAGTTCGACGCCAGTTGGTCGTCCCGGACCGGCGACGACGCGGTTTGGGTGGCGAGCATCGAGGACGAGGACCACTGTCGCCGCGATCTGCTGGTCGTAGTTGACCGTCGCCAGCTCGCCACGTTTTGCGTACTGTCGCCAGTTGATCCGGCGTGCCGGATCGGTGGGGTGGTACTCGCGCGAGGAGTGAAACGTCACTCCGTCGCCGGGCTGGTCGGCCGTCAGCTGGCCGCCCCGCTTGCGACCAGCCTCCTCGATCGGCGGGGCGTCTGCGTCGAGTCGGCATATGAGCGTGTCGTCACCGTCAGCTGGGGGTACAGTCGTCGTAAGCGCACTCGATCCGAGTCCGCGAACGCGAACCTGTGGCGGCTCGAAGGCATACTCGCCGCGTCTGGCGACGACAGTGTACTCGATCTCGATCGTCCCACCGGGTTCGAGCGTCGTCCCCGCCCGTGGCGATCCGCCGAGCACGGCGAGCGATCGCGGGACGCTGTCGACAAGCCGAACGTCAGCAAGCGTCCGATCGCCCTCGTTGGTCGCTGTGAGCGCCACCGTAACCGGGCGGCCGGGCGGCGTCGGCGTCGGATCGATCGATCGCGTGACCGACAGCTCCTCATCGGAGGGTGGCTGGACCCGCGAGAGCGCGCTAACAGCCACGTATACGAGCGGGATAACACTCCCGAGCACCACCACCGCGTTTCCGGTGACGAGACCGGCGGCAGCGAGCACGATCGTGGCGGCGATCGCCCCACGAAACCGTCGCAGTCTACCCATTGGTCCCCTCCTCGGCCGTCCTGTTTAGCACGTCATCGGCGGTTTCGTCCGGCTCCCGATCGGGGTCTGGTGTGCCAGTTGGCTCCGGTTCAGTGGTACCATCTGCCCCCGTTTCGCTCTCGGAGCTGTCAGTATCCGCAACCGCCGTCCTCGCCGTTCCCGATCGGGGAGCCGGTGGCTGTGGGCCCCGAGCGATCGCCGTCGGATCGACGGCACGCTGGAGACGCCCGTCTGCACCGCGCGTGAGTTCTTCCAGCCGGGGTTGCAAGACGGGCACGTTCCGTGGGGCTGTCTGGCCGGGAACCGTCGGCAGCGCCTCGTCTGCAGCGTCGGCGACGGCAGCCATCGCCCGCACGGCTCGGCGACGGACGACACGCTCCGGCGTCAGCCACGCCCAAAACCGATCGCGAAACGGCTGTAGCGGCGGCTCGACATCACTCGACAGGACGCTCGCCGCAACCCGATCGTCGGTCCAGCTTCCGTCGTCGATCGCCGCTTTCGCCGTCGATTTCGAGTGGCCACCGGCGACGAGCGCCTCGCCCAGCGCTTCGCGGAGAACTGGCCGGACGACCGCGATGCCGTCATCAACGGTCTGACCAGCGCGAGCAGCGGTTCCGGCGCGATCGATAACGCGTCCAAACGTCTCGGCGGAGAGCCGTGGCTCCCGGTCGGTCCGTTCCGGTGCGGGCGTCGCGAACTGATCGGCCTCAGCCCACGGGACGGGTGTGTCCGTCGCCGTATCGAGCGAGCCACGAATCTTCCAGACGGCGACGGCCAGTGCGAGAAGGGCAAGCAGGACCGTGCCCATCGTGAGACTGTCCGACTCCGTCGGTCCCCCTCCAGTCCCCATCACGACACCGATCGCAACCAGTGCCACGCCGACGGCCACGACGATCCCCGTCCGGACGCGGTTCACCGTAGCTCACCGTCCGTCGAACCCGTCTGTTTCTCATCGGTGTCGGCAGCCGATCGATCACCGTCGGGGCTGGCAGCCGATCGCACTGGCGCTGGTGTATCGGTCTCGGGTCCCGTCCCGTTTGTATCGGTTGACTCGTCACTCGCACCACTTGATTCGAGCGCCGTGAACGCTGCATTGGCGCGCTCTCGAACCGGTCGTGACTCCGCACGATCGCCGTACTCGACCTCCCGGAACAGCCCGGTCAGCTCCTGCAGTGGATCGCGTGGATACCCCTGTCGGGTCGCGGTGCGCTCGATCTCGCCGGGTGTCCGCGTCCGCCAGCGCCCGGGATCGACCCGTCTGGCGACCGATCGCCATAGCTCTCGGATCGAGAACGCAGACTGAGACTCGCCAGCGTTCGGCGGTGGGTAGCTCACCCGATCGGCTGGTGTCTCCTCAGTCGCCGACGTGTCGGAATCTGCCGTCGATCGAACCCAGTAGAGCACGACCCCGACGGCGAGAAGCGTCGCTGCGACGAGCAACCCGAGCCAGCCACCGACGACGTAGCCGGAAGCGAGGACGACGGCTGCCCCAGTGGCGATCGCGATCGTCGTCGGCCGCACCCGCGTGCTAGCGTGGACGATCGCAGCAGCGACACGCCCCGGCAGCGATCGGACCCAGTCAGCCACGAACACAGCAAGTGCCGTCACCGATCGCGGGAGCGAGGTGAGCCGGCGGCTGATACCGCTGGCGTACCGCTTTGCCCAGTCGACCAGCCGCTCAAGAGCGCTCACGACCGCGAGGATGCGACCGACCAGCCACGCACCGACACCACGTACGGTCTCGACAACAGCAGGCAAGGGAGCAGTACTGTCACTGCGACCAAGCAGGATACTGGCCGCGATCGCTCCACTGGCTGCCAACACACCACCACTAGCCAGCGAGCCATAAAACGCCTCGACGACGAGGACGACTCCCGCCCACGCAGTGAACACGCCGACGCCGATCGGGCCCCGAACGCCGTAGACCCTGTACGCGACGGCACCGATCCCGGCGAGGAATACCGAGAACACGGCGACGGAACCGGCGTACTGCCCGGCAAGGGTCACGGTCGCGGTCTGGTCGTCGGTGGCAACCGTGACCGGTGTCGTCGGATCACGCGGCAGGTCGATCGCCAGTTCGCCCATCGCGTCGGTCTGGCCCTGATACTCGCCGTCGATCGTCACGGTTGCATCCGCGGCTGGCTCCCCACCGATCTCGGCGACGGCGGAGCCGTCACTGCCCGGAACAGGTGTGAGGCCGTCGGGAGCCATCGTCGCTTCGAGCAGACGAATATCGATCGTCGCCGACTCGGCGAACGCCCCTCGTTCGACGTGGACGGTGATCTGCTCGCTCCCGTCGTCAGGAAGGGTAATTTCGGCACGCCCCTCTGAGTCAGTCTCTGTCACGGACTCGCCATCGACAGCGACGGTCGCCTCCCGAACCGGTATCCCCTCGATCGTCGCCTGAATCTCGACCTGCTCGCCCGGATCTGGTGTCCCAGCGACGGTAATATCGATCTCACCGTCGACATCGTACTCGACGCTGCTGTTTGACTCGCGGCTTTCCGTAGCAGTCGTCGCCGCGCTGGCGATCGCCGTCTCAGTTTTGGGAGCGATCGCACGGTGTGCCGACAGCGCGCTCGATACGTCGGTGTCGACGCTCGGTGTCTCGGTGTCGGCACCGATCGATACCGTTGAGCCAGTCACCGACTCCTCGGCCACACAGTCGTGGTCGCCGTCGACCGTGATCACGAGCTGTTCGGCGTAGGGCACCTCGCCAGCGACCTGTCCCCGCTCGTCAGTCTCGCCAACGGGCCGATCGTTAAACCGGACCGGAGCGTCCGTAAGCGGTTGGCCATCGACCACGACCGTGGCAGTCACGACCGCTCCCGGAACCGGATCGCGATCGAGTACGATCGTACACGAGTGGTCATCGGGTCCGGGTTCAGCCTGCCCATCACCGCCGTTTTCCGCCCAGTCGAACCAGTCGAGCCAGTCGAGCCAATCGAACTCGAGCGGCGGAGTGTCGCCATCTCCGTCACCATCGGTGCCACCGTCGGAATCGAACTCGGCATCCGACGATGGGCCGTCGACCACAACCCCCGGCAACAGAAACGCCGCGAGGACGATCGCGACCGCGGCCGCAGCGACAAACGACACCTGCCGGTAGTCGATCCGATCACCCCGTGGTGGGTCGCCTCGCTGATCGGCTCCCACAGCCACTTACCTCGTCGATCCGATCGGTTGTCGGTCCATGATGATGGCGTGTTCGTCTCCAAACGAGCCGATCGCTGCTATCGGCGGGCTCTGAGTTCGGCTTCCAGATCAGCAAGCTCCATCTCTTTCATCGATAGCAACACCAGCAGATGGTAGATGAGATCGGCGGCCTCGTACGCGAGTTCCTCCTCGTCGTCGTCTTTCGCCGCCAGAAGGAGTTCGGTTGTCTCCTCACCGAGCTTTTCCAGTACCGCGTTCTCTCCTTTCTCGTGGGTAAACAGCGACGCCGTATAGGAGTCCTCGGGGAGCGTTTCCTTGCGGTCTTCGATCACGGCAAACAGCTCTTCGTAAATATCCTCCATTAGATCTCACCAGCAAGCGCACGGATATCTTCGAGCTGCTCGAACTTTGCTCTATCGTCTCGGCCGCCTGCAAAGACATCCTCGGTCACCTCGATCGAGGCGTTCATCCTCGATGCAAGCGCCAGCGAATCACTCGGCCGAGCGTCGACGACCGTCTCACCTCGCGGCGTCTTGAGATGTAAGTCGGCGATATAGGTCCCGCCTTGGCCGTGACCGTGTGATTCGATCTCGCTGATTACCACCCGATCGATCCGCCCGCCAAGCTCTTCGAGGACATCGAGTAAGAGATCGTGAGTCAGCGGGCGGCCGATATCGTCGGCTTCGAGCCCACGGGCAATGCTGGTCGCCTCCTCAAACCCAATAAAGATCGGTACGACATCCGTCTCGTCCTCGACGGTGAGGACCACCACTGGAACCGGGCCCTCGGGTGTCCCCGCGACGCGCACAGCGTCGATAGATGCGTTCATATCCTCACGCATGAGTGCGAGGGTCAAAAACTTGCCCGACGGCGCGTGCATGCACTCGCCGTTATACTGTCGGACACAAACAGCCCGATACTATCAGCGAGAATCGTTGCTCGCCGCCACCGTCGCCGCCTCGTTCTCGAAAAAGGCGAGGCCGTGAACTCGGCTATCGGGTGTGAGCTCAGGATGAAACGAGGTCGCGAGGACGGGCCCATCGCGGACCGCAACCGGCCGATCGTCCCACGTCGCAAGCACGTCACAGTCGCCGACCGATTCGATCGCCGGGGCACGGATGAACACGGCCGGATACGGATCTGCAAGCCCCGTGACATCCAATGGGGCCTCGAAACTGTCCTTTTGACGGCCGAACGCGTTTCGCTCGACGCTGACGTCGAGGACACCGAGTTCGTCCACCCGATCGTCGTTTGGGTCGCGTGAGGCGACGATCAGGCCCGCACACGTCGCAAGCAGTGGTTTCCCGGCGCCGACGTGGGCCTGAATCTCCTCGGCGATCCCCTCCCGGTGGAGCAGCCGGGAGATCGTCGTCGACTCTCCGCCTGGCATCGCCAGCAGATCACAGTCGGGAACGATACCGGACTCACGGATCTCACGCACGGCCACCTCGTGGCCGTGAGCCTGTGCAGCCCGCTCGATCGCCGTGGCATGTTCTTCGACGTCGCCCTGAACAGCAACGACGCCAGCAACGAGTGTCATACCCGCCCTAGGGAAGGGGTCGTAAAAAAGGGCGCGACCGACACGGACAGCTATCGCTCGCGTCCAACGAACACACGAATCGATCGGCGACCTACGCGACGAACGTAAGCAGCTGTACGAGGACGCCGATCATGACGCCGCTGGCAATAACTGTCTTTGGATCGATACGAATCGCGTTCGAGTCTTCTGCGTCGAAATACCGGACCAGTCCGGCACTGGACATCAGCCCTCCGCTGTTCTGTCCTCTATCCATACACAGCCGTATGAGCCCCCGGAACTAAAGCCTTTGTTGTCCAGTCCGATCGCTCTTGTAAGCGCTGGCCGCAAGTGGGAAACGTTTATCGGCGACGCGTGGCAACTACGCATGAACCATATGACTGTCACACTCAAGGACTTCTACGCAGACTGGTGTGGCCCGTGTAAAACCCAGGACCCGATCCTCGAGGCGCTCGAGGACGACTGGGAGGGCCGATTCGAAGTCGAAAAAATCAACGTCGACGAACAACAGGATATCGCAAACGAGTATCAGGTTCGATCGCTCCCGACGCTCATCATCGAAAACGACGACGGCGTCGTCGAACGATTCGTCGGCGTCACCCAGCGCACTGATCTCGAAGACGCACTCGAATCTGCCGGCGCATAGTCGACAACACCGATTTTGCAGCCTATTGCAGCCGACCAGCGACTGCGATCGTGCATACCCGCTGGCGATGCGAAACTCTGAAAAAGAGTTTGGAATTCTAAACGCATTTTGGACCAAACATAGCAATGTATTAGGCCAGTTACTGTATTTTTCTACAACCGATCAGAGAGAATCCAGAACATTCATGTACTTATGGCGTGACGTGTCATGTATGGACGCAACCATCGAGTCGCTCGGTGAACAACGAGCAGACAGTCCAGCAGTACTCACTGCGATCGACACGGTCGACAACCGAGACCACGTCGTTGTCGCAGACATCACCCGAGACGACTGCTGGCTGATGATGCCCGAGAGCGAAGCGGCGACTCTCGACGAGTGGCGATAAGAGGTTCTAGCGGTTGCGACGTCAGATCCACTTCACGCCGACGTCGTGCATCTCCGAATTGTATTTTGCGATGTTGATGACCAGCGGCGTGACGCTTTCGACCTCGGCGGCGTTGGCGAGTGGACCGGCATCGAGGATTCGCAGCCCCTCGATCTCGGTAGCGAGGTTGCGGACCGTCCGTTTTGCGTCCGCGTCGTCGGCAACGATGAGCGTATCGAGGTCGAACTCGGTGTCGAGGTCGGCCAGCACGTCGGCTGCGAGGTTGTGAAAGATGCCGACGACCGGCACCGAATCGGGGGCTTTCGCTGCGACGAGTTCACTGAGACTCCCGATCCCCGGCGGGTTGTAATGAAGGCCGTCCTCGTCGCCTTTCATCCCAACCGCAGGCGTGACGAGGATCGTCTCCTCGTCGAGACTGTCTTCGACGGCGTCGATCGTGTCGCTGACGTAGTATGGCGGCACCGAGAGCACGACGATATCTGCGCGATCGGCGGCCATCTCGTTGACAAACCCCTTGATGTTCGAGTCAGCACCCTGCTCGTCGAGTGTTGCTTCGTACTCCGCGACGGCCTCGCGTGCCTTTTCGGGGTCACGCGAGCCGATGAGTATCTCGTGGTCGGTATCGCGTGCAAAACGCAGTGCAAGTCCTTCGCCGATATCTCCAGTTCCGCCCAGTAGTGCGATTCGCATACCACCC
>LKMJ01006861.1_pt1 | contig 10727 bp, 16 predicted proteins | sample 643391 | NCBI WGS metagenome assembly LKMJ01 (sample SAMN04112250, study PRJNA286221) | soda lake metagenome | biome: soda lake; feature: Kulunda Steppe; material: water; isolation source: sample PL-Br10 brine of Picturesque Lake | place: Russia: Kulunda steppe | collected 2010-07
CGTGACACCTGTGATGTGTGCACTGCGCACGCGTGACACCTGTGATGTGTGCACTGCGCACGCGTGACACCTGTGGATGTGTGCACTGCGCACGCGTGACACCTGTGATGTGTGCACTGCGCACGCGTGACACCTGTGATGTGTGCACTGCGCACGCGTGACACCTGTGGATGTGTGCACTGCGCACGCGTGACACCTGTGATGTGTGCACGCAGTGGGAACGTGCCAGACTTGCTCGATGATGTCCAAGCCCTGCGCCCCCACATCTTTGTGTCTGTGCCCCGGCTGTGGAATAGGATCCATGACAAGGTGGGTGACTCCATGACAAAAGCGGGTGGGTCTGTGGGGAACAGGGCCCATGACAAGGCGACTGTGGAACAGGATTCATGACAAGGTGGGTGGGTCTGAAGGCCTCAGGGGTCTGCCCTTCAGTGGCCTGTGGGTCGGATGAGAGAGGCACAGTGATGCTCAAAGCTACAGGCGCATGATTTGCTGTCCCCCTTTCCCCCCTCAGTGGGTCTTCTTTCACCCTGCTTGTGCGCATGGCTGCGTCGAGGCAGATCAGGGGCCTCCAGGTTATCCAGGGTTCCTGTGCCACGGTTTTTCCCTGACCAAGAAATGGCATGACCAAGGCTCCATCCTCGAGCATGGCTGCGTCATGAAAGCTGTGCAAGGACTCAGTGTGCCAGAGCCTGAAGTGCCATAGCTGCCAGCATGTGTGCGCTGCGCGTGCAGCCACGGATTTCTCTCATGGGTGCAGGCTGATGCTGCAGCATCTCCCAGAAAAGCGCCCGTGCAGCCAGGCGCGCCTCACTGCTAGCCACGCCTCCCCACGCAATGCGTCCCTACAGCTATCAGGAGCCTTGTGCTGGTGTGCTGTTGCGACTGCCGGCTTTAACCAGAATTCAATGCAGGCTGCTGCGTTAAATGCTGCTTGCTGTGCCCAATCTCACGCTCAGGTCATGGCCCAAGTGCGCAGCGGCAGCGCGCTGACGCGCGCACTCTTTGAGCGTGCGTATGCGCACAAGAAGGCGTGCCTGTTACAAGGCGATCCAGTAGGAGGGCGCTGGGGCCGCTTCTATGATGCGCTCGTGTTTTCCAAGATCAGGGCGCGGCTGGGCGGCGAGGTCAAGACGATGACCTCAGGTGCATGTGGATGCGCGTGAATGTGTGCGCGCGTGTGTGTGCGTGCGTGCATGTGTGTGTGCGTGCGTGCGTGCGTGTGTGTGTGTGCGTGTGTGCGTGCATGTGTGTGTGCGCGTGCGCTTTCATGCATGGATGCGCGTGGGGTGCAGCTGCATACGCATGTTCGCATGAGAGCGGTTGAAATGAGGGCGCAATCCAGCGTTTTGCTGGGTCAAGGAACTGGCTGGGCGCCGGGTTGTTTGAGATACGAGCAGGTGCAGGCGATATGAACGTTCCTTGCACAAACAGATGAGCTCCAGATGCCCTATGTCACATATGCATAAGTTTTGTGCGCTTTTATGAGATACGAGCAGGCGCAGGCTTTACAAAACTTTCTTTCACAAACAGTTAAGCTTCAGGTGCCCTTATATGCGCTTTCATGAGATACAAGCAGGCGCAGACTCTACTTATATTCCTTGCACAAACAATTAAGCTTCAGGTGCCCTTATGTGTGCTCAAGGGCCCTAGAGAGGAACACAGCTTGTCCCTTCAAATGTCAGTGCATAAGGGCGGGCTAGATCATGTGACCTGCTTTTGTGCACTTGCATCTGGACAGAGGACCTGGCTTGTGGAGCGTTCCAAGCATGAGATGCTTGTGCGCCTGTTGTTGTTCCAGCATGCCCTGCGGCTAGACTTGCTGAGCAGTCTGCTGCAGAGGCAGTTGCCCCTTTTGTACTGCTCAGCAGCCAAGCTGACATTCATGCTTACCTTGGATTCACACATATGCACCTTGCTCTCCCTAAGTCTGCCAAACTCTGCTAAAATGCTAGGCAATATTCAGCTGCAGCTGCCCTTGCAAGCTTGGCATGTGCAGCAGCCCTGTGGGTGCACAAGTGCCCCCCCTTGGGGCTCCACAAAGATCTTGGCGCAGCACCCACTGGCAGCATCAGCACCCAGCTCCCTCTGGGAGCAAATCACGCGCATTAGGACGGCATGTGCACTAGGACAGCATGTGCACTAGGACAGCATGTGCACTAGGACAGCGTGTGCACTAGGACAGCGTGTGCACTAGGACAGCGTGTGCACTAGGACAGCATGTGCACTAGGACAGCATGTGCACTAGGACAGCGTGTGCACTAGGACAGCATGTGCACTAGGACAGCATGTGCACTAGGACAGCATGTGCACTAGGACAGCATGTGCACTAGGACAGCATGTGCACTAGGACAGCATGTGCACTAGGACAGCATGTGCACTAGGACAGCGTGTGCACTAGGACAGCGTGTGCACTAGGACAGCATGTGCACTAGGACAGCATGTGCACCAGGACAGCGTGTGTGTATTTGAACAGCGTGTGCATGCCTGCTTTCCCCCTGCCCCTCCCCAGGCTCGGCGCCCATCAGCGACGAGGTCATGATGTTCCTGCGCATCTGCTTTGGGGCCACCGTGCTGGAGGGCTACGGGCTGTCAGAGTCGTCCTCGGGCATCGTCATCTCTGACCCCGAGGACTACACCGCAGGCAGGTGGCGTTGTGCCAGTGCCAGCCTTGCATGCTGCTTTGACAGGTTGCTGGAACTGAGTGCTGCTATGACAGGTTGCTGCTATGGCAGATTGCTGGAACTGAGTGCTGCTATGACAGGTTGCTGCTATGGCAGATTGCTGGAACTGAGTGCTGCTATGACAGGTTGCTGCTATGGCAGGTTGCTGGAACTGAGTGCTGCTCAAGCGTGCCTCCACCCCAAAAGCTCCACGGCTGGCAAGTTGCTTGGTGACGGTGCCATGAGCTGCCGTTTGCAGGTGACGTTTGCAGAGATGTCAAGGTTATGCCCACAAGCCTTTTGCCTCTGTCCTTGCTCCGTCCTCGCTGCACCCTGGCTTTGGAGCTTGCCTTGCGTTTGCGCTGTCTCCTTGCTTTGTCACCTGATGCGAGACATGCTACCCGCATGCAAGACACTGCACAGCTCTGCACATTTTGTGAGGCAAGAGGACGCAGCCCCAGGTAGCTGCAGCCGCGTTCTTGTCGGATAAAGATGTGCCTTCTGCGCATGGTGTGCGATCTGCTTTAGCATTGGTTAGGCAAAAAAGGCTCCTGACCCTGTGCAGGCAACATGGGAGAACCTTGAAGGAGAGGTCGCCTTGCCCTCTCCACTCATCTGCATGCCCTGCTGAGCAAGCACTCCCCTGACGCGTCAGAGTTTTGTGCATGTGTGTGTGTGAGAGCTTGAAGGGCGCCCCTGACGCGTCAGAGTTTTGGGCATGCATGCGTGCATGAACCCGCAGGGCACCCCTGACGCATCAGAGTTTTGGGCATACGCGCATGTGCGTGTTTTTGCAGGGCACGTGGGCGCTCCCATGCCCTCGGCAGAGATCAAGCTCTTGGACATTCCGGAGATGAACTACCTGAACTCAGATAAGCCATATCCCAGGTGGGTGGCTGGCTGTTGTTCATCTTGGTGGGCGGTGGGCGGCGTGCTTTTGAAATTGGACTGACGTGTGGTCCACCAGAGGGGCACTCGAGGCAAAGGAGTGTAGGTCCAAACTCCTCCGCTGGTACAAAGCAAGAGCACCGCCGTGCAACTGGCAAATCCAGGTTTGCCAATGAGCCTGGGCGCGCGCGCCCTTGCGCGTGTGCTTGGCACCGCCGTTCATCACATGTATGCCATCGACAGACCAGCACTGGCATGAACGCGCGAATGCTAACCTGCACGTGCACGCGTCTACCTTTTTGTTGTCCCAGGGGCGAGGTGTGCGCACGGGGCCCCACCATCTTCCAAGGCTACTACAAGGACCCAGAGCAGACGGCTGAGGTGCTGGACAAGGATGGTTGGCTGCACACAGGTGTGTGGCCCTGCCCCTTCATGGTCATGCACGCAAGTGTTGTGCGCGCAGGAGCGCAGCCCCCTCCCCTCTTGCTCTCATGTGCAGCCTGGTCAGGCACACATGGACCTGAGTAATAATAATGGTCTGAGTAATAATAATGGTCAGGCACACATGGACCTGAGTACTCCATATGCAGCCCGCCTTCAAAGGAGACGCGGTCCGCCGTGGCAATCACCCTCTCCAAACGGGTGCAAAGGGGCGCAACGCGGTGCATGCGCACTTGCGCAGGTGATGTGGGCATGTGGCTGCCGGGCGGGCGCCTCAAGATCATTGACCGCAAAAAGAACATCTTCAAGCTGTCCCAGGGGGAGTACATAGCGCCAGAGAAGATCGAGAACATCTACCTGAGGTGAGGCGCTGCTGCGCGCACGCAGCTCAGTGCCGGTTGCAGCGACGGCTGCACCCTCTGCTGGCCAGGCAGCGATCTTCAGCCTGCGTGGGCACTCACTGTGCCCGTTGAAAGTGCTTGGGCTGTGTGTGCTCCTGGGAGGGGTATAAGAGCCCACAGAGCTGCTGCCACCTGCACACAGATTAGAAGATGCTGTGTGAACTTGGGGGGGGGGTCCAGCCTGCTTGTGTGCATGCATCGCCTGCCCTGGCAAGTCACCAGACATCCCTCCCCAGCCATCTGCATCTTTTGAAGTCCACACGCATGCCCGCTGCTGGAGCCTGGCTCGAGCACCTGCATGGCCAGCTGCACCTCACTGATTACAATGAGCTTCAAAATGATTATTATGAGCTGCTGAGGAGAATGAATGGAGCCTGGGTTCCATCATGCTCCGCCCCCCTTGCCCCTCCTGCCTGCTGAACCTGCTGTAGCCGCCCTCTGTCAAGGCCAGGCCCCGATGCATGCCCCCGCTGTCAAGGCCAGGCCCCGATGCTGTCAAGGCCAGGCCCTGATGCTGTCAAGGCCAGGCCCCGATGCATGCCCCCGCTGTCAAGGCCAGGCCCCGGTGCTGTCAAGGCCAGGCCCCGATGCTGTCAAGGCCAGGCCCCGATGCATGCCCCCGCGCACCTCCTCACCTATGTCCCTCCCCGCCCCTGCTGCTTTCTTCCAGGCATGCGCGCCACTGCTACACTGCGCCCATCTCAGTACCTCCTCAATTCTGCCCACCACCGCCTCCCCTCACCCGTGTCCATCACTGCTCCTCTCAACCTTGCCGCTCTCCCCCAGGCGTGCGCGCCACTGCTTGCTCCACTGTGCCCATCTCAGCAACTCCGCAATGCTCCACCATGTCCATCTAAGCACCTCCTTGGCCATGCCCCTCATAGGTCCCTCCTCATTCCTCTGCCCGCCGCAATCCCCTCCTCAGCTGTGTCCCTCCCTGACTCCTCCACCTGCCCCTCCCCACCCCCCACCCGCTTCTGCAGGAGCCCGCTCGTGGCGCAGGTGTTTGTGTACGGTGACAGCTTCCGGCCCCAGCTGGTGGCCATCGTGGTGCCGGACGCGGAGGTGTGCGCACATCTTCCCGCTGCTGCCATGCGCAGCTTGCTTGCTACCTGACCTGTGCTCCCGCCCGCACTCGGCCATGTGCAGCGTGCCAGCCGGCTGCTGACCTTGCACCCGGCCATGGGTAGCGTGCCAGCCGGTTGCTCACCTGTGTGCCTACCTGCTTGCTGCTTGTAGAATGAGCAACATGCGCCATCATGGCGCTGTGTTGAGCACACACAGTGCTGGGTGTTGCAGTGCAGACATTGTTGCTTGTGCGCTTTGATTTTACTCATCACTGGGACCATAGGGCACGCTGGATCAGCTCGGGGGAATATCCAACATCTGGATCTCGACCACTCGTAAACCCTTAGTACAGCTGCACAGACCCTGAGCATATTGGGTGATGCATGCCAGAGACGAGGGAGTGCTGTTCTATCGTCCATTTTGGCCATCACCAGTCTCGTTGCCCAGGTTTTGTGGGAGCACAGACACACGCCCACACAGGACGTCTGCTGGGCAGATCTGACACCTGAGAGCGGTACTCCATTTGTGTGCTTGGAGTGTGCAGCAGTGCTGATGAGAGGCAGTCGTTCCTGCATGGTATGATCGCAGCACGGGTTACCCTTACTTGTTATTTACAAGCTGTAACTAGTGTGCTCTGAGTGTGCAGCAGTGCTGATCAGAGGCGGTCGTTCCTGCATGGTATGGTCCCAGCACGGGTAGCCCTTACTTGTAGCCAGTGTGCTTGGAGTGTGCAGCAGTGCACAGTCATGCATTGTGACATGCGCTGCTTGCAGGCTGGCCCTCATCCATGACCTGCACAGGCATGCGATACATCATGCCAGCAGCTGCTCCTGTAGCCAAGCGGCTGCATCCCCCTGCCCGTGAGGCACCATAGGCTGCCCGCGCCCCGCGCAGCACTTAACTCTCCCTGGCATCCTCCTGGTTCAACTGCCCTTTACACCCAAGGATGTCGATCCGCAGCAACTTGCCTCCCAACACTATGCCTGCTCAGCCAGGACACGGATCTGAGGGCTCTCTCGCCTCGTTGCATTTCCCCTGAGACGCTCGTAACACCCCCCTCATCGCACGCATGCAGGTGCTGCTGCCCTGGGCCCAAGAGCGCGGCCTGGGCACCGACCTGCACGCGCTGTGTGAGAGCCCCCACGTCAAGGAGGCCGTGTTCAAGAGCATGCAGGTGCGCCGCTGTGCCCACTGTCACAAAGGCCAAGCACAGGAGCGTGCTGCCTTGACCACCTGCCCGCCGCGGCTCTGCACGCAGCTGCTGCTTTAGCGAAAAAAAGCAAAAAAAAGTCAGCTGCTGCGGTAGCGCGTGCTTGCTGCGTCAGGCTCCGTGCCTGATGCTGGGCCAGCACAGGGACAGGCACAAGTGTGACGCAGACACGCATGAGCATGAGCATGGCACAGGCATGCACGAGCACCATGACCATTGCATAGAGGTATTGGCACATCAGCCAGCGTCTCAGCCCAGGCCTGGCACACCAAGTCCTTGCGCTTTGGGGGCCTCTGTCAAGCGGATAGGGTCACGGGTGCACAAGGGCCCTCAGGCGAGTGCCTGCGTGCGCGTGCATTTGTGTGTGTGTGTGTGTGTTTGTGTGTGTGCGCGCGCGCGGGAGGCGCGAGAGCTGGTGAGGGTGCACGCCCTATGGGGTGGGTGGATGGTGCAGGAGCGCGAGCAGGCACTCTGAACAGCACTCCTCCCTCACACGCGCATACGTGCGTGGACGTGTGCTGCACAGGAGGAGGGCCGCGTGGCGCAGCTGCGTGGCTTTGAGCAGGTGCAGGCCATCCACCTACATCCAGAGCCCTTTTCTGTGGAGAACAACATGCTCACGCCCACGTTCAAGGTCAGCACTGTGTTTCTGTGTGCCACCCGAGTGAACGTGCCCACAGGTGTACTTGCCTGGAGAACGTGTGCATGCTTGTATCTGACGCATGTGTTTGAATGCGTACGCGTTGGGGGCTCTGGTGTTCTGGCCCGGGTCCGGCTAAGCCTGCTTGCGACAGACCTGCAGTAGTAACTTGCCAGCCAGAGGTCCTCACCGCTCATCCTTGCTAGCCTTGGAAGCAGACACATCGGCAAGTCCTTGCCCTGCCAGCCATGCGGCTCTGCCGTGGCCGGGTGCATGGCGGCTGCCTCAGGGGCTTCTGCCTGGTGGCCACAGGGGGCTTGCGGCAATGCCTGATTTGAAGGTAGTACAATCTAAGAAACAGGCTAGCCAAGAGCGCTTGCTCCACTTATGGCCTGCATGGGGGCTGTACAGCACATCTTTTTGTCTGCTGGTCTGAGCCTGCTGGGTCGAGTCAGGAATGCCACAGTGTTCCAGGATCTCCTAGACCCAGGATCCTTCATTGCAGGCCTTGTTCAATACGAGCACAAAAACACAAAAATGTGTAGGTGGTCAGGTGAGTGTTAATTGTATGTTGGCTGGGCTGCCATGTAGGTTCCCTTTATGCAGCTCACTTTCTAGTATGGTCCATATCTGGAGCCAGGTGCCCCTTCTGCCACGTAACTTACATTTGTGGTGTCTGCCCTGCATGCTTGTCTGCAGCTCAAGAGACCTCAGGCCAAGGCAGCAATGCAGCTCCAGCTGGATGCACTGTGAGTAGTGCTGGGAATCACAGTGTTGTTGGCATGTGGGATGCTGGTTGCCATTTCTTTGTTGAGGCCCAACAGTGCTGACCTAAAACTCACAGCTGTGCACAAAGTTCTGAGTTTTAGGTCTTAGGATTGCCTGTGTGACCAATCCGAGTCCAGGGCGCACACTAGCACAGGTAAAGCAAAGCTTAAGAGCTGGAGTTGCTTTTTAGAGCAGGGGTGCCAGTTACAGAAGGTGCGCACACTGCAGCGGGCTGACAGCCTGACTCCCCTATCACATGCCTTCCGCATTGCAGGTATGCTAGCCTACCCAAGGTCGAGGGCTGACTGAAGACTCTCAGAGATGCCTAGTGTACATCATATTGCGGTATTGCTCTGCATGCCTCGTAGTGAAGCTAGTCCCAGAAATCAGCCATCATTTGCGAAGCCGTCAGACTCGTTTACCGTGGAGAGTTTATGTACTTTTTCTTGACGACTTATACGTCATCAAGAAGGCTCTGTGCACATAATTCATTTCAACTTCCTCTCACTTCGTAGTTTTATCATTTATCAATTCATAAAAGAACATCAGTCTACAACAGTATGTAATAATCTGGCACACCTCAAGTACTTATGGATGGCCCTTGAGGGCCTCTGGCCCCTCGAAGCATGCTCACCTCCCAAGACCCAATATGGTGGGTACAGTTGCTCACTAACATGCAAGGAGCAGCACGAAAAGGTCGCTGCCTGGTGCTCCCTGGCACATGCACAAACAACTGTAAAACATGGAACAGCGCATAGCCCATGAGCACTTGTGCTGCATTAAAAATGCACAAAAAGTTCCAAAGCTTTGATGTCTTGCGAAAAGGCAAGGCACCATGTTGCTTTGGCCCACAATGCGCATGGCTCAAGCACATGTCTTTCGGGACAATTGGTACAAAAAATTAGCCCATAGGATGGGGCTTGGAAATAGACATCAGCATATCACTATGCTCTGCCTGAGCTATAAGCACACCTGTGCAAGCAATTTGCTTGAACTCTCAATATCTTGGTTCGGCTACGTAGCACATCTTACACAAGCCATACTTTCCTGTCAGAATCATGGAATTTGTTCAAATGATGCTTTCCCAAAGACAGAATTCCAGTGGCTCTTAAAATGGAACCAAAACGCTGCCCTGCATGATTTTGCATCTCAATGTCCTGTTCCAGCTTTCGGTCCTTGCTTGCACGCATCCTCACAAACAGGCATGAGCACACACTTTGCTCTGTTGAACTCTGCAGGTGCTTGGAGGAATTGTGGCAGCAGATGCTGCAATCCTTCAAAAGCTCGTTGCAAAGCAAAGAGGGTCTGGGAAACAAGTTACCAGACTTGGTGAGTGATTGTGCATTCTTGCTTGTCTGCATCTATGTCTTTCTCATGCCCTTCTCAAGTGATTCTTTGTGTGCTTGCATTAGCATTTGAGCTCCTCGAATGCCTGTGCTTAAATGAGAGCGTGCATGACCTTGTGAATTACGTCTTTGAGAAAGAAGGGCACCTGTGTCAAGTAGCACAGAGACAAGGATGCACATTTTCAGCTGCATCCTTGTATGCCACCCTGCCACATGGGAAACGGGGTTCCAAGGAGGCCTGCCCCTTACCATGTGCACGGTACAAAATCCCAGGTCAAACTCTTGGAGTTGATGATGCATGGAGGTCCAAGCAAGTGGGTGGCCAAGGCGCCTACCTTTCGCATTGACATGGAGCACAGCGTGAATGTGCCCCCGGACCAGGTGTGTGTGCAGAATGTCCATGCACAGCGTGAATGTGGCAATGCGTAAGCACAGCGTGAATGCGCCCCCGGACCAGGTGTGTACAGTCTTGGCCCTGTCAATTGCTTGGCTCTGGACAGTGTGGGGTGTCCCGTGGAAATTGGTGCCAGTCGGCTAGTAAGCTGGGTAAGTTAGCTGGGGCCTGGTAGTGGAGGCTGACGGGAAAGGCGCCTCCTCGGCATGTCTGTCCCGTCTCAAACAGGCGTGCACTTGTGTTACAGAGCATTGGAGTGGGTGCGCTTGTATAAGGAGAGCATGGAAGCACACGCGTGCTTATCCAAGGGGATATGTTTTTGAGAAGCAAGCGCCCGCCCGTCCAGGCAGGTCAGACACAGATGGGATTGTCCTTGTCATTGCCCTGGCAGGGCTGGCCTCAACATTGCAGCTGAAGCTAGAACAAGGCCTCGACAGGCCGCACTAATGCCTAGTTTGATCAGGGCCTTGTTTGATCTCAGGCCTGGGCACTAGACCAATGGTCTGAGTCACAGACCTTGAGAAGCAAGGGGAGCTGAGCAGCGCGGGCAGCCGATGTGACCTTGGCACAAGTGCACATTCAGGATATGCCCAACACATGTGTGCCTTGCGTCTGTTAGCATCAAGGCATCATGAAAGCTTCTTGGAGCGGTCAGCGCGTCCCAAGCACAGCACAGCATGTCCCATAGTCTGACCGGTGAATAGCAGAATAACTTCTTAGAGCGCTGGTCTACATATCAAAGAATCCAGCACCTCGTCACTTTGAGCACACGCCTTTTTGTTGAGATGTAGCTTCCCTATTGCAGTACAAACCCCTTCATGCCACTCCTTGGCTCCAGAGCTGATTGTGCTTTTCCTCTCCCTGCCTAAAGCACGGGCTGTGCCAATGCCTCCCTCCCCCCCCCCCCC
>LKMJ01006862.1_pt1 | contig 10726 bp, 11 predicted proteins | sample 643391 | NCBI WGS metagenome assembly LKMJ01 (sample SAMN04112250, study PRJNA286221) | soda lake metagenome | biome: soda lake; feature: Kulunda Steppe; material: water; isolation source: sample PL-Br10 brine of Picturesque Lake | place: Russia: Kulunda steppe | collected 2010-07
CAGGTATCGGCCTTACCGGACATACCGACGAGCGCTGTGGCGTTGCTACGAACCGACGGGCACCCTGTGCCCGTGCGCTCACCGCTGTCCCGCGTACCGCCCCCCGCTCCCACCCTCCGCGCCCCCGCACCCACTCCTGGAGTCCATCGTGCGTCGCCTGCCCCTCACCATGCTCGTCGCCGCTCTGACCGCCCTGCTGTTGGCCGCCTGTGCCGGTGCGGACGCTGACGACGCGCCGGAGACCACAGCGCAGCGGCCCGGTGTGGTCGAGGTCGACGCCGGTACCGCCGTCGATCTGCTCGATGACCGCAGCGACCTCACGATCATCGACGTGCGCACCCCGGAGGAGTTCGCCGAGGGACACCTGTCGGGAGCGGAGTTGGTCGATATCTACGAGCCGGCCTTCACCGATGAGATCGACGGCCTCGATCGCGACGGCAGCTATCTGCTGTACTGCCGTACCGGCAACCGCAGTGGACAGGCGGCGGCCTTCATGGAGGAACTCGGCTTCACCGAGGTCTACAACGCCGGCGGGCTCGTCGATCTGGCTGATGCCGGTGCAGCCGTGCAGCGTTGATGGCGGTGGTCCGGGCGCGCCGGGATCACGTCCACGGCATCGCCGAGCGCTGCCGCCAGTAGTCGCCCGGTTCCTCCGCCACGGTGCTCAGCTCCGCCATGAGACCGTCGGGCAGTGTGAGCTCGGCAGCAGCCAGGTTGCTGTCGAGTTGCTCGACGGTCACGGCACCGGACAGCACGACGTCGGCGAAGGGCTGGGCCAGTGCGGCCGCGGTGGCCAGGGTGTCGACACCGACGCCCAGCGCGGTGGCTGCCGCGGACACCGCGGGCGGAGCAGCACCCCGCGGGGTCAGGCGTCCGTTGGCCACCGCTTCCTTGATCGTCACCCCCCACCCGGCCTCGTGCGCCTCGGTCAGCGCCCCTGCGACCGAGGGTTCCAGCAGGTTCCAGGTCGCCTGCACCGACCGGAAGGGCGCCCGGTCCTGCTCGGCGAGCTCCAGTGCGCGCCGCAGCGTGGCGGCCTGGTCAGGGCCCGACAGGGTCAGGCCGATGGTCACGCCCTGCGCTGACAGCTCGGTCAGCGCCGCGATCACCGCCGGGTCCTCGAGCACGCCCGTGGCCAGTGCTGCGGAGTGCACCTGGTAGAGGTCGAGGTGGTCGCCGAGCAGCCCCTGCGTCTCGGCCTGCTGGCGCTGATAGGTCGCCAGGCCATGGTCCTTGACCTCATGGGGGTCGGCATCGACGCGCCACCCGGCGACGTAGGTGTAGCCCCACTTCGACCCGATGGTGACCGTGCGGGCGCGCGCAGGGTCCGCGGCCAACCAGTCAGCCAGGAACGCCTCGCCGTACCCGTAGGAGCGGGCGACATCGAGGTAGCGCACCCCGTGGGCGTAGGCGCGGTCCAGCACCCGCGCCGTCCGCCGGTTGAGCCCGGCGACGCTGCGGTCGTCGGCGAGATCAGCCCCGTGACCGAGGTTGAGGTAGCCCGGCCTCCCCAGTGCCGCCAGGCCGACCCCCATGCGCGTGACCTCCAGGCCGGTGCGGCCGTACGGGACGGGTTCCACGCTGGGCTCCTCGGTGGTGCGGTGCCGCTCGCCGGCTGGCGGCTTCGGGGGCTGGTCGCCCGCTCGGGGGCGGTGCGCGCACGTGCCGCGACGATGCAGCGCACGGTAGTGGACGTGTACCCGTGTGCCCTGCCGCGGGTGGCAAAGGGAACAAGGGCCCTCACGTCCTCGCCCGAAAGGCGTTACACAGGGTGATGGCTCCCGCTCGGAGGCCGCGCAGCGCTGCTCGAGGAGGTCGGGCTGTGACGACGGACGACGGATCAGGTGCGGGCGGTCGGGTCCACCTCGATGGTGCGGTGCCCGTCGGACTCGGGCTCATCGTGCTCGGGGTCCTGCTCGCCCTCGACAACCTCGCGCTGCTCGATGCCGGGGCGTTGCTGGCGGGTTGGTGGCCGGTGGCGGTGCTCGCGGCGGGGTTGTGGTGGCTCCTCACGGGATCGGTGGTGCTGGGCGGTGTGGCGATCGCCGTTGCCGGGCTGTTGCTGGCCGCCACCCAGGGCCTGGTTGAGGTCTCACTCTCGCGGCTGGTGCTGCCGGGAGTGCTGATGGTCCTCGGCGGTGGCCTGCTCCAGGCGGGTAGAGGGGTCCGCGCCGCGCGGTTGGAGGTGGCCGACGCGGCGGCTGCCAGCAGCCTCGCAGCTGCGCCAGCGGTGGCTGGCCCCGCGGCAACCGCGGTGTTCGGTGACGCCCGGCTCGTGATCGGTGCGCACGGCGATGACCCGCGGCGGGTGGTGGTCACCGCGACCTCGGTGTTCGGTGATGTGGTCGTGGAGGTGCCGGCGGGGTGGCGGATCGAGGACCGCATCACCCGGATCCTGGGGGAGGTGACCCTGCCGCGTTCCCAGCCGGCCTCCCCAGCGTCGCCGGTGGCGATCGTGCACGGCGTGGTCCTGCTCGGTGATGTACGGGTGCGCTCTGTAGATCTCGCGGAGGGTGCACGATGAGGGCGCAACGGCGGGAACGCAGGGTGGTGACGGGGGCGCCGGTGGTGGCCGTGCAGCGGCCCCTGGCCTCAGGCCTGACCCTGGCGGGTGCGCTGCTGGTGCTCCTTGGTCTGGGGCGTGCACTGCTGGTGCTCGAGGTACTCCCTGCAGCGCTGGGGGAGGTCGTCGGTGACTGGTGGCCGGTGCTGCTGGTGGCGGGTGGGCTGTGGCTCGTGGGGACCGGGCGGCGTGTCAGCGGTGCCGGACTCGGACTGCTCGGCCTGCTCCTCCTGGGCGGCAAGGTGCTTCCCGATGGCACCTTCACGCCGGCGTTGCTGATCCTGATCGGGGTGCTCCTGTTGCTCGGTGCCACCGGCGGGCGGCGGTGGCTGCTCGGTGGTGGGGCGGTGGCGCTGTTCGACGACGTGCGCACCGGCGGCACGGGAGTGCCGGCAGCACGCTCCTACGTGGCCGTGTTCGGCGAGTCCTCGGGCCGGCTCGACCCTGATCTGGCCGACACGGGTGTTGCGGAGTGCCTGGCGGTGTTCGGTGATGTCCAGGTACGGGTTCCCCGGGAGGTGGCCGTGGTCCTGTCGGAGACGGCGGTGTTCGGGGATGTCCGGGCGCCACTTCCGCCCCCGGGCCCGGTCGTGGCAACGGTTGCCGTGCGGGCGACGGCGGTGTTCGGGGACGTGCTGCTGGTGCGGGAGTAGCGAGGACCGCCTGCTGCGCTGCTGCCGGGTGTGCCGGCCTGCTGCACACGCCCTCGAGGTGTGCAGGTCGGTCGTTGCACGGCGCAGGGGTGTGCTCCTGGCGCGCGGTCACGTGTCATCTGCACCGTGCAACCGCTACCAACTCGGCTCACGGCCCGAACCCGTGCCGTCCACCACCGTCACCTGGAGGCTGTCTCCGTGCGTCGTCTCTTCGAGGGCCTGGCCGCGATCGTCGCCCGTCGTCCCGTGTTCATCCTGCTCGGTGTGCTGGTCGTCACGGGGGTGCTCGGTGCCTTCGCCGGCCAGGCGGAGCAGGAGGACGGCGTCGCGGTGGACAACGAGCTCTCCGCAGCCCTGGACACCCTCAACGAGCGCTTCGCCGACCCCCAGTCGGTGGTGCAGATCGTGATCCAGACCACCGACGGCAGCGACGTGCGCAACCTCGACGCCCTCGACGCCAGCCTGGACATCCAGGCCGCGATCGAGGACAGCCCCCTGGCCGACACCTTGGTCGACGCCAACCAGCAGCCGGCCGTCGCGTCCTTCCTCGGTGGTGCGGAGGCGGGCATCGAGATGGCGGGTGTCGACCCGGGCATGCTGGATGACGAGGGGGTTCGGCAGTTCCAGGCGGATGCCCTCGAGATGCTGCCACCCCAGGTCGCCGGGCTGTTCGAGGGCCTGGTCGGCGACGGTGATCCGCCCACCGCCGGCCTGATCCTGGTGTTCCAGGACACCGAGGGACTCGACGACGCGGGCGTCACCGCGCTCCAGCAGGACCTCGCCGAACTCGTCGAGGGCGTCGCCGTGGCCGACCGGCTGCAGGTCGATCCCTTCTCCTTCGGGCTGCTGCTCGGTGCCGGTGATCCAGGCCCGGAGATCGGCCGGCTGTTCGGCACCGCCTTCCTGATCATCCTCGTGGTCCTGTTCTTCGTGTACTGGATCGCGCCCGAGGCGGGCCACCGCCTGCGCATCGGCCGACGGACCGCCGCCGACGTCGGCCTCACACTGGTGGTGATCGGGCTGGCGGTGGTGTGGATGCAGGGCATCGGGGTGCTGCTCGGACCCGACTACGCCGGGCTGATCAGCTACTTCTCCCCGCAGACCCAGATCGTGCCCATCCTGATCATCGGGCTCGGCGTGGACTTCGCGATCCACCTGCTCGCGCGGTACCGGGCCGAGGTCGGCGCCGGCGCTTCGCCTGTGGAGGGCTTCGCCACCTCCTACCGCACCGTCGGCCTCACCCTGCTGCTGTGCACCGCCGCCACCGCGATCGGCTTCCTCACCAACCTCGCCAGCCCCGTGGACTTCCTGGCCACCCTGGGTGTGCTGGCCGCGGCGGGTATCGCCGCGGCCTTCGCCCTGACGCTCACCTTCCTGCCCGCGGTGCGGCTGCTGCTCGACCGCCGGGCGGCCGCCAAGGGCGTGCTCCCCGTGGCCGCGCTGGGCACCCAGAAGGACGCGACCCTGCCCCGGGTCATCGGACGGACCGCCTGGCTCGCGGAGCGGGCGCCGGTGCCGACCCTGGTGGTCGCCACCCTGTTCGTGGCGCTGGGTGGCTACGGCTTCACGCAACTGGACAGCGAGTTCAACCTCACCGACTTCGTGCCCCAGGACGAGCCACTGCTCGAGGTGTTCGCCACCATCGAGTCCGAGTTCGGCGGCGGCTTCGAGGAGTCGACGGAGATCCTGTTGCAAGGCGACATCGCCACGGTGGAGGCCCACAACGCCCTGGTCGTCTCGCTGGAAGCAGCAGGCGAGGTCGACAACGTGGAGACGCTGGCCGGTCAGCCGGATGCCACCTCGGTGGTCGCAGTGCTGCGTGACGCACTCGCCGATGATCAGGCGTTGGCGGCCGAGCTGTCGCAGTTCGGGCTGCAGGAGGATCTGACCGTCACCGACGACGCGGATGTGGCCGCGATCTACCGCGCGCTCGACGGCGCGACGGACGCCGCCGGCAACGTGCTCGACCTCGACGGTGCGGACACGATCGCACGGGTGGCCCTACGGACCAGCGCCGGGCAGGGAGGCGCGGCCCAGCTCGAGTCGGACCTGCAGGCAGCCTTCGCGCCGCTCTCCGAGGCCGGTGTCGAGGTCGTGCCGACCTCACAGCAGATCGTCCAGGCCGGCATCGGTACCGACATCGAGGAGTCGCAGATCACCTCGCTGCTCATCGCCCTCGGTGCGGCCATGGCGTTGCTGGTGGTGCACTTCACCATCGCGGAGCGCCGCCCGATCGTCGGGGTGTTGACGGTGCTACCCGTCGGTCTCGTGCTGGCGCTGACCTTCGGGACCATGGCCCTGACCGGCATCCCGCTCAACCCGGTGACCGCCACCCTGGCCGCCCTGTCCATCGGGATCGGTGTGCCCTTCACGATCCACGTCACCTCGCGGTTCCTCGAGGAGCGCCGGATGCCCTACGACGGCACCACGGCGCTGCGGCGCACGGTGTCGCAGACCGGTGGTGCACTCGCGGGCTCCGCGCTGACCACCGCGATCGGGTTCGGGGTGCTGGTCACCTCGACGCTGGTGCCCTTCGAGCAGCTCGGCTACGTGATCGTCTACGCGATCGCCTACTCCGTGGTGGCGTCCATCCTGGTCCTGCCCAGCATGCTGGGGCTGTGGGACCGGTTCGATCGGGCACGCCATGGCGCGCCGACCGACGACGACCGTCAGGGGGCTGCACGGCAGCCGGAACCCGTCAGCTGACCGAGGGTCAGCCCGCGGTCTCCACGCGCCGCTCGTCGACCAGCACCGTGACGATGTCGCGGATGGAGACGACCCCGGTCACCACGCCGCGCCGTGCCACGGCCAGGTGCCGGGTCTGCGCGTCGCGCATCATCGCTGCGGCCTCGAACACCGACGCAGCCTCCTCGACCTGCACGACATCCGAGGTCGCGTAGTCGCGGACCCGGGAGTCGTCGAGGTCGACGTCGTCGGCGATGGCGGCCACCACGTCCCGCTCGGAGATCACCCCGCGGACCCCACGGGCGTCGACCACCACCAGCAAGCCGACGGCGTCGGCTGCCAGGGCGTGGGCTGCCTCACGCAGCGTCGCCGTCGGACGGATGGTGGCGACCGGGTCGCCCACCAGTCGGCCGATCGGGTCGTCGAGTGTGACCTCGGACATCTGGGGTCTCCTCACGCGGGTTGCGACGAGCATCGCGGCGACCGTGCAGCCGGGTGAGAGCACAAGGTCCCACGTCATCGGGACGGTCGCCGCGCCGTGCGGTGCATCCTAGGAGGCCCACAACTGGATGCTCGCCGCGGTGCGCTCAGCTGGATGTCAGGGGGCAGTCCTCAGCAGTCCCGTCCCGTGGTCCGGGTCCCTGGCGCTCACCCTGCTGTTCGTGCTGGTGACGGGGCCCGTCGCCCTCGGGACCGGGGCGATCGTCGCGTGCCTGCTGACGCTCCTCCTGACGCTCTGCGCGCGCAGCCATCCGCTCCTCGTGGTGTGCAGCCAGGGCGGCGGCGATGGCGTCGGTATCCCCCTCGAGCCCCTCGAGCTCCGCCAGCAGTTCCGCGTGTCGCTCGCCGGGATCACCTCGCTCGGCTGGCTCGTTGCCATCCTGTGCGAGGGCCGGCAGCGCCAGGGTCGTGGCGAGGACCGCAGTGGCGGCGACGGCGCTGAACGCGGCCGTCATCGACCGGCGGGGACGGGGGGTCGCTGTGGGTGCGTGCATGGGGTGTACCTCCTCGGGAGCGGGTTGCGTTGGTGCCTGGAGCATCGGGTACGACCCTGAGCTGCGGCTGAGCGCTACGGCTCGAGGGGCAGCACCAGGCACACCTGCGCTCCAGCACCGGCACCAGCACCCGGGCTATCGGCGCCGCCGCCGTCGACGTCGGCGATCTCCACCCGGCCGCTGTGGACGCGCGCCGTCTGGGCGACGATGGCCAGCCCGAGTCCCGAGCCGGGACGTTGCCGGGCGGCGTCGCCGCGGTAGAACCGTTCCAGGGCATGCACCCGTTCCGTGGGTCCGAACCCGGGTCCGTGATCGCGCACACACACCCGCGCGTGGTCATCGACGACGTCCACGCTGACCTCGACCTCGCCGCCGCCGTGCAGCACCGCGTTGTCCACCAGGTTGCGGACCGCCCGCGCGAGGCGGTCGCGGTCACCCACGACCCGGGCCGCCGAGGTCGCCGGGCACGGGCTGCTGACCGTGATCCGAGCGCCGGGATGATCCCGTCGCGCGGTGGCCACCACCGCTGCCACCAGGGCGTCGAGGTCGACGGGTGCTACCGCGGTCAGCGCCACGTCGCCACGCGCGAGCTCGACCAGGCCGTCGACCAGTGCCCCGAAGCGGGTCAGTTGGTCACCGAGGTCGGCCAGGAGCTGCCGGTGATCCTCCTGCGACAGCACCACCTCGGAGCGCAGCAGGTCGATGTTGGTCCGCAGGCTCGTCAGTGGCGTGCGCAGTTCATGGGAGGCGTCGGCGATCAACTCGGTCTGGGCGCTGCGGGCCTGCTCGATGCGGGCCAGCATGCCGTCGAAGGCCCGGCCGAGCCGGGCCAGCTCGTCGTCGCCGGAGGGGGCGATCCGGGTGTCGAGCTCCTGGGTGCGTGCCACGTGCTCCGCTGTCGCCGTCAGCGCGGTCACCGGACGGGTGATCCGGGCGGCGACCACGACGGCGAGCGCGGCAGCCAGCGCCGTGAGGAGCGCCCCGACGGTGAGCAGTCGCAGGCGCAGGGTCCCAAGCGTCGACTCGACCTCCACCATCGAGCGACCGAGCTGCACCGCACCGCCCTCAGGTAGCGGATGGGTCAGCACACGCAGTGGTGTCCCCGCCACCTCGATGTCCTCGAACAACGGCGCGGCCGCACCGCCGCTGCGGGCGACAGCTGCCGCCTCCCCGGACACCGGCAGCAGTGCCGCCGCCTCGCCGGCCACCGGGATGCCCTCGGGGGTCAGCAGCTGCACGGGTCCGTCGACCGACCACCTCCCTGGCGCGTGAAGGGGAGCGTGTGGCGATCCCGGTGCGCCCGGCACCGGGTGCTCTAGGTCACGGAGCTCGGACAGCGACCTGCCGCGACCCGGCCCTGTGGTGCCCACCGCACGCTCCGCGATGGCCGCGAGGTCCTGCAGGTCGTCGTCGACGGTGGCCACGAGCGCTCCGGCCGTGACCTGTCCTGCCAGCACCAGCACCACCAGTACGGCGAGCACCATGACGGCACTGGTCAGCAGTGCAGCACGCCGGCGCAGGCTCACGGCGTCGGCCGCAGCACGTAGCCCACGCCGCGGACGGTATGGATCATCCGAGCAGCGCCGTCGGCCTCCAGCTTGCGGCGCAGGTAGCCGATGTAGACCTCGAGGGCGTTGTCCGAGGCCGTCGTCGCCTGCCCCCACACGGCGCTGCGGAGCGCCTCGCGGCTGAGCACGATGCGCGGATGCCGCAGCAGGTGCTCGAGGAGGCGGAACTCCAGATCGGTCAGCTCCAGAGCCCGGCCGCCACGGCTGACCTCACGGGTGTCCGGTTCCAGTCGCAGGTCGCCGACCCTCAGCGCGCGGTCGGGTGCAACCTCGACACGTCGGAGCAGCGCGCGCACCCGCGCCAGGAGCTCCTCCAGGGCGAAGGGTTTGACGAGGTAGTCGTCGGCGCCGACATCGAGTCCCTGGACCCGATCCTCGACCCCGTCCCGTGCCGTCAGCACCAGTACGGGCCGGTCGTCGCCGTCGGCGCGCAGCCGTCGGCAGAAGCTGAGCCCGTCCATCCCCGGGAGTCCGAGGTCGAGGATCACCAGCGCCGGGTCGTGCGTCGCCACGGCTGACAGGGCCGCGAGGCCGTCGGCGACCGGGGTGACCTCGTAGCCCTGGGCACGCAGTGCACGGTCGAGCGCAGCACGCACCGACCGGTCGTCCTCGATCACCAGGATCCGCATGGCGTCAGCCTGGCACACCCGGCTGAGTGCTGCCTGAGCAGCAGCCGCAGCGGCAGCGGTCGCGGCGGTCGCCGTGGTCGCGGTGGCGTCGGCGCCCGGGGCATCCCTCACGCCGTCGGTCCGCCCTCGCCGTCATCGAGGTGTGCTGCGACGTCGTCGGCGTGTTCGTCGTCGTGGGCGTGGTCGGCGTGCTCGTCGTCGTGGGCGCGCGCATCGGCGTCCCCGCGGGCCCTCCCCGGAAGCGCCGCGAGGAGCCGCCGCTTCTGGACGGTGAACTCCTCCTCGGTGAGATGTCCGCGCTCGCGCAGTGAGGCGAGCGCCTCGAGCTGTGCCACGACATCGCGGGCCGCACCCGCCCCGGTGCCGCGGAAGTGGAGGCTGCGGAGCTCCCTGGCGCGGTAGATCTCGGACTGGAAGGCCTCCGGGTCGGGGATGTCCTCCAACCGGCTCTGACCCTGGCTGCCGGCGGACTCCACGAGCACGTCGCCGTAGCCGAGCATCCGCTCCACGACGCGTTGGTTGAAGAGCACGTTGGTGATGCTCTCCAGGGGGAGCTCTGTGCCGGTTCGTGCGAGCAGGCCCCGGCGCACCACGATCCGTTCCGTGGTCAGGATGTAGGTGGTGCTCCACCAGTTGACGACCGAGCGCGTCGACAGGGCGAGCCAGATCGCGGCCGCCACCGCGAGGGACCACCAGCGCCAGGATGCGGACAGGGCGGCGAGCGCCACACCGGTCAACGCTGCCAGCAGCATCGCCCAGGCCAGGGCCGGCAGCAGCACCTTCCAATGGGGCCGGAACTGCTGCAGCACCTCCTCACCGTCGGTGAGCAGCCGGCGGGGGTAGGCCACGTGATCAGCTTCCTGGCGGGCGGTCGGGCAGCGTACGCGCCTGCTGCGCAGCGTCGGCGGCGGTGTCGGTCGCGATGGGGTCGCTCCAGGCTCCGGGGGTGCGTCGTGGTGGCCCTGCACATCGGGGTCGCAGGTCCCTGGCCGGGGTCACGGGACGGGGTGCATGCTGCCAGTTGGAAGCACAGCCGGGAGCGTGCCGCCGGGAGGAGGACGGGAGAACACCCGGCAGACCATCTCGCCATGACCTGCCGGCAGCACAGGGAGCCACCGCTCGATCCCACCACCACTCGACCCCACCACCACTCGACCCCAGACCTGGAGGACTACCTCATGGGACGCATCGTCGTCGGCCTCGACTCATCGGCAGAGTCCACCCGGGCACTCAAGTGGGCCTTGGACGAGGCCCGTCTGCGGGGTGCGGAGCTCCATCTGGTGCACGCCTACCCCACCCCGGAGCTGGTCGCACTCCCCGCGGTGGTCACCCTGCCCTCCGACGACGAGTTGCGCGGTGCGGCCGTCGAGGTCGTCGACGAGCAGCTGGCCAAGGTCGGTGCGGGCGACGAGGTGGAGATGACCACCACCGTGCGCTCGGGGGGAGCAGCTGCGGTGCTGTGCGAGGTCGCCGAGGGCGCGGATCTACTGGTCGTCGGCGCGCGCGGACTCGGAGGTTTCCGGGGCTTGCTGCTCGGATCGGTGACCCATCAGGTCGTGGCGCACGCGCCGTGCCCAGTCGTGGTCACGGTGCCCGAGCACCGCTGAGCCCGGCGCCACCACCCGGCAAGGAC
>LKMJ01006863.1_pt1 | contig 10726 bp, 15 predicted proteins | sample 643391 | NCBI WGS metagenome assembly LKMJ01 (sample SAMN04112250, study PRJNA286221) | soda lake metagenome | biome: soda lake; feature: Kulunda Steppe; material: water; isolation source: sample PL-Br10 brine of Picturesque Lake | place: Russia: Kulunda steppe | collected 2010-07
CCCGTCGCAACGGCTGTGCCGAAGCGATCGTCCTCAACAAGGAGGGTAACGTCGCCGAAGGTCCCGGTGAGAACCTCTTCCTGGTGCGTGATGGCGAAGTGTTTACCACTGGTCTCTCGGAGTCCATCCTCGAAGGGATCACCCGCGATGCGGTCATCACGATCGCCCGGGACCTCGGGTACACCGTCCACGACACCGTCTCCATCTCTCGCGGAGAGTTGTACACCGCAGACGAACTCTTCTTCACCGGGTCCGCCGCAGAAGTAACTCCGATTCGAAAGGTGGACAACGTTACCATCGGCACCGGGTCACGTGGACCAATCACCGAAGATATCCAGTCGACGTTCTTCGACGTCGTCGAAGGGCACTCCGACGAGTACGAGGAGTGGTTCGACTACGTATAGCGCGGGCGATTGATATAAGACACGAAGGCGTCACGAGGACACGATAACGCGACGGGGACACGGAGACGTCACGGATACACGAGGACATTCTACAGAGCGATTGTGCGGTGGCGGTTCAGTGGCGCAGGTGGAAGAATGGTTCTGCAGAGACGTTGCGAGGGAATCCGGAAACGTGGTCGGTCAATCGTCGTCTGCTCGTCGTTCGTCCACGACGTCGATGGGGATCCCGCCTTCCATCCCTCGGCCACGGTTTGCGTCACCGAAGCCCGCACTCAGGACCCGCGTGAGGGCGTCTTCGACGTCTTCGTCGAGTTCGGTGAGTTCGTCCGGATCGACCTCGATCACGAATCCCGTCGTGATGTTTGGCGACGTCGGTAAGAAGAGGATTTCGCGACCGTCTTCGGTCGTCTTCCCCGTCTTGAACGCCGTCATTCGGAGGCCGTCCCACACCTCTAGTTTGACGGGTGACTGGAGTGAATCCTGTTCGCCGAGAGCCGTTTCGGCAGCCATTTTCGATGCGTTATACACGACTCGTAACCCGGGAACGCGGTTGGCAAAATCGTCGACCAGGCGCTCTACGAGCCCTCCGACGGTCGTCCGCATCAGGTAGCCGACCGAGAGCGTGAGAATGATGAAGACCGTCAGCGCGACGATGACGCGCAGAAACTGGGCGATCTGTTCGCGAGTCTGTGTCGCCTGGCCCCCATCCCCAGGGATGAGTGGGCGGAGGGAGTCCGCGTCGAGAATGAGATCCGGCGTGATGCCGACGATGAACCCGTACAGCCACCAGATAATGTAAAGGGTGACGAGGATGGGGCCCAGGACGATGAGCCCGCTCGCGAAGTCCCGTTTCCAGGAGGTCATGTGAACACTCTCTCACTACGGTATTATGAGCCCTTCCCTTTGTGTATCGTCGGATCTCTTCGCTGTGTATCGTCGGATCTCTTCCCTTTGTGTATCGTCGGATCTCTTCGCTGTGTATCGTCGGATCTCTTCGCTGGGAAGCGTTGGACCCGTTAGCGTCCGAGAACTGCCCGAATCCCGAACCAGAGGTTCTCTTTACGCTCCATCATCCGCCGGTAAAAGTACGACTTCCATCGACCCCCGTACGGGATGTACTGCCACATCTCGTACTCCTGGGCGAGTTCACGCTGAGCGTCCTCCCTGACCCCCATCAGCATCTGGATTTCGAAGTCCGCCCCGTACTCCTCGTGGAATTCGATGCAGTAGTCGATCACTTCCGGATCGTGACTCCCCACACCGACACCCGCGTCGAAGTTCTGAAACGCCCACTCGAGGAGTTCCCGGTACTCGCGGTTGACGACCTCCTTTTTCTTGTAGGAGACCTCCTTCGGTTCGCTGTAGGCACCTTTGACGAATCTGACTTTTCCCGGAATCTCGGCGAGACGCGCGGCGTCAGTTCTGGTTCGTTTCAGGTTCGCCTGTATGCAGACACCGGTACCGCCGTCAGCCCACGGATCGGGTTCTGACGTGTCGATGTCCCCGTAAAACTCCATGGTGACCTCCTCGTAGGCATCGAGGGTCGCGTCCGTCGTCGTGTGATCTTCCATGTCGACCCAGACGAACACGCCGTGGTCTGCGGCCTCTTCGACGATTTCGAAGAGTAACTCTCGAAACACCTCATCACCCTGATCGAGACCGATCTGTGAGGGTTTGACGGAGATACACGCGTCGAGTTCCGCTCGGGCGATGTCTCGAACCAGTGAACGATACTCCGCTGCGTCGGCCTCCGCCGTGGCCCGGTCGTCGTAGTGCTCGCCGAGCAGGTTGACGATCCCCTTGACACCGTCTTCGTTTATGCCCCTGACGTGGTCGAGTGCCTCGGCTGGCGACTCTCCAGCGACGAATTTGCTCGCGATCGGTGGGATCATACGTAGGGATTGGGAGACCACGTATAAGGTAGTTAGTGATTTCTCCCCAGGATACTTCGACGAACCGGCAGGACCGGCCGGATAAATTGTACTAATCAATCCCGAACGATCACGATCCATACCGTTTGTCGAACAGGTCGGGAACAAATTAGTACAGGGGGACGGTCGACCAGGCCGTGAGTTGATCGCCCTGAAGATTCGATCCGACTGGCCCTTGTCGTCTTTCTACCCGACGGCGGATCGCTCCGACTGCTCGGTATCGTTCTTTCCAACGGCGGATCGCTTCGAATGCTCGGTATCGTTCTTTCCGACGGCGGGTCAATCCGACTGGAGGTGACTGAAAATCACCTGTCGTTAAGAGCAGGGAGTTCCTTCCGCTCGATATGGCAGTGATCGAGACGATCGTCCTCGCGTTCTGGTTGATGTTGCCCGCGTACGTACCCAACAACGCGGCGGTGCTCACCGGCGGGGGAAGACCGATCGACGGAGGACGAACGTGGGGCGGCAAGCGGGTGCTCGGAGACGGTAAGACCTGGCGCGGGACAGCAGGCGGATTTCTCGCCGGAGCCCTGCTCGCAGTCGTCCTCACCCTGATCGCGGGGGACGTGAGTGCTGCCATCGGAATCGGCCTCCCGACGTTCACCGTCGCCGCGACGGTCGGTCTCGCCGGTGGAGCCATGCTCGGCGACATCCTCGCGTCGTTTGCCAAGCGCAGAACCGGCCGCGAGCGCGGGGCGATGTTCCCCGGTGTCGACCAGCTCGACTTCGTCGTCGTTTCGCTTCCGCTAACGGCCCTGCTGGCTACCGACTGGTTCTTTACCTGGTTCACGTGGGAGGTCATCCTCGTCGTCGTCGTCCTCACGCCCATCCTGCACGTCGCCACTAACGTCATCGCCTACAAACTCGGGCTAAAGAACGAACCCTGGTGAACCAAACCGGGCGAAACGATCAAACCAGTGGAGACAGTGCGAGGACGGCAGCCACTATCAGCACGGGTACGTCCTGCCGCTCGAACGCCAGCCGAGGCAGCGTTGGGTTCCACGAGAAACACCGCGCCAGGAGGGCAACACCGAGTCGATCCGCGCGGGTGAACGCTCGCGCGAGCCCGGTCGTTCCCAGGTGGGTCGCCCTCGCGACGATTCCTCGCTGATCGCCCAGTCGAGCCGCACTCGCAGCGCGTATCGTTCGGAGGTCGGCCAGCACGACCGGAAAAAAGCGGAAGACGAGAGCGACGCCGACGCCCAGCCCCTGCCCGGTCCGGCCAGGTATCGTTCGCTGGATCGCCGCACGCGAGTCCCGAATTGGGGTCGATCTGACGTAACACGCGCTGACGAGCAGGATAAGGAGCACGCGATAGCTGGCGGCGAGGGGGTCGACGGCGTCACCGGGAACGAACCATGGCGATTCGAGAGTCAGCGCAGCGACCAGGGGTGCGCCCGCGAGCAAAATGAGCGCGTACCGGTAGCTGTAGAGGGCCCCACGGAGGGACACGCGGGCGAGCCGAAGCGCGGTCAGTGCGAGCGCGGTGAGGACGAGAAGCGCCGGAACGGAGATGTGTGCGAGCGCGGCCAGTGCGAACCCGATCTGTGCCGCGAGTTTCGACCGCGGATCGAGGCGGTGAGCGAACGTTTCGTCGGATTCGTACCCGATCATCGTCGACCTCCGGTCGCCTCCATTATCGGCGTACTCCCTTTCCCGACCGGGCGGGGATCCGAACCGTCTCGCCGTCGAGCTGCTCCAGCGCGCGATCTGGGTCGTCGTCGATCGTGACCTGGCCGTTCTCGAGTACGAGGAGGCGATCTGCCGGTTCGAGGACGTCCCGAAGGTCGTGGGTGGCGACGACGACCCCGGTTCCGTTCTCGGACAGGCCTGTGATGTGGTCGAGAACCGATCTCCTCGCCGGAAAATCGAGTTCGGCGAAGGGCTCGTCGAGGAGGAGGTGTTTCGGTCGCATGGCCAGCGCGCCGGCGATCGCGACCCGCGACTGTTCGCCACCCGAAAGCGACGCGAGCCGATCGTCCTCTCGACCCGTCATGTCGACGGCGGCGAGGGCGCTGCAGACGCGCTGGTCGATTTCGGGACGGGAGAGGCCCAGGTTTTCGGGACCGAAAGCGACATCCGCGCCCACGGTCGACGCGACGAACTGGTCGCGTGGGTGCTGGAACACCATTCCCACGCGCGTTCGGGCGGCGACCAGGTCTTCGCGAACCGGAACGCCGTCGACCGCCACGGTCCCTGAATCGGGTTCGAGCAGTCCGTTACAGAGTCGACAGAGCGTCGTCTTGCCGCTGCCGTTGACACCCGCGAGGAGGACGAACTCGCCGTCCTCGATCTTGAGCGTGAAGTCTTTTAGCACAGTGGCGTCGTCGTACTCCACCGTAACAGATCGGAAGTCGATCACCGTTCGACCTCGCGGTGGTACCCCCACGGCCGTCCACGCATCGGAGCGTCGAAGATCCAGAAGGTCACGTCGGATCAATCGCCCCGCTTTTGACGATGGCGATGGCGGCGGCGATCTTGAACAGTTCGCCGGGAACGAACGGCAGTGCGCCGATCGCGATCGCCTCGACGACGCCGATCGCGAGCACCCAGGAGAGCCAGGCGACACCAAGTGCGTATATCAGGACTGCCCCAGCAAGGAGGGCGGCGACGACGAGCGGGACAGACGCATCCGCTGGATTGCGAATTCGGACACCCCGGTGGACGACGAGTCCGATCAGGAATGCGGCGAGCGGGAACGCCCAGAGATATCCCCCGCGCTCGGCGAGCAACACGCCGATCCCGGCGGTTCCTCCGGAGAATATCGGCGCCCCGACCGCCCCCGCCGCGAGGTACAGAACCATCGAGACCGCACCCCATTTGGGACCGAGATACAGCCCCGCCAGAAAGACGCCGAACACTTGTAGCGTGACCGGAACCGGCGAGAGCGGAAGCGGAAACGAAACGTACGCGAACGCGCCCGTCAGTGCGGCCAGCAGTGCGGCCCGGGCAAACGGTCGGACGAACTCCGCGTCGACCAGTTCGACCGCCTCACTATCTGTCTCCATGCGTTCACTGCTTCGTAAACCAGTTTCAATGTTATGGTTTACGGGAGCGGTGAATCGACCGTCTGGCGCGTTTAGTGCGCAACGGAAATTATCGATATTGGAGTCGAAGTGTTTTAATCTGGTTTTGGTAAAAAATGCTACCGTTGCTGAAGTAATTTCCAGGGGCGAATCGTACCCATTCCGTGACGAGGGTGCCTACCTCAGTGGTGATGCCTATCGCCCCATCACTGGTGGTCCCGATCACCCACTCAGTGGTGTTTCTCATCGCTCACTCCCGGTGGTGGTCCCGACCGTCCCGTCAGTGGTGGTTCTCGTTGCCTACTCCCGGTGGTGGTCCCGACCGTCCCGTCAGTGGTGGTGCCCGGTCGCCTCCGCGTAGGTGACGCCGAAGCGCTCCTCGAACAGTTCCATTGCCCGTCCCTCGAGGGCTTCCAGTTGTTCATCTGCGCCCTCGCCGTGGTGGACGATGTGGTGTGCGCGACTCGCGAACGAGAGCAGGGCTATGTCGCCGACGGTTTCGGCCGGCCCCTGACCCTCCTCTGCCAGGAGGTCGACGAGACCAGCCGGCAGAACGACTTCGTCGTCGTCGCCGTCTGGAGTCGCAATCGTGAACGTGATGGTTTCGACGTCGTCTGTCATACCCTCACCCAGGCGGGGTGGGCCTAAAGGTGCTGTGGCTCACGTCCGCCGGACCACAGTTCGGGTTTAAGCACGTTCGCCCCGAATTCGGAAACATGCCATCCGTTGAACTCGACGAAGAGACGATAGAGCGCCTCGACGCACTGCGCGTGGACGACGAGTCCTACGACGAACTCATCACCGAACTCATCAACATTTACGAAGCGAGCGAGTTCACGATGTTCCACGCTGGCGATTGAGCGGCCGCCTCTTCGTCGAGTGAAGACGCTCGACCTCAATCGGTCGCAAAGGATTCGTCAGCTGCGATCTCACAGACGGATTCCCACCGGCCGTTTTTCTCGAGACGGGTTTGTAGCTCCGTCGCGTACTCCTGGGTGAGCCGTTCTGCAGCCTCGCGTTCCTCGGCGTAATCACCACCCCCACTTCCCAACCCGAGTGCACCCTTTAGCGCGTCTACGATGCCACCCGATCGGTCGGCGCCACCGGATGCCCCTCCCATCGCGTCCATCTGCGATCGAACGTTCTCGAGCTCGGGGAGAATGTGCTCGACCTTATTGGTATTCGCAACGAGTCGAGCTTCCGAGGGGTCGTCCGGATTTTCGATTTCGAACTCCGTCGCGGTCATGACGAGACTCCACTCCTGGCTCGAAAACCGAGACGTTCCGACCCTGGATGCGAACTCCTGGTCGACGGCCATACGCTCGCCAACGACGTGATCGGTCCAGCCACTCATGCTCGTCGATTGGTCGGAGAAGTGTTTATGGGTTTGCTTCGATATCCACCGAATTCCATCACTTCCGTTCAGAACAGCGAGAGCCGCCGTCGGTAAAAGATCGGCACGAGAAAGAGAAACGACGCACCCATGGCCGTGATCAATACCCAGACGCCGGCAAGTATGGTTTCGTCGGAGAGACTCACTGTACCGGTGAACCAGGCTACCGTGTAGGCAGTTGCCCCGAGTAAACAGAGTACGTAGAGGCGCATTCCATACACGACGAATCGATACGCTGCTGACGGTTGTGGATCGGTTAGCGTGGTTGGAATGCTCATCGGTCAGCCCTTGCCTACTATTGTTGTACTGTTATATTTAACCTATCCATTACCATAGGAAACGGCGATGTCGGTAGCAGGTCTGTCTATCGATACTCCGATTATCCTGACCCGGGACGAAACCAATCCAGTACGACATACATAGTTATGGCGGTTGGTAGACAGTTTCGAACTATGGGGAACCTGAACCCCACCCGCCGCCGATTTGGTACCGCACTCGTAGCTGCCCTCACTATCCCCTTCGCAGGCTGTAACGGTATCGGAGGTCCCGGTGAGGAGGAAGAAGAGGAAGAAGTGGAAGAGGAGGAGGAAGAAGAGGAAGAACAAGAAGAGGAAGAGGAGGAGGAAGAGGAGGAAGAGGAAGAGGAGATGGCGACCCTCACCATTTTCATCGAGAACGAAGATGGAGAACCCGTTTCGGAGGGAATTTTCGTCGGAATCGACGTCGTCGACGACGTTCTCGAGTACGGTTGGGGCGGTCCGGACATCACGGACGGTGAAGTCAGTCAGGAGCTCGAAGATGGCGAATACGTCGCGTTCGTCGAACCCGAGGAAGAAGACGACTTCGAACCACAGGAAGAGGAGGTGGAGATTGACGGAGAAGACGAGGAAGTCACCTTCGAACTCGAGGGGATGCCATCGGACGAAGAGCTCGAAGAAGCTGACGATGAGGACGATGAGAACGATGAGAACGATGAGGACGACTAGACGATCGTTCCAAGAGAACGAACGGTTCGTCCATCGGGTGTAACTCGGTTCGGTGGACGATTCACCCCCGTTTTGGAGAGCATCGAGAGACGAATCGCTCGTTTCGTCGAGGATCGATCGGAAGAGACTGATTGGCGTCGTCGACAGTTAAAACACGTGAGTTGTCTGAAGACGCTGCTACTCAGAACGCGTTGCCTTCCAGTGTCGTCTCGGCCCGAACCGAGTCTTTGAGCGCGTCGTGCACCTTACAGAGCTCGTCCGCCCGCGCGACGACCTTTTCCGCCGTCTCGTCGTCGACGTCGGCCTCGACGCGAACGGCAAACTCCGTCGAGTCGAGTTTGTCGTCCTCGTTCAACTCGCCCGTGACGTCGATTTCGATTCTCCCGAGTTCGTCAGCGCCACGCTGTCGTCCTCCGACCCGAAGCGCGGGAACGTAACACGACGCGTAGGCGGCCAGTAAGGCCTCGATAGTGTCGGGTGCAGCTTCCCCCGTGGCATCGAGCGTCGTCTCGAACTCGCGTATCTCGGTGGTCGCGCTGAAGCCCTCCTCGGAAATCGTGGTGACAGTTTTCGCCATTGCACGTCACAAAACGGGTGGTAAACGTGTAAACGTTGTTCTCTGGAGTGACCGCTGTTCTTTCTCTGGAGTGACTGCTGCATTGTTCGAAAAACCGACAGCGCCCTCCTCAGAGTTCGAACGGTTCGTCCGCTTCGAGTACGTGCACCTCGGCGTCGCTCCCAAGCGTAGAAACGTGTTCTACGAAGTCCTCGGGGTCCTGCTCGATCGGCGGGAACGTATCGTAGTGGATGGGGAACGCGTGATCGACCTCGAGCCAGTCGACGGCGATCGCCGCCTGGTACGGGCCCATCGTGAAGTGATCCCCGATCGGGACCGCCGCGGCGTCCGGTTCGAGATACGGCGCGATCACGTCTCGCATTTCGCTCATCAGTCCAGTGTCGCCGGCGTGGTAGAACGTCGTTCCGTTGGCTCCGTCTTCGGACGGGTGGACGTCCGAGATGACGTAGCCGGTCGGCATTCCGGCGTCGACGTCGTATTCGGTCATGATCCCGTTCGTGTGGTCGGCACGATGCATGGTGATATAGGCGTCGCCACACTCGACGGTTCCGCCGATGTTCATCCCCATGCCGCCGACGGCGTCCTCGTAGCCGAACTCGCCCTGTGCATAGGAGACGAGTTCGGGGGTCGCGACGAGCGTTGCGTCGGAGAACTCACCCGCGTGCGCGATGTGGTCCGCGTGGCCGTGTGTCAACAGGACGTAGTCGGGCGTGTCCACGTCGGCCGGGTCGAGACCGGTCTTTGGGTTGTCGAAGAACGGGTCGATCAACAGGTCCGTCTCGCCAACGCTAACGTGCCACGTCGAGTGGCCGTGCCAGGTGAGTTGCATAGCAGGTTGCCCTTGGTGGGTTTCCGACATAAAACTGGGCGGTGTCGATCGATCGTCACGTCGAATTTCGATTCCGTGTGATAATTCGTCACGAGGAGTTTGCAATGGGGACGTTCGGTCGACCGTTTTTTCGGGGTCGACACAGAGACATATTCATTCCGGTGATTGGTTGTAGGAATAATATTGGATTGATACCAAGATTTATATATCCATACTAACTATTCCAAGAGGCCGCAATTAAAGACACGCATCATGCGGTTTCGGCGAATACCCGTCCTCGGGCGGGTACACAGGGAATACGGGAATCACGGCAATGCCGTGTGCCTTTTACAGAACGAATATTTTCACCCAGGAACCCGTAGTTCGGGTATACTCACCGTTTCACTCGAGGAGTGTATGGTCGAACTGAAGGATGGCGCACTCACGAACGTCGGTCCTGCGAACAAGTCCGCTACGGTAAAACTGTTCGACGTGGAAACCGCCGGGGCACGCGAGTTTGGGGACAAGCGTGTCAAACTCGTCTTCGAGGACGGTGAAGGAAACGAGGTGCAAGTCGCCCTCTTTCCCGACGATGTCCGACGGATCGTCCGAGACATGGAGGCACTCGAGGACGACTCTCCGGTGTTCGAATAATACTACGAAATGCGAATCGATGTTCAGTGGCGTATTCAGGCCGTCTACCTGCCGATTTCCGTCTAAACGACGTCGCGTACTCGACCCAATCGAAGCCAGACGTATTTCGACAACCGTTTTAGGCCGAACCTGTTTGTGACGACTAGATGGGTACTTGTATCATCTGTGGCACGACCACGGACGACCTGGTCTGTGAGTTCCACGAGGAGGACGTCGCCTTCGAATTCGAAGGAACCTCCCCCTCGGAACTCGTCCCCAACCGATACTATCGGGGGACGGTCGATGGCTACGCCGACTTCGGCGTCTTCGTCGACATCGGAGACCACGTCACCGGGTTGTTGCACCGAAGCGAACTGGATCGCCGCCTCGAAAGTCTCGACTGGGAGCCGGGTGACACCGTCTACGTCCAGGTGCTTTCCGTCCGGGACAACGGAAACGTCGACCTCGGTTGGTCGATCCGCCAGCGGGAACGAGATTTCCGCGGCAAACTGGTTCAGACGCCGGAGGGCACGCGTCAACCCGATGCCGTCGAATCGGATCCCGAACCTGATGCCGTCGAATCGGATCCCGATCCCGACACAACCGAGCCGTCCGACCGGCCATCGCCTGGCAGCACCCAATCGTCCGGTGTGACCGACTCTCAACAAACTTCGTCGAGTACGTCCACGGCCACGACGGGAGCGACGGCGAAAGTCGAAGATACGACGGAACCGGATTCCCCCCTCAACCGGACGACGGTAGACGCGCTGGACGATCAGATCGGCTCGCTCGTCCGACTCGAAGGTGAGATCATCGGCGTTCGCCAGACGTCCGGACCGACGGTGTTCGAACTCCGTGACGAAACGGCGAGTGTCGAGTGTGCGGCGTTCGAGGAAGCCGGCGTTCGCGCGTATCCCGACATCGACGTCGACGACGTGGTCGCTCTCGAAGGCGAGGTCGAACGCCGA
>LKMJ01006864.1_pt1 | contig 10725 bp, 9 predicted proteins | sample 643391 | NCBI WGS metagenome assembly LKMJ01 (sample SAMN04112250, study PRJNA286221) | soda lake metagenome | biome: soda lake; feature: Kulunda Steppe; material: water; isolation source: sample PL-Br10 brine of Picturesque Lake | place: Russia: Kulunda steppe | collected 2010-07
CGGACAGGGAGCTGGCCACCAGGAAAGGCTCGGCGCCCATGTCCAGCAACCGCATGGCGCTGCTGATGGCGTCGTTGGTGTGCAGCGTGGACAGCACCAGGTGACCGGTCATGGCAGCTCGCAGACCGATCTCAACGGTCTCGCGGTCGCGCATCTCGCCCACCAGGATGATGTCCGGGTCCTGACGCAGTGCCGAGCGCAGCACCGTGGCAAAGTCCAGCCCGATCTTGCTGTTGATCTGGACCTGGGTGATGCGGGGCAGCCGGTATTCCACCGGGTCCTCGGCGGTGATGATCTTCACCTCGGGCCGGTTCAGTTCCGTCAGGGCACCGTAGAGTGTGGTGGTCTTACCACTGCCGGTGGGCCCGGTCAGCAGCACCATGCCGTGGGGGCGGTGGATGAGCCCACGGAAGCGTTTCAGCACATTGGCGGGCATCCCGGTTGTCTCCAGATCCAGAACGCCCTGGGACTGATCCAGCAGACGCATGACCACGGATTCGCCGTACTGCACGGGGATGGTAGAGATCCGCACGTCGATGCTGCGGCCCTTGACCCGGATGTTGAAGCGTCCGTCCTGGGGGATACGCTTTTCCGAGATGTTCAACCCGGCCATGAGCTTGAGGCGCAGCACCACCGCTGAGTGGATGCGCTTTTCCTTCATGACCTGTTCCTGCAGCACCCCGTCGATGCGCTGACGGATGCGCATCGAGCTTTCATCCGGTTCAATATGCACGTCCGAGCTGCGGGTCTGGACGGCGTCCTCAAAGATGCTCTGCAGCAGTTTGACCACGGGCGCTTCGTTGACGTCCGAGTCGTTGCCCAGCTCGGCCAGGTCGAAGGCGTCGTCCCCGATCTCGTCTTCCAGCTCCTCGGCCAGCGAGGCGATCTCCTCGGTGCGCCGGTAGACCATGTCCAGGGTATTGAGCAACTCACTTTCACGCACCACCGCCTGCTGTATGGGTCGTTTGAGGATGCGCCCCAGCTCGTCGTAGGCGAAGATGTCCATGGGATCGGCCATACCGACCAGCAGTGACTCACCCTGCTCGGCCAGGACAATGGCACGGAAACGACGTGCCTGGGCCTCAGGCAGTTTCTTGACCAGCTCGTCGTTGAAGCTGTAATGGCGCAGCTGCACAAAGGGGATATCCAGCTGCTGGGAGAGGAAGTTCAGCAGCCGGTCTTCCTCGATGTAGCCCAGGTCCGTCAGCGTCTTGCCCAGCTTACGGCCCGTGGTTTTCTGTTCCTGCAGAGCGGTCTGCAGCTGCTCTTCGGTGATCTCACCGTTCTGGACGAGCAGGTCGCCGATGCGGATTTTCTTGCGTGTTTCGGCCATATCAGTGCCCTGTTGCCTACCCTTGTGAGGCCAGTCGTTGTTCCACGTACTCGCGCAGTGCCGGCGCCAGCCCTGGCAGTTGCGCCGCCTGCGCGAAAGCAGAGAGCGCACCCTCGCGGCGCCCCTGGGCTTCCAGTGCGATGCCCAGCCCGGCCCACCATCGGGCCTCACTATCATCCGTCTCCAGCAGTTGCCCCCAGACCCTGGCGGCTTCGGCGGGCTGATCGGTCTGCTGGTACAGCGTCGCCATCATGGTGTGGTAGTTGGTATGTCGCGAAACCGGCGGCGGGTCCTTTTCCAGCCAGTTCAGGGCGGCCTCACGGTGCCCCTCACTGAGCGCGATACGAGCCCGGATCATGCGCAGTTCGGGATAGAGCTCGGCCACGGATTCCGGTACCCACTGGCGTGCGCTGCCGGCCTCGTCACGGCGCAGGTAATGGGTGGCCATGGCCGCTCGGGCCCTGGGCGCATCCGAATCCAGCATCAGGTGCGAACGCAGCTTTTCCTCCGCCTGATGCACCTGACCATTTGCCAGCAACCGCTCAATCTCGCGGGCCAGCTGGCGCTCGCGCTCCTGGGGCGTCATCTCCCGAACCTGGGCGCGCTCAGGTTCCGGTTCCGGCTCGGCCTCCGGTTCCGCCTCGGCGCTCACCGGTTCGGGTTCAGGCTCAGCCACGTCTGCGGAATCCACTGTCTCCGCCGGCTCGGGCTGGGTGTCCGCGGTTTCCGTTTCCCCGGTTTCTTCCGCCCTGCCCGCCAACCTGTCACTGCGCTCGAGCGCCACGACTTCCGGAGTGGGATCCGGTGTCCCCGGGTCATCCGGCATGGGCTCTGCGATCGGCTCCACCTCTTCAGCAGGTTCACGCTCAATCCGGTGCATGGTATCAGCCGGAGGCTGTGGAACAGGCTGCTCGGCTGAGTCGGTCTCATCGGCAAACATCGGCAGACTGCGCTCACTGAACCACTGACTCCAGGCCCAGTAACCACCACCCAGCACGACGGCCAGCGCAATGACGACAACGCCCGAGACGCCGGCAAGCTCCCATCGGGACGGCCCTTTTCGGGCCGCCAGACCGGCGGGGATGGCGGGTCCCTGCTCCTGCTGCTGATCCCGGCGTTTCTCCAGATCCCTCAGCGCGTCATTGAGCAGACTCATCGCCAGCCTCCGTGCCACTGACGGCGGCGGGCACTCTCGGTATCGCGGATGGCGCGTTTGACGTGCCTTGAGCGCACCTGAGGCTCGCCCTGCCCATAGGCCACAATCAGTGCCTTATGGGCAAGGATGTTGATCAGCCTCGGCGTGCCCGCCGAGGCACCGGCAATCAGACGCACGGCACCGGGCTGAAACAGCCGGCCGCCGTTGTACCCGGCCTGATGGAGCCGGTGCTGGAGGTAATCGTCCACGGCATCCCGGCCCAGCGGACGCAGCTGGCAGTGAAAGGTAATGCGCTGTTTGAGCTGGCGCAGGCTCTGGCGGTTGAGCAGCTCGTCCAGCTCGGGCTGGCCGAAAAGCACCACCTGGATGAGCTTGCGGCTTTCGGTTTCCAGATTGGTCAGCAGGCGCAGGGCCTCCATGGTCTCCTCGGGCATGGCCTGAGCCTCATCAATGACCAGTACCACGGAATGCCCCTGGGTCGCCCGATCAATCAGATGCTTCTGCAGTGCGGACAGAGCCCGGTGCGTATTGCTGGTGTCATCAAGCTCAATACCCAGCTCATCCGCCAGCGCATCAAAAAGCCCACTGGGGTTGACCTGGGGGTTGGGCAGGTAGGCGGTTGCCGCCTCTTCGGGAAGGTTGTTGAGCAGCATCCGGCACAGCAGCGTCTTGCCCGTGCCCACCTCGCCGGAGACCTTGATGAAGCCCTCCTGCTGACGCAATGCCACCAGCAACAGCTCCAGCGCTTCGCGGTGGCTGTCAGCGCGCATGAAATAGCGGGTGTTGGGCGTGAGCGAGAAGGGTGCCTCCTTCAGCCCGAAAAACGCCTCGTACATGGTCACCCCTCAGCGTTGCTGTGGCTGTGCCGGCTGGGGCCGGGGTGAGTCAGGCGACTCCAGCAGTTCACGCAGCGCCTGCGTGCGCTGCCGGCTGCCCTCTATGTCCTCCTGCCAGGCCTCATCGTCAACGATCACCGGCCGCAGCAGGATCACCAGCTCGCTCTTGCGCGATTCGAAACGACGCTGCTTGAACAGCTCGCCCACAACCGGAATGTCGCTGAAGAAGGGCACGGCCGAGACCTGCTCCTCGCTGGTGTTCTGGATGAGGCCGCCGATGACCACAATCTGGCCGCTGCGGGCGTTGACCACACTGTCCGTCTCGCGGACCGTACTCAGTGCCAGGGGCAGCGTCACATCCCGATCCCCGATGGTGATGAGCTTCTCCTGGTCCTCGACCTCACTGACCGAGGGGTGTACATGCAACGTTACCCGATCGTCGTCACTGATCTGGGGAGTAACATCCAGTGAGATGCCGGAGAAGAACGGTGTCAGCTCAACGGAAGTGGAACGGGAGGTTTCCGCGGCGGTGCTGGTACGGTCGTCGAAATCCAGATCCGTCACGAAGAACTCATCGCTGCCGACCTTGATCACCGCCTTTTCGTTGTTGACGGTGGAGATGCGCGGGCTGGACAGCACCTGGACATTGCCCTGCTGGCCCAGGAGCTGGATGAGAGTGTCGAAATCGCCGATCTGGAGCGCGCTGCTGAATACCCCACCCGAGTCACCACCACCGACATTGCGGCTGGCCTGACCGGCATCGATGGAGGCACTGGGGCCGGAGCTGGAGATCTGATCCACATAGCCCCAGTCGATGCCCTGCTGGTAGCCCTCTTCCAGGACCACCTCCATGACCTTGGCTTCCAGAATGACCTGGCGCTTGGCGATGAGGTCCGTGCGGCGCAGGTAATCCTCGACGGAGCGCAGTTCATCCGGCGTGGCCCGAATGACGATCATGCCGGCCCCGGGCGTGGTCACCACATTGCGGCCGTCCTCCTGGCCCACGATCATTTCCAGCGACCGGGTCAGGCTGTTCCAGAAATCGGATTCGGTTTCCGTGGTGATGCTGGTGCCCACAAGGCTGCCCCCCTCGCCATCGTTGGAGGAGGAGATCTGGCCCGAGCGGACCTGGGTTTCCGACCCACCGGTACGCACCATGTCCAGGTAATCAATCTGGAAGACGCGGGTCTGGAGCCCCCCGGGGCGAACCTGGAAAATACGGCCATTACGCTGGACATCCAGCTCATACATGTCGGCCACCAAATCCATGACCTCAGGGACTGTCACTTGATCAAGGCGCAGAGAAATGCTGCCGCTCACCTCCGGATGGACCACCACATTATAGGGACTGCCCTCGACCAGGCTCTCCAGAAAGGTGCTGGCCGGCAGGTCCCGGGCGTTGACATTGAAACGCTCCTCAGCTGGCTCTGCAGCCTGTGCTGAGTCCATATCCGGCATCAGGGCATCGGTCACCTCATCGGGCGTGCGCTCTGCGTCATCCGGTGCCTGCTCGCGCGCTTCTTCAAGCGCCTCCTCGATCTGCTCGGCGCTGTCCGTGGAAGACGCGGCACCGGACTGCATCAGCGGGTTTCCGGCGCAGCCGGCCAGCAGAATGCTCAGAGCAGCAGTAACGGGAAACAGTGATTTCGCGTAATTCATCGGCAGACCTGCGATTAAGGCGACTGGCGCACGGACTGTGCCCTTTCCAGCCGTAGAGTTCTTGTTGTTCCATTGTGTTCAACCAGCACACGATCCGCCTCGATGCGCCGAACCTGCGCATCGCCCACCGAATCACCGGTGCTGGCGGACTGTCCGTTGATAACCGCGATCCGGCGATTATCGGAAATCAGAATCGAATCCAGGCTCAGATCCAACTGTGGCTGGGCCGGTTGCGGCGCCCGGCTCGGCTGCGGCGGCTCGGTGGGATCGCGCAGTGTCTCGGCCTGAACCGGCAGTGCCATGACAACCATCAGCAAACACGGACTAATCCACTTAAACACCCAGCCACTCCTCATAAAGACTCAGCGTCTGCAGGCTGATGCTCACTTCGGCCCGGGGCCAGTCTGTTACCCGGTAATCGAGCGTGCGCCATCCCAGCCGATCGTCCATTGCCTCGAGCGCCTGGAAGTACCTGAACAGATTCTTAAATTCACCACTGATCACCACCCGCACACTGTGCGCGTAGAGACCGGAGCCGTCCTCACCGGAAACCTGTTCGCCGGCCACCGACACCGCCCTTGGCGCCTGGTGGCTGACGCCCTGCAGCTCAACCCCCTCGTGCTCGCTGAGCATATCCCGCAGCACGGCAACCATATCCTCAGGGCTGATCAGGCCGGTGGTCAGCTCTTCCAGATCGGTATCAAGCCGATCAAGGCGCCGCTGCAGCTGGGCCGCGCGCCGTTCAAGCTGCTCATTGGGATCCTCGTCAAGCTCAGCACTGAGGCTTTCGCGCTGCGTCGCCAGAGCCTGATGTTCTTCCTCAAGCGCCTGGGTACGATCCCGGACCTGTTCACGCTCAGCGAGTACCGGCGTCACCATCAGCTGCCACCCCCCAAGAGCGACGCCCGCCAATACGGCGAGAAAGACCAGCAGCTTTTCTCGACGTGCCAGACCGGAAAACTGCTCGCGCCACTGGCGCCACCGCTCACGCAGTGCCTCCATCAGTCCACCTCCCGGTCCGGGTCGTCCGGACGACGCGAGGAAACACGGAAACCAAGGTGCTCGTGATCCTCATCCCGCTCAATCGAAAAATGCCGGAAGCGTCGTCCCTCGAATACCGCTTCCTCGCGCAGCCTCTGCAGGTACTCAGGCACCCGCTCCCCGGACAGGGTGCGCCCCTGCAGCTGCAGCCGCCCCTGAACCAGATTGACCCGGATACCGGTCAGCCACAGGCCTTCGCGCGACTGGCGTGAAAGCCCCTCGAGGTAAGGCGTAAAACCTTCACTGGTGGCCTGGGCCACCTCATCGGCCCGTTCAAGCAGAGCACGGCGATCACGCACGCGCTGTTCCAGCCGCTCCACCCGCTCCCGCAGTGCGGTGTCCTCCTGGCGACGCTCGAGCTCCTGCTGGAGGGTATCAACCTGCGCCTCTTCACGATCAACCCGCTCGGCCACCTCGTCACGCTCGTTCTCCGCCCGGCCGAGGGAAACGTTCAGATAGAGAGAAACCAGAAAGAGCGCAGCCAACAGAATCACCGCCGAAGCCGCCAGCTGATCCAGTGTCCACAGCTCCCGTCGCGGACGGAAATCGTCGGTGTAGAGATTGACCTGCTGTTTCATGACGACACTCCCGTATCGCCCAGAAGGCCTCCCAGAGCAACACAGCTGCGGTGATCCGGCGCCCCACCCCCCGTAATCAGTGACCAGTCCAGATCGACCACCTCAGCCGTCACGTTGGTCGACAGCATGCCCGCAAGCGGCAGCGCTGCAGGCTGGCCCGCTATGAAGATGGTCCTGGGCGGAACCTGGCGGAGCTGACTCTCGTAATAGTCCATGGAGCGCTGCAGCTCCAATGCCAGAGACTGGACGGTGTGCTCCTGTGAAGAGGCATCGCGAAGGCTGGACAGACCGACCTCGATTCGACGGGCCATGTAGAGGGTCTCACCACGGCAGAACACCAGCAGGCCGTTGTGCTCGCGCAGCAGCAACAGCGCCACGCCCCGTGCCTCGGGATCGAGCGGCACCATCAGATTGCGCATTGCCAGTTCCGCCACATCAATACGCCGCAGGCGGAACCCGGCTTCCATGACCCGGTCCACCTGGGCCTGGAGAAGCGACTTACGGGCACAGACCGCATTGATCAGCGAACCACGTCCTCGGGAGGCATCCTCAGGAAACTCAAAGGTGTCAATGATGGCCTCTTCCACCGGGTAGTCCAGCAGATCGCCGAGCTTCCAGCGCACTGCAGAGGCCAACTCGCTCTCCTCAACGGCGGGACGCTCGGTCTGGAAGACCTGATACTGTTCGGGAGGCAGAACCAGGTTGAGGGCCGCTCCCTGCAGGGAATGCTCACTGCGGAGCTCGTCCAGCGCCTGTAGCTGCTCGGAAGCAGGCACCTGGATATAGCCGGAGTGATAGTCGCGATCGCCAGCGGAAAGACAGGCCCAGGCCACGCCTTCCGCTGTCATCTCCAGACTGGCCCAGGCCGAGCCGCGGCCAGAGGAAAACAGTGTTCTGATGCGCGAGAGGCTCAACGGTTAACTGCCCGTATCGGTGAATGGCGTCCTGATGTCAGCGAAAAACTTCGAATCCTGACCGGATTATAGTCAAAAATCGCCCAGTCTCCAGACGACTCAACCATTTACCGACAAGATTTGACAACCTTTCCCCTCTAACGGGCATAGACACCCGTCTGATCGGCCGATTGCACGATCAGATCTACCATCCCCACTTGGTCAGAACGGAATGTCATCATCAAAGTCATCCACCGGCTCCGGCATACCGGTGTCTTGGTTGCCACCCCCCTGAGGCGCGTAGCCACCGCCACTGGCACCACCTGAGGGCGCGCCCTGACCCGCAGCCGCAGCACCGCCGCCCATGGCACTTCCGCCACCGGCTTCGCCGCCACGGCTGTCGAGCATCTGCATCTGGCCATTGATGTCCACAACGATTTCCGTCGTATAGCGGTCCTGGCCGCTCTGATCCTGCCACTTGCGGGTCTGCAGACGGCCCTCAATATAGACCTTGGACCCCTTGCGCAGATACTGCCCGGCAATCTCGGCAATCTTGCCGAACATCACAATCCGGTGCCATTCGGTGCGCGGCACCATCTGGCCGGTATTGCGGTCCTTGTAACTCTCATCCGTAGCCAGACTGAGATTGGTAACGGCCGTACCGCTTGCCGTATAGCGTGTCTCCGGGTCCACGCCCAGGTTACCGATCAGGATTACCTTGTTAACACCACGCGCCATGTGCGACTCCTTTATTCAATGCATTGGGCAGGGCTTCCGTGCCCTGTCATGTTGAAACCGAACGGGAAACAAAGGAGAGGCTCCACAATGCCTCCTCATCCAGCTGTCTCCGGTCTACCTTGAGCCAGGCTTCCTTACCGCTGGTCAGTACCACGGCCTCGTCGACACCCGGCACGGCCATGAGCGTATCCCGGATATACCGGGCGTCCGCATCCGGGGCGGGTTGCAGGCGAAGCGCGAGACTGGTGCTGTAATGCGGCGGAGCCATGGTCGCCACCACAATCAGCCACAGTGCTGCGGCCGACGACATCAGAACAATAACACCGGTAAGACCCGCTGAGCCAGCAGCCCAGCCACCCAGCGCACCACCGACGAAAGCGCCCGCAAACTGGGAAGTGGAATACACGCCCATGGCTGAGCCCTTGCTGGCGGCCGGCGCCTCCTTGCTCACCAATGACGGCAGCAGAGCCTCGAGCAGGTTGAACGCCATGAAAAAGAAAAACAGCACCCACCAGAACTGCCAGAACGAGTTTTCCGCCCAGCCCAGCAGGGCCGAAGCCAGTGTCAGTGTGGCCACTGCGGTCACCATGACCGCTTTGATGCGACGCTTTTTCTCGCCAATGATCACCAGCGGAAGCATCGCGATAAAGGAGCTGCCCATCACGCTGAGATAGACCCACCAGTGACTCGAGGGAGCCAGACCGAATTCATCCTGCAACGCCACGGGCAGAACCAGGAAAACCGCGGTCAGAATCAGATGCAGTACGAAAATGCCGATATCGAGCCGGAGCAGGCGAGGCATCCGCAGCACTTCCCTGATCTGCTCGCGAGCCGGCAGCGCATCGGGATTGAAGCTGGAGGAGCGCGGCGTGGGCACGGCAAAGGCCACCAGCCCCACCCCAACCACTGCGAGCACGGCGGTAATGGCGAAGATGCCGGACAGCCCGTAACGGTCGCCGAGGATTGGGCCGAGCACCAGGGACAGCGCAAAAGCCACACCAATGGAAAGACCAATGGAGGCCATCGCCTTGGTGCGGTTGCGCTCCTGGGTGAGATCACTGACCAGCGCCATAAGCACACTGGCGACCGCCCCGGCCCCCTGAAGCAGCCGCCCGGCAACAACCCCGAGGATATGATCGGAAAGCGCCGCTATCACACTGCCTGCGAGGAACAGGCCCAACCCCAGATAAATGAGCGGTTTGCGCCCGAAGCGGTCGGAAAGCAGCCCGAACGGGATCTGAAGCAGGGCCTGACTCAGTCCATAACCGCCAAGTGCCAGCCCGATAAGCAGTGGCGTAGCACCCTGCAGATCGCCTGCGAGCAGGACAAAAACCGGCAGCACCATGAACAGCCCCAGCATGCGCGAGCCATACACCAGTGCCAGTGCCAGCACAGAGCGTTTTTCCGTTGCCGTCATGGAAGGGCTGTACCTGTCCTGATAAGGAGAAAGGAGTCGAAATCGGGGCGAAGTATACCAGAGCGCCCCCCTGAAGCTCACCCCCGGCCTAAAGCGCTGTGTGCGGAGCTCTGAAACCCCTATAATGGAGGTTTTTGCCGGTTTAAGGGGCAGTATGGATCACATTCACATCAAGGGCGCCCGGACTCACAACCTCGACAACGTCGACCTGGACATCCCCCGCGACCGGTTGGTGGTCATCACGGGGCTGTCCGGCTCCGGCAAGTCGTCGCTGGCCTTTGACACCCTCTATGCCGAAGGCCAGCGGCGTTACGTTGAATCGCTTTCGACCTATGCGCGTCAGTTTCTGTCCATGATGGAAAAACCGGATGTGGACCATATCGAAGGCCTGTCCCCGGCGATCTCCATTGAACAGAAATCCACGTCCCACAACCCCCGCTCCACAGTCGGGACCATCACGGAAATCTACGATTACCTCCGTCTCCTTTTCGCCCGGGCCGGCGAGCCGCGATGTCCGAAACACAACGCGCCGCTGGCCGCCCAGACGGTGAGCGAAATGGTCGATCAGGTTCTGGCGCTGCCCGAAGGCAGCCGGATGATGATCCTGGCCCCGGTGATCCGACAGCGTAAGGGTGAACACCAGCATGTGATCGATGAAATGCGCAGCCAGGGCTTTATCCGGCTCCGCATCGATGGGCGGATCCATGAGATTGATGAACTGCCCGAACTGGACAAAAAGAAAAAGCACAGCATCGACGTGGTCGTAGACCGCTTCCGGGTAAAGGCCGGCATTGAGCAACGCCTTGCGGAATCCTTCGAGACAGCACTCAGGCTGGCCGACGAACTGGCCCTTGCCGCGCCCATGGACACTGATGGCGATGAAATGGTGTTTTCCGCCCGCTACGCCTGTCCTCACTGCGGCTATTCAATCCGCGAACTCGAACCCAAGATGTTCTCCTTCAACAACCCGGCTGGCGCCTGCCCAAGCTGTGATGGCCTGGGTGTGAGCCAGTTCTTTGATCCGGATAAGCTGATCGTGAGCAAAGAGCTGACCCTGGCCGAAGGCGCCATCCG
>LKMJ01006865.1_pt1 | contig 10724 bp, 16 predicted proteins | sample 643391 | NCBI WGS metagenome assembly LKMJ01 (sample SAMN04112250, study PRJNA286221) | soda lake metagenome | biome: soda lake; feature: Kulunda Steppe; material: water; isolation source: sample PL-Br10 brine of Picturesque Lake | place: Russia: Kulunda steppe | collected 2010-07
CACGGGCCACCGCGCCCGTGGTAATTCACGAACACCAAGAGGAACTTCGATTAGCTTTCTGGACGCTTCCAACGGGTTGCTTTTGCCATTTGGCTGAGTACGAACGGTAACGACACTGAATGCCCGGAGACGATTCCTCGCCTGTTAGACGAAGTGACGAGAACGCCCCACGCCCCATTACAATCCCGGAACTCGGAGCGAACGCGGCTCTCGCGTGTGCGATTGGCGTTGTAGCGTGGGCGGTTGGGACGCATATGGGAGGGATGGGGATATTGGAGACGGCCACCTCTCTACTCGAACCAATGAACGGTGATGAATCCCCAGCAGAAGTCGCACAGTACTATGGAGGTTACACCTTCGTAGGTGGTATCGCACTGATAACCGTCACTGGAGGCGCGATGGTTCTGGGGCGATCTTTCCCTCTCCCCGACTACTACAACCTTATGCGCGACAGTCGCCGATTTCGAGCGACCTTTCCAGGAATCGCCTCAGTCATTGGTGCCGCAGAAGAGGTGTTGTTCCGCGGACTGCCACTCGTCATCGCGGTACTGATTGGTGTCGCAACGTGGCCGTTTCTCCTCGTGGGAACCATCGTTTGGGTGGTGGTTCACGATCGCGTTCAATGGCCGATGATCGCCATTGCTGGCGTCCTCTTCCTTCAGTTGTGGGCCTCGGGGTTGTGGGTGGAAGCCATCATCGTTCACGTCCTACACAACTTTGCCGTAGCCGTCATCGCCGGCGTATGGATGGAGTACAAGGCGATTAAGGGGTGAGGGGGACGAGGTGGAAAGGGTTCGAAAAGAAATCAACTGAACAGCAACCCTCAACATCCGCTGAACACGGACTCAACGCTGGAGTGGGTCAGCGAGGGCTGGTTGATCCTTCGGTTCAGAAACCCAGATCACTTTCCGATCCGTTTCGTGGGGTTCAGGTACTGGCCCGTCACGGATGCGGTACTCCTCTTTCTCTTCTTTGAACGACCGTCGGTACTCAACGTACTCGTCGTCGGAGACGGGGAAGACGACGTGAACGCCGGGATACGAGTCACCGAGGCAAACGTGGGACGCAGAGATTCGATCGTCGACGAGGCTCGTCCGCACGTCAAGGACTGGAACCAAATACTCTCGTTCGACGAACATCGTGTTCACCTCCAGGATGATGGAGTCTTCCGGCACCGACGATTTCTTCGAATCATCAATGGTGCGCCGAAGCCCCGGATCCCACACCTTGACGCATCCGTTAAGCGGATAGTCTCGGCTCTGGTAGTCCTCCGGCTCGTAGACCGGGTAATCGATTCGTTCCGTATCTTCGTCGCGTGTAGCTCCCGACATTTACCTGAACGTTCGACGTGGGGCTATTTGAGCTGGTCGACAGCGTCAGCGAGATCGCCATCACAGTCTTCGAGAGCGGCGCGAGCGTCCGACATACTAGCGTCGGCCTGCTGGGCGACCAATTTGACATCCTCATCTGGGATACCGTTGTCCTCGTCGACCGACTCGACCTCTTCAGGCTCGTCCTCATCCTCCACACCAGTGGTTTCGTCTGGTTCACCGATAATCTGGTAAACCTCCTCTCCCTGCGGCGCGTTCATCACGGTGACGTTCGGTTCGTTGAAGACGAGTTCGCCGCCGTCTTCAGTCTCGATGACGATGCGTTCGGCGGCAATGTCGTCCATATCGATACCGAACTGCTTCATCATCTGTTCCATCTGTTCCGGGTCGAAGCCTCCGCCAATCATTCTATCCCGATGTTTCTCTCGGTTAGATAAAAAGGCACGGACAGACCGTGATTGCGCCACGCGCTCGCAGCGGTACAAGAGCGTGCAGCGTTTACGCCGGGGCGAACAAAGTCGGTACGAACACAATCGATGAGTAGTCCACCGACACACAGGATCTGTAATGCCGACTGGGAACCGATAGATGTCCAAGATAGACTGTACGGCGTGGCCGAAACGAACGATGGTAGCGATGCTCGCCGCGCTACCCTCACCGGATACGTTCATGACGACTCGTGGACGAAGTTCCACCTTCGCGTCGGAGACGGAACCCTTCCCACGACGTCGGCGAGAGGCATCTACACCGTCGAGGTGAAAGATGGTGAAGTGATTGCCGTCCACGCACACAACCTCGCGTGGTGGCCACGCCATCCCGAAACCGACCTTCCGGTTACACTTCCCGCTGGTAACGTCCGCCTCGAGTTTGACGCGTGGACGCGATACGACAGGGACAGATACGGGGCTGCGAGACTTCTCGGCCGAACCGACGCGGGTGCCAAGTTTGCCGTGTACGTTCCCAGGGACGAACTACCCGAAGATGAGCGGGATGAGTTCCAGGGCGCAATACTCGGCGGGGAACTTGCCGGCGTTCAGCCTGTATCTGAACAGTGAGGAATCCTCGCCCTTCAGGGCGGGGAGGATGTCAAGTCCACCGATCTAATCCGGTTTGAGCGGTGGAGTCTTCGATTCGTTCGAAGCCACGTTCGACTTCTGAACCGACCACTTCCCACTCTTCGATGACGAATTCACGAGCGGCGTCGATATCGGGGTCGACTTCGAGATCCACGTCGTACTCTTTCGGATCGAGTACATCGGGTTCCAATAACAACTCACGGATCCGTTCTGCGTGGGGTACCTCTTCATCAGCGTCGTCGAGGACGCCCCACAGATTGCCGTGTTCTTTCACCGCACGAACGCTCGTCACCGGCCCGTATCCAGTGACCCCGCCGTTGTAGTCGGTGCCACAGAGGATGGCGATGTCTGCGAGTTGCTCGCGATCGATGTCGTGCTCGTCCACCGTAGCGACGAAATCCATCACCTCAACACCGCCACTACTGGTGAGGTCGCGAGCCGTTAGAGGCGAACCGTACACGAGCGCGTCGTAGTCGTCAGTGCCCGCGTAATCGACCGCGTCGTCTTTACGGGCCATATGTGAACATTGGGCCTCTGCCTCCTGCGGAGCTTGAACAACGGGGACATCAAGGAGTTCAAGGAGGGCGTGGCTGGTGTCAAGGATAGTGTCAGTCACTCGCTGGGCGCGGGACTCCTGGCGGGACGCTTCGACACGATCACCCTCCTCGAGGGCGGTCTTTCTGGCCTCTTCCGCCTGCTCTTTCCCTCGGCGGCGGGACTCAATCTCTTCAGCCTTCAACTCGGGTGGTTCCCCGTCGAAGACGAAGATTGGCGTGATGTCGTGTTCGAGGAACTTCGGTAATCCTTGGACGATTCCAACGAGATTCGCCACGTTCTCACCGTCAGAAGTGGTGTAGATGTCTTCTGCGGTGAACCGGACGGTCGTGGTGAGGTATTTGTAGAGCCAGTTGTTGGCATCGACCGCGATGGTGGATCCCGCGAGGTCGGTGAGTTGTCGGTCTTCGATCTCCGCGAGGTCGCGCAGGTCGCTATTCCCCATATGTGACCGTATTGGTGTGGTTGGCGTTTGTAACTGACTATCGCCAGACCGTCGCAACGCTGCCAACTAGAGAAACCACAAGTTTTAAGTTGGTATGTGAGCTATCCTGCAACAGACTATGACGAACACCAAAACATCACTTGACGCAACGCAAGTGACAGGGAACATCTTCCTTCCATCAACCGAGCCTATCGTCTCCATCTTGATGCAAGGCGACGATATCGAGTGCGACCTCGCGGACGACGAGATTGAAGGCACCATCGTCGACACCGACTACCTCCGTAAGGATGAGGAAATCGACGCCCCAGTGGACGTGGAACAAGCCTATCGCGCTCAAATCCGCACTGATGGACGTGAAACGGTAACCCTCATTCAATCCCTGGAAGATGACGTAGTGACGCTCATCGACGGAGAGTGTACCGCGCCAGTAACCCGCCTTTCACTCCAGCGAGAGTGAACCGTTTCGGAACTGGTGCAGGCACTTCCTTCGCTGCGAAACCACCGCCAAGGCAGAGCATCACTGTACGTTCACCCGCAGTTAATCGGTCAAAGCACCGATTCCATCCAACAACCAGATCCCGGCAGCCTGGACTCGCGCCAAAATTTAAGCGGAACCCCTGGCTAAGGAGTATTCGATGCACAAGGACGAGATGCTGAATCTCCACGGGCAGATGGCCACCGTCAAAGAACTCCTGTTGCAGTACGACGACATCACCGAGGACGACTTCGAACAGTACAACGAACTGGATGTCACGCACGAAGACGACCGCGAACCGAAAAACATCCATCAGCACGCCATTTTCGTGCTCGGGAGCGAAATTGCTGATGTCATCAGCGACGGCCCGATGTCTGAAGCGGATAAGATTGGCAACCGGATGCAAGAACTCGCAGAGCAGACCATCCAGGACGCTGAAGGCGAGCAATCCGCCTGAAGTCGTAACGCGCCTTTCTGGTTCTCTCCACGAGGACTCCCAGGCAGATTCACCGGTCGGTTAAACACCGGTGACGAGTCTCAACGTTAACGTATCAGTGCAGCACCATCGATAAAAACCGACTTCGACTGTTAGAACCCCTGTTCGTCAAGGAATTCGTCGGCGCGGCGAAGGATTTCTCGCGGCCCGTCGAACGTAACCGTGTTAATCGCCTGTTCGTAATCGCGCCACTGGTGGTCGAGGTGTTCGTACGAAAGTTCAGCACTGGCCTCCTCGGACTTCGCGATGAAAAGGTGGACGGTCTTGTATATCCGATTACCTCCTGCCTCGAACACGTAATCGTAGTCGTCTCGGAATCCATCGACGAGGTAGAAATCCTCAATGCCAGTTTCCTCTACTATCTCTCGAATAGCGGCCTGTTGCAACTCTTCACCGGCCTCAACGGTGCCTTTTGGAAATTCCCAGTCACCCGCACGGCTTTTCATCAACAGAAACTCACGCTTCCCGCGCGTGTCCCGAAAGACAACGGCACCCGCGCTAACGGTCTCTTGCATACTCATTACCAGATATTAGCACCCCACGAAAATGAACGTAACCCCCGCCAGAAGCTCAATCTCCAAGGCAGCGGTAGATGATGCTGTAGGAATCATCAGAAACCGTCCGTTGGCGGCTGTCGATGGAAAGTACTTGCCCCGCAAACAGGACGGATCCCGTCCCATCGCCGATGACGAGTTCCATCCCTTCGAACGCCCAACTGGGACTGTTCTCTGAGTCTACGTACACCTTTGCAGCGTCTCCGTCGACTGCGGCTCGAGCGTCGGTGATCTGATGTATGCGCCCGTCGTCGTGAATGAGCGTGATTGTGTCGAATGCTGTCGACGGCATCTCGCACCCGATACTTGTGACTCAACCGACAAGTGTTTGGGGGCATTCGCACCCAATTGGCGTTTTCTTCCAGAAGGAAATGCGACTTTTGTACGCTCGGGTGGTAGTTACTGCCGAGTGAGTAGCGTCGATCCACGAACGACGATTATCGTCCAACGAGTCGAAGAGTACGCCGAACCTGACACGAGTGAAATACGGGAACTCGTCCGGGCCGCAGGCTTCGACATCGCGGACGAGATCGTACAACAACGCGAGGAGGATCCGGAATACCACATCGGATCCGGGAAGGTGGATGAACTCTCGGAACGCGCTCGCCGCTTCGACGCCGACCTCGTCGTTTTCGACAACCGCCTGGGGCCGTACCAAACGTACAACATCGGTCTACGCCTCCCCGGCGAAACACCCGTCGTTGACCGCTTCCGCCTCATCCTGGAAATATTCGCCCAGCGGGCAGATACGCGAAAGGCACAACTCCAAGTGGAGTTAGCACAGCTTCGATACGAACTCCCACGAGCTGAAGCGAAGGTCTCCCTGGCGAAGCGTAACGAACGACCAGGGTTCATGGGTCTCGGCGAATACGACGAAAGCATCGAGAAGGACATCAAAAAGCGCATTAGCCACATCAAGACCGAACTTGACCAGATTGAGCAGGCGGAACAACACCGCCGCGAACGCCAACGTGAAGCGGGGTTCGACCTCGTCGCCCTCGCTGGGTACACGAACGCTGGAAAGTCGACGCTGATGCAACGAATGGCCGCCGAACTAGAGGTTGGACAAAACAAAGACCTGCACCCGGACTTGGATCCGACGGCGGAAGTCCACGATCAGTTGTTCACAACGCTCGGAACAACCACACGCCGAATGGAACTGGAGAAGCGTGAGGCTCTCATCACCGACACTGTCGGGTTCCTTGGAGACCTTCCCCACTGGATGGTTGAGTCGTTCAAACCTACGCTCGCTTCCGTCTACCGGGCTGACCTCATCGTTCTCGTCGTAGATGTGACCGACCCGGTGCCAGAAATGCGGGAGAAGTTGATCACATGTCTCGATGTACTCCACAGTCGCAACGAGGGGCGAGTGGTTGCGGTGTTGAACAAGGTCGATTGTCTTCCGTCCGAGGAGGTCACTCGGAAACGTGAATTGTTACAGGATATGGTCGCCAACCCGGTCTGCGTGAGCGCAAAGGAAGGAAAGAACATCGATGAATTGATCCAACGAATCGAGAACGAACTCCCTTCACTAGACCGAGAGCGGCTCTATGTTTCGGTGTCGGACTCGACGATGAGCCTCATTTCGTGGATCCACGACAACGCTCACGTTAACGATGTCTCCTACACTGGCAATCACGTCGTCATCGATTTCGAAGCAAAGCCAGACGTGGTTGAGAAAGCACGGTCACTGGCCAGTGATGTCGCCGAGAGGAATGAAAAACGAAAATCAACCGGTTGTGATAGATGATAGAAACAACTCCCCCCTATGAAACGCCAGAAAGCGCCGCCGTCTGATAATATATAACACACCCTCTCTCGGCGCTTATTTACGGAACAGTCCATTAACTCAACCAGACAAATGGCCATCAGGTTCGTCGATCTCTTTGCGGGGATCGGTGGCCTCCGACTCGCACTTGAGCGGGCCGGATCTGAATGTGTCTACGCCTGCGACAGCGACGAGGATGCAGTCCAAACGTACCAACACAACTGGGATGACGACATCGAACACGCAGATGTAAGAGCCCTTGACCCGGGAACAATTCCCGACCACGATATCCTTGCCGCTGGATGGCCTTGCCCCTCCTTCAGCATAATCGGCGACCGAAAAGGGTTGGAGGACGAGCGGGGCGATCTCTTCTTTGAAATCGTCGAGGTTCTAGAAGTGAGGGAACCCGACGCGTTCCTCCTCGAAAACGTGAAGAACCTCGCCAAGATGGAAGACGGAGAGGTCTACGACATCATTCGAGAGGAACTCAAAGACGCCGGCTACACCGTCCACTGCAAAACTCTGAACGCCTTGGATTTCGGCCTACCACAGCATCGGGAGCGTCTCGCAATCGTCGGCTTTCGAAATGATCTCGATGACTTCACCATCCCAACATCAACGAGTGACAGCCTTGACTCCGAGAAAGAACAGCGAGAGGCATTGGACAATCTTCTTGTGGATGATCCATCCGACGAGTACCTGGCCTCGAAGCAGATTCGAGAAGACAGACACAACTCGGTTGGGAATGTCGAGGATGTTCCGAAGCCATCAATCTGGCACGAGAATCGGTCGCAAAACATCGCCACAAACCCGTACTCATGCGCACTCAGAGCGAATGCATCATGGAACTACATCCTCGTGAACGGTCGACGTCACCCGACACCACGAGAACTGTTACGTCTCCAAGGATTCCCCGATTGGTTCGAAATACCCGGCAACAGTTACTCCAGGGCACGAAAGTTGACCGGGCGGACGATTCCAGTTCCCGCGTACGAACCGGTTGCCGAAGAAATAGTTGAAGAACTCGTTTGATTCCCGCGCGGTTCACACGTGTAGCTCTGTTAGACGGGGTAGTTCACCGATCGAACTGTTCAGCGGCCTCAGCGACCAGTTCAACGGGTTCAGAGTCCCTGTCTTCCTCAGGGAGGAGCAATCGAAGACGAGGGCGACCGACATCGATTGGAACTTTTACCGTGTTAATGAGGTCGCGTTCCTCTAACCGCGACTTCGCCCGCGAGAACGTCGCCTTACTGGCCAACCCGACATCTTCACCCCACTTGCTGACATCATAGAGAAGCTGTTCGCGACGTGCAGCCAGAACGATCAAAGCTTCAACGGCGTCGATTCCCGTGCCACGCATCGAAAGATCATCGAACTGGTCGAGAACAGCGTTGAAATCATCTCGAAGTTCCTCGCCAACCTCAGCGGCCAGTGTTTCCCGGACAGTATCGATTGGCGGGGTGCGAAGCGGGTACGGTTCCTCCCCAACGTTCTCAAACAATTCGTTGGCGTTTTCATAGACCTCTTCAGCAGAGTCTGCGTTCGCATCCGGCACGCCGTACGTAGCGTTCGCCGTGTAGACGGGGGTTGCATAAAACTCGGCAGTCGCCAGAATGGGCGACTCGGTGAGCCCGTCTTCGTAGCGAACTGTAAACGTTTCCTCACGCACGCTCACAGCGGCGTTACTGGCGGCAATGAAATCATCGTAGACCTCTTTGGCCGTCTGTTCGTCGGCCACAACATCAATTTGGACATCGGCGTCGGCAAGCGACAGTTCACGGAGAAGATCAGCAGTTGGATTCAGAGCAACTACTCGCTCATCGGCCTCGCTAAGAACACCTTCAACGAACTCGTCGATGCCGTGCCACGTAACACTATCCTCAATGGACATCGGAATAGTGTACGCCCATACGGATTATAAAATGAACGGTTCAACCACACGTGAGATTTAAGACTGGAGTACGATGCACAACGCTCAAATGGAAAGACCGTCTCGCAGTTTCGAACAACTGCACCGGGACGGATTCAGAGTTTGTTACGGGAGGCGAAAGTTACACCCCGTCCATCAAATTTCGGTTCCATTCCCGCCGCCAATTCAAGTGAGATGAGAGCATACCATTGAACGATGCGTTGTCATCACTGCGAGCGCGCCGCTGCTTTCGAAGTTGAGAAAAACAATGTGAAGGTTGGCTTGTGCGAATCACACCTTCGAAATGAGTTCGATCGCCTCGCCGACGCTGAGAACCTTGATGAACTCTTCTCCGTACTGTCCGGAGGTAACGGTTCGCGTTGACATCCAATGCACCACCAGTAGGTGGAATCGTCCGTGGCTAATGGTGCGTCGGATACCACACTCTCTTTGTTGATGGCGAGGTGTCCGAAAAAGAACTGTAGGATTTCCCGTTTAGTCGCCGCGACGGCGGGTACGAACGTTGGCTTCGGAGACGTCGGGAGCAGGTTGCGGTTCGGTGATCTGAATCGGTTCAAGGTCGGCCTCCTCTACGGTGGGGGCCTCACTGAAGTCCAGACCAGTTTCCGTGGCGGCGAGGCGAACGTGAGTGCCGGCTTCTTCGGCAGTAACGATCAGCTCCCCGGTTTCGGATTCTGTGAAGAACTCCAGGTCGGAAAATCGGTCAGCGTCGAGCGTGTCGAACAGGAAGTCGTCAGCACGCTCGGCGATGAGGGTCAGCATCGGCTGCTGAACCTCGTTCTCAGTGACGGTCTGCTGTTCCATATGTATCCGGCCGTGAGGTCGCCACGGGTAAAAGAATGCCTCCTGCCCATTGGAAAGGCAGCGAAGAGACGAATATTATAAATGATAAATGGTATTATATCTTACATATGTCGGTTGATGCCATCGAGGAAAAATACGATCTCCTGCGAAAACAGGAGTTTGGGGATCCGAGCGAAGAACTCGCGGAGGTCAGTAGAGAACTCATCGAAACGTACGAAAAGCACGAACTCGGCCGTGAAGAGGCACGAAGAACTCATTGACGCGGCCATCATTCTCCACGGAAATCGCGGGGAATACGACTGGGGTCAGTCCGCCTACGAACAACTCATCGAGTATGCTGGAACTCCGCCTTCGACCGTCCAGTACGACGCTGTTCAACCGGATTCCTGGACAGAGTTAGACATTCAGTTGGATGAGTTCGCGGAGTTCTTCGAGTGTTTGTTCCCCGAAGATACAGCTGCGGACGTACGTGAGCGGTACTTTATGGATGCATTGAACCAGTCCCTTCCAGGAATTTCGGCGACCTACGCTTTCTCCACATCCGGTTGAAGGAGGCACCCGCTGCACCCACGCGAACGACTTTAACCGACCTCCGGCTACCACCCGGGCGTGAAGTCGCTCGAAGTCAGCACGGTTACCTACGTGGAGGCAGACGAGGCGTACGAGTTCCTCCTGGACTTTCCCGGATACGCCGAGTATACCGATTACATCACGGATGTCACCCAGGACGGTGATGGAGGTGCCGGCACCGGTTACGAGATCGAATTCTCTTGGTGGCGGTTGTCCTACACCGCTGAAACGGAAGTGACGAACGTGGACTCCCCAACGGAGATGGAATGGGAGGTGCAGAAAGACATCGACGCCAAGGGTAAATGGCTAGTCGAAGAACTCGACGAAGACGATTTCCCGGAGGACGCGCCGGAGGACGCTACCGACGCGTGCGAAGTAACGCTCGTCATCTACTACGATGACGGATCGGTCTCTAGCGACGCGATCAACCTTCCACGGTTCGTCTCACTGGGAACGGTCATCAAGAAGGTAACTCCCATCGTCTCTCAAGAAGGCGAAAAAGTGGTCGAGCGCGTCGTTGAGGATTTGGAAGGAGAAGAACGAGACGTTGATCTCAACATCGACTTCGAGAAACCAGATCCTGACGCCGTCTGAACGGGAACAACCCCGCGTTGGTATCGGGTTGAAGATCAGGAGTCAGCTTCCTGAATCACTTCGTTAAGCCCCCGAGCCACGTCACGGATCCCGGCAGCGTCAGCGGACGAGTCATCGAGGGTTTCG
>LKMJ01006866.1_pt1 | contig 10724 bp, 10 predicted proteins | sample 643391 | NCBI WGS metagenome assembly LKMJ01 (sample SAMN04112250, study PRJNA286221) | soda lake metagenome | biome: soda lake; feature: Kulunda Steppe; material: water; isolation source: sample PL-Br10 brine of Picturesque Lake | place: Russia: Kulunda steppe | collected 2010-07
CCGACGAGGAGCGCGTCGAACCGGGGTGACCCTCGGAGGGGGTACGTGATGAGACGAGGGATCACTCGCGGATCCGATCGACCTCTCGTCGAATCCCCTCGCGGACTCGGTCGGAGACGTCCTCCGATCCGGCGGTGTCGACGGTCTCCGCGTCCTCGGTCTCCAGCAGTCGATCGAGCTTGCGCTCGAACTCAGCCTCGTCGATTTCGCCGCGGGCGTATCGCTGTCTGAGCGCGTCGAGAGCGGGGTCGACCGTGTCGCGTTCACCGCTTGTCGCGTCGTCCCCGTCCGGAAGCGGACTCGTCAGCGTGTGGAGCACGGGGAGGAGGATGAACAGCCCGACGAACCAGACGAGCGGGAGCGACCACCACAGCCCCGTGAGGAGCGGGGCGACGACGCCGACGCCGATAACGAGGAGCGCGAACACCCGTCGCCAGCGATGACGGAGGTTCCACGCGATCCGACGAGCGAGCCCGGTCATACTCGGTCTGACGATTGGGAGCGGGAAATCGGTTTCGTCGCAGCGTGACACGTCGGCGTGTCCAGCGAGCCTATCACCGAAGCTCGAAGACGGGCCTATCACCGAAGCTCGAAGACGGGCCTATCACCGAAGCTCGAAGACGAGCCGGTCTCCGAGCTCGATACCGTTCCGGTCGCTCCACCCGAGTGGTACCTCAAGGACGTACTGCCCGGTTCCGCGATACTCCGTGAGCGGCCGGGACTCCGGCTCAGCCTCGTGGATTTCAGTGACAGTGCCGTCGGGAGCGACGAACAGGATATCGATCGGGAACGCCATGTTTCGCATCACGTAGGCGTACTCGTCCGGTTCGTCGTGGACGAACAGCATCCCCTCGTCGTCGGCCAGTTCGTCGGTCGAGGAGAGCCCGACGTATCGCTTGAGGGTGGTGTCGGCTATCCGCGCGTCGACGGTCGCGAGCGACGCGCCGGTCTCGCCGTCGACCGCCTCGACGGTCGTCGCGTCGTAGCCGGCGATCAACACGCCGGGGGTCGCGGCGACGGCGACGAGCGCGAAGCCGACGACGAGGAGACTGACGACAAGCGCGAGGCGACGACGGTTCACGACAGCGCTTCGTGGCCGGACGTGAAAGCGGTTGTCACGTGGCGTCCGAGTCGTCCGGATCGCCGACGAACAGCCCGTTGACTATCGTCTCGATCAGGGCCGTCTCGACGACCCCGTAGTCGGCGGCGTCACCGGTCTCCATGAGCGTCCCCTGTGAGCGGGTAGTGTACACGAGCGACCGGATCAGTCCGCCGACGACCTCGGGGTCGTCGATCAGGAACTCGTCCAGTCTCACCCACCGATCGGCGTACGAGAGGTCGCTCTCTTGGATGCTCGCCGCGAGCGATTCCCGCTCAGCGTCGGAGAGCTGCTCTTGGAGAGCATACAGCTCGTTTTCGACGATGAGCCGCGAAATGAGCGGGTTCGATCGGACTTCACGGAACATCGTCTCGACCATCGTTCGGACCTCCTCGCGGGGCGTCGTCGCCGCCGACACCGCCTCGTCGATCTGCGCTTCGAGCCAGTCGCGTTCGACGCAGAGCACTTCCACGTACAGCGCCTCTTTGGAGTCGAAAAACTGGTAGAACGTGCTCGTTCCGATGTCGACTGCTTCGGTCACATCCTTGATCCGGGTCCGTTCGAATCCGAACCGCGCGAACAGCTCCTGGCCCGCCTCCACGAGCTGTGACCGGATCCGGTCGCGGTCGGCTTCGCTGAATCGGCTCATCGGCCGACCTGAACGACGACCGCCGGCTCTCGATCGATTGATGCCATACCGAGTTCCACGATTCCACGAACGAAAACATTATTGATTCGTGGACGTTCGGTAAACCGTGAAGCGAATCGTTTCCGCAGCGCCGTCTCCCCAGTTCCCATCGCGCCGTTCGTCGCCTCCGCTCGATCAAGCAATCCCGTTGTTCCAGTCGGATCCGGCGGACGCACACCGATCCGCACGGGGGCGGTGAACGGATGGTCTCGACGCGGACGACGCTGACCCTGATCCTCCTCGGTGTCGCGGCGGTATCGGTCCTTGCGCTCGCCGGCGGCGGCGCCGTCGCACAGACGAACACGACCCAGCAGACGTCGGCGCTGCAGGCCGGCGGCGAGCCCGACCTCGACGTCCACGCTCCGAGCCCGAAGATCAATCCGGGGGAGACGAACGAGGTGACGCTCCAGATCTCGAACGACGGTGAGCTGGATTACGGCCCCGCCGACGCCAGAGAAGTCGTGACGACCGCCCGTAACGTCCGCGTAGACGCGGACGCCGACGGCACCCCGCTGACGGTCGAGTCCGGTGAGACGGCTATCGGCGCCGTCACCGAGACCGCCCCCGGTGAAGTACCGATAGCCGTGAGCGTCCCCGACGACATCGAGGAAGGGACCTACTCCGTCGACGTTCGCGTCCGCTACTCGCACACGTTCCGGGCCGGCAGCGTGAACCAGGACCGATCGCGGACGCTACGCACGAGCGTCGACCTCGAAGTCGACTCGGACGCGCGCTTCGAGGTCGTCAACGCGACGACTGACGCGCAGATCGGCGACTCGGGAACGCTCGAAGTCGAGTTGGAGAACGTCGGCGCGGACGCCGCGAGCGATGCGAACGTGATCTTGGAATCACAGAGCGGCGGGCTCGGCTTCGGCGAGAGCGCACAGGACACCGCCCGAATCGGCGAGATCGATCCGGGCGAGACCGCGACCGTTCGGTACGACGTGGGCTTCGCGCCGGACGCGCCGGTGCGCGAGTACGCGCTCGACGCCAGTGTCGCGTTCCAGACGCCAGACGGCCTCCGGCGGCTCGACGAGACGCCCTCGCTCGGCATCACGCCGGCGGAGAAACAGCGGTTCACGATTAGCGACGTCGACTCCGACCTCTACGTCGGTGAGGACGGCGATGTCCGCGGGACCGTCACCAACGACGGCCCCGCTGAAGCCCAGAACGTCGTCGTTCGGTACACCGACGAGTCGCCGAACGTCATCCCGATCGAGACCACGGTCGCCGTCGGCACGCTCGACGCGGGCGAGTCGGCCGAGTTCCGGCTCCCGATCGAGATCAGCGGCGAGGCCGAGGCGGTCGACCGGACCGCAGACGTCGCCGTCCAGTACCGGAACGCGGAGTCTGAACGGCGGATATACGAGGACCTCGAACTGCTGTTCGACGTCGCGCCGAAGCGCGATCAGTTCCGCCTCGACGTCCAACCGCGAGCGATCACGGCGGGCGAGTCGGTCGCCATCGACGTCGAAGTGACCAACAACCTCGATCAGACGGTCTCCGACGTCGAGGCGCGGCTGTTCGCAGACAGCCCGCTCGACAGCGGCGACGACGAGGCGTTCGTCGAGGAGCTGGATCCGGGCGAGTCCACGACGATGACGTTCGCGCTCGAGGCCGACTCGTCGGCCACCGCCAAGACGTATCCCGTCTCCTTCGACTTCCGATACGACGACGAGCGGGGGAACAGCCAGCTGTCGGATACCACCCGCGTGGCGATCACCGTCGTCGACGACGACGGAGGAATCCCGTGGCTGCTCGTCGTCGTCGTCGCGCTCGTCGTGATTGCCGCCGCGGGCGGTGCCGCCTACTACACGCGGGCGACGTAGATGGCCGGAGTCGGCGAGCGGATCGAGGCCGTGACCGAGCGACTCAACGAGCGGATCGTCACGCGTCCGCGGCGAGTCGTCGTCGCGTTCCTCGTCGTCACCGCGCTGTTCGCGGGTGGAATCCCCGCGATCGAGACGCAGACGGACATCACCGATGGGTTCACCGAGGGGCTCCCCGAGCAGGAGGCGCTCGACGCGATCGACGCCGAGTTCGACGACCCGTTTGCGGCCGACGAGCAGACGACACAGCTGATCCACGTGGGGACCGACGTGCTCACCCGCGAGGAGCTCCTGAATATGTTGCGACTGCTCGAACGCGTCGAGAACCGCGACACGCTGCGGATGGACTCAGCGAACGGTCCTGCGCCGATCGTCGCACAGGCGCTCGATCCGACGGCGGAGACCGCGGCCGAGCAACGCCGTGCCGTTGAGCGGGCAACCGATTCGGAGATTCGACGCACGGTTCGTCAGCTCGAGGCAAACCCGGCGTTTTCCGCGATCGTCTCGGACGATTTCAACCCGAACCAAGCGTCGGCGTCCGCGTCGGTGACCGTCGTCTCTCACGAGGTGCCGGCGAGCTTCTCCGACGACGACCTCCGCGACATCCAGCGGACGACCGGCGCGCTCGCAGACGACGAGCCGAGCGATATCCGTGTGTTCGGGCAGGGAACCATCGACGACGAGTTCGAGGCGATCATCGGTGACTCGCTGTTGATCGTCATGCCCGTCGTCGTCGTGCTGCTCTTGGGCTTTCTCGTCGTCGCCTATCGGGACCCGATCGATCTGGCGCTCGGGCTGTTCGCGCTGTTGATGACGCTGATCTGGACGTTCGGCTTCCTCGGCTACTCGGGGATCCCCTTCGACCAACAGCAGATCGCCGTTCCGGTGTTGCTGTTGGCGGTCGGCGTCGACTTCGGGATCCACATCATCAACCGATACCGCGAGGAGACCGTCCAGGGGTACGACGCCGTGCCCGCGATGCGGACCGCCGCCAACCAGCTGGCGATCGCGTTCGTCATCGTCACCGTGACGGCGGTGTTCGGGTTCGGAGCGAACGTCACTTCGGCGCTCGACCCGATCCGGAATCTCGGGCTCGTCTCGGCGGTCGGGATCGTGTTCACGTTCCTCATCTTCGGGCTCTTCTTGCCGGCCGCGAAACTCGAGATCGATCGACTCCGTGAGCGCTACGGCGTCCCCGAGTTCAACTCGTCGCCGATCGCCTCAGAGAACTCCGCGCTCGGGCGGCTCCTGTCGGTGTCGGCGACGGTCGGTCAGCGGGCACCCGCGCTGTTCGTCGTCACGCTGCTCCTCTTCGGCGGCGGAATGGGTGTCTACGGCGCGGGCGTGGACACGACATTTGAAGAGGAGGACTTCCTGCCGCCCGAAGAAGAAGCGTGGTACGTCGAGTACATCCCCGAGCCGTTCGCGCCCGGCGAGTACACCGTCACGGAGACGATAAATATCCTCTCGGACCGGTTCGAGGCGAACCAAGACGAGTCGATCACGATATTCGTCGAAGGCTCTTTCGAGGAGGATCACGCGCTCGAAGCGCTTGCGAGCCCAGACGACGACCCGCCCGATAGCCTCGCGGTCGGTCCCGGCGGAACCGCCGACGCGGAGAGCATCGTCACGGTGATCCAGTCGCACGCGGAGACCGATGAGGAATTCGCGGCGCTCGTCGCCAGAAACGACCGGAGCGGAAACGGGATTCCCGATCGGAACCTCAACCTGATCTACGACGAGCTGTTCGCCTCGTCGGCCGGACCGCAGGCGGAGCGGTATCTGACCGAAGACCGCCGCGGCGCCCAAGTCGAGTACACCGTTGCGGCGGACGCGACGCAGGGTGAGGTGTCGGCTGACGGCGCGGCCCACGCCGCGGACTTCCGGTACACGGCGACCGCGACGGGACAGCTCATTATTTTCGACGCGATCACGTCGATCATCTTCGAGTCGGCGATTCAGGGGCTCACGCTTGCAGTCGGACTCACGGGGATATTCCTCGTGATCACGTACGGAGTGTTAGAGCGGAAGCCGATGCTCGGAGTCGTGAACGTGTTCCCGATCCTCATCGCGGTCGCCTCACTGATCGGAACGATGCGGTTCCTCGGACTGCCGTTGAACGCGTTGACCGCGACGATCCTCTCGATCGCGATCGGGATCGGGATCGCGTACTCGGTGCATATCACGGCGCGGTTCATCGACGAGTACAATCGGAACGACGACGCGTTGCGGTCGCTACAGACGACGCTGACCGGGACTGGCGGCGCGCTCACCGGGAGTATGCTGACGACGACGCTTGGCACGGGAGCGCTCGCGCTCGCGATTACGCCCGTACTCGGTGATTTCGGCTTCCTGATGGCGATGAGCGTCGCCTACTCGTTCGTTGCCTCCGTGGTCGCGTTACCGCCCGCGCTGTTCCTCTGGGATCGGGTCCGTCGGGCGGAGGGATCGCGTATCGCCGCGCTGGCAGGGCAGTGACATCGGCCCAACAAATTACTATCACGGCAACGTGTGTCCGGTCGATGAACACTCGCATCGTGGTCGATAGATGAGCGACCTGTACGGACACCTGCTCGAGGAGTTCTTCGGCCTCTATCTCGTCGTCGCGGTCTACGTGCTTTCGACGTTGGGTATTACCGTCTGGACTGCTATCCACTGGACTCCGCTTTGGACGGGGCCGCTGGTCTTGGTCGTCGTCGGGACGGTGCTGTTTTTTCCGTTTTGGGCACTCGTTCGTACCGTCGCTCGCGAACCAGTCGACGACGAGCCGTGACTGACGGCCGATCTAACGGGAAGTAGAAACGGTTTTCCGATCACGACCGCTCTCTCGGGACACGGGCTTGTGGTCTAGCTGGTCATGACGCGGCCTTTACAAGGCTGAGGTCGGCGGTTCGAACCCGCCCGAGCCCACTTCCTGCGGCGAGCAACTCGCGAGCCGCAGGTGTAGAGGGGCGTGGTTCGAACCATCTCCTGCGGTATTCACCTCTCTTGAATACGTCCGTGCTACGACATCGCTCTCACCGCGCCGTCCAGCCGCCGTCGACCGCGAGCGTCTCGCCGGTGACGAAGCTCGCAGCGTCGCTCGCGAGAAACACGACCGGGCCCGCGATCTCCGTCGGGTCGGCAAACCGGTTGAGCGGCGTCCGGTCGAGAATCGACTGTCGGAGCCGCTCGTTCTCCCGGAGCGTCTCGGTGAGGTCGGTCGTAACGTACCCGGGAGCGACCGCGTTCACTCGCACGTCGGGTGCCCAGTCCATCGCCGCGCTCTTGGTCAGCCCGACGAGCCCGTGTTTCGAGGCGACGTACGGGTGCTGTTTCGGTAATCCGACGAGCCCCGCCACGCTAGCGACGTTGACGACGCTTCCGCCGGCTTCTGTCAAGTACGGGGCGGCAGCCCGGATCGTCCGAAACGGTCCGCGAAGGTTCACGTCAAGGACGGCGTCCACGGCGTCTCCGTCGATATCGGCGGGGTCGCCGAGCGCGTCAGCGGGGTTGAATCCGGCGTTGTTGACGAGCACGTCGAGCGACCCGAACGCGTCGACCGTCTCCTCGACCAGCCGTGCTACGTCACCGTCATCGGTCACGTCCGCGGTGATTCCCCTCGCCTCGACGCCGTGCTCGCGGGCCGCCTCGGCGACGGCCTCGACCGCCGTCGCGGTCCGCGCCGCGGGGACGACCGTCGCCCCCGCCGCGGCCATTCCCAGAGCGATGGCTCGCCCGAGCCCGCGGCCACCTCCGGTGACGATGGCGACCTCTCCCGACAGGTCCGGGAGGGCGTCAGCGGGCCCGAGTTCAGGACCGTCAGCATCGTTCACCCGATCGGTGTCACGCATCGACGCTCACCCCACGGGGACGCCGACCGCTCGCTGTCGTCTCCGGGAGCCCGATCGCAGAGACGCCACCGGGCGACCGTCTCGAACCCGTCGCTCGATCCATCCGCCTCGTTCGCCTTGCCACCAGTGCTTCCGTCGGTGTCGTTCGCACGGTCCTCTCGCCTCAGTCTCCACTGCTGTAGATACTAGTAGTACCGGTCGTGAAACCGGCGCTCACCCAATCGATTCGTCGATGGAGGCGGTCGTCGGACCGTTGAACGCGTTTCGGACGCCAAAAACGGTGCGGAACTGGCGAGGCAGGCCGCCGTCGAAACACCCGTTCGAATCTTTGAACACGACCCAGATCCCGATCCCACTTTTACCCGCCATCCCGTACATCAACTATGCTCCTACAGACGGTGTCGCCGGTCGCAGTGCTGGGAACAACCGTCCTCTTGGCGCTGTTCCTCTCGCTAACCGCACATCTCGCCGCCCGAAACGTCCTCGGCGATGTCGACCCGCGTCGCGCGCTGTATGTCGGTCCACTTCCTGCGGTCATCGGTGTCGTGGGAGGCGCGTTCTCCGTACCGGAAGCGCTGATCGTTCCCGTCGCGCTCGTCGTCGACGGGATCATGTTCGGGTGGAGCTACGAGCAGCCGCGGCGGATCGTCGCCGGGATGACGGTGATTCATGCCGTGATCACGACGCTGCTCGGATTGGTGCTGCTCGGAATCCTCGTGTTGTTCGCCGCGAGACCGGGGTAACAGTTTCGCCGTCAGATACGTCGCCTCACGGCTCGAACAGCGACGCTGCCTCACGGCTCGGGCGGCGTGCCGTCGTACGCGTCGTGATCGCCGTAGAAGTTCAGCATCGCAAATTTCAGCTTTGTCGGGTCGATATCGAGGAGCTCCTCGCGCTCTTCCGGCGGGAACGCGCCGCGAACGGAGTACTTTCCCATGTCGGCCGTGGTGTACCGCCGGTCCGCAAGGATCCGGACGCCAAAGTCTTCCGGGCCGCGCACGACTCGGCCGATAGCCTGTCGCGTCTTGCGGATCGTCGGGATTTCGACGGCGTACGCCCAGCCTGGGTCGCGGGCGCGGTCGCGGTCGGCGAAGGCTCGGTTATACGCCTCTTGGACTGCGTCCATGCGGTCTGAGAGATGTGGATACGGAACCCCGACCACGACGACCGTTCGGGCGTCGTCACCGTCGAAGCTCACGCCCTCCGCGAGCGTCCCCCACAGTGAGGTGAAGAGAGTCGCGTGCTCGCTGTCGACGAACCGTCGGCGCAACGCCTCTTCGTCTTCGCCGGAACCGTCGAGGTAGAGTCGACCGAGGCCGCCGCCCGCGCCACTCGCATCGTCGCCACTGGCTCTGCCGCTCGTGATGCCGCCGCTGCTCGCACCACCGAGCCGCTCGTAGTACCGCTCTGCTTCGGCGTACGAGGGAAAGAAAGCCAGCGTGTTCCCCGGTGTAAATCGGATGGCGTCGCGGAGCACTGACGACACCGTCTCCTGCGTCTCCGGATCATTTCGCGCAGAGGCGAACAACGGGGGCGTATCGACCGCGAAGGTCCGACGATTCGCCTCGGGGTACGCCATCCCGTACGCGAGCGACGCGACATCCTCCAGTCCAAGCACGTCTTTCGTGACGTCGAACGGGCGTAGCGTCGCGCTCATCAGTACACTGGCGGCGACCTCGTCGAACAGCTGTTCGGTGACGCGACGAGGGATGCAGGTGTACAGCTCCGCGCGACCGTACACGTCGTCGGTGGTGCCGTCGCGACGCACTGAAACCACCGGATACTGACCGAGCTCCGTCCCCTCGTCCATCCACGTCGAGACGAACCGAGCGACCTGGAGGGTCTGACACTCCGTGCGGGTCGTCGTCTCACCGTCCCGATACCGACGCTCGTACTCCTCGTCGAGCGCCTGTCCGAGCTGGATCGCGAGTTCGGTCTCGGTGTCGATGCCGTTTCCTTCGTACTGTCGTAAGAACGCGAGCGTGAGGTCGTCCCGGCGGTCGTCGTTGGCGATCGAGACGTCCTCCCAGCTCTCGTCGACGCCCTCGCGCGCACCGAACCCGAGCGCGTCGTCGTACGTTTCGACCAAGGCGTTACGGAACGCGCGGACGACGTTGTCGGCCGCTTCCGCACGGGAGTCGTCACTCTCGGCGAGCTCTTCTACCGCGGCGTCGAGGGTGTTCTCGGTGAGCGTTCGCGTGGCGTGGTCGCGGGCCGCGCCCTCGATGTTGTGCGCCTCGTCGAAGACGGTGATTATCTCCGAGGGATCGCGGTCGATCCACCGAAAGAACTGCTCGCGGATCTGTGGGTCGAGCAGGTGATGGTAGTTACAGACGACGAGATCGACGCCCTCCATCCCCTCCTTGAGCAGCTCGTACCCGCACAGCTCGCGCTCGTCGGCGTACTCGTACACGTCTTCCGGAGTGCGGACATTTTCGAAGAGCCAGCCCAAGAACTCGTCGGTGTCTTCGATGAGATTGTTCCGATAGTGGGCACAGACGTTCGCGGCTTCGTAGTCGTCGACCGCCGACTCCAGCTCGTCGAGCTCCTCCATGATCGACTCGCGGGCCTCCGCGGCCCCGGCGTCGCCCTCACGGCTCGCAGCGAGGAGTTCTCGCTGGCGGGACTCCAGCTCGCGGACCTCGCTTTCGGTCTCGACCATCTCGCGGGTGGTATCTCGAAGCGTCTGACACTCCTGGTAGTCGACGTCGATGTGACACATCGACGACTTCCCTTTAAATACGACCGCGCGGATGGGTGTAGAGCGGGTAATTGCGCGGGCGTCTTCGACGAACTGCCGCATCTGTTGGTGGACGTTGGTCGTGATGACGACCGTTCGATCGTGTTCGCGCGCGTGCTCGAGCGCCGGCACGAGTGCAGACAGGGTTTTGCCCGTCCCTGGCGCGCCCTCGAACAGCACGTCCTGTCCGCGGCCCAGCGCGTTGGCGATCCTGTCCATCGCCTCGCGCTGGTTCGGGTACGGCTCTTCGTACGGGAAGAACCGCAGATGCGACGACTCTGACACACGCCGAAGTTCGGCGTCACCGGCTAAAAGGAGTTGGGTGGTGGGGCGGAAGTAGTCTAATAAAGAGAGTACGAGAGTGTTACTCGGCTGAGATAGTTCAGCAAGTATATATCTGTTTGGGAAGCGTGCGTCATAAACGCATTTTACCAGCATATATTACCTGTTGTTTGTCGTCAAACGAACCGCTATGGCAACCGAAACCGCGACAGCGACGGACGTATCGACGGACACCGGAAACTGGAAGGCCGGA